>Ga0307479_10001834_pt1 | contig 19348 bp, 14 predicted proteins | sample atmos_gasesECM4C_FD_203743 | JGI IMG/M metagenome (GOLD analysis project Ga0307479, IMG submission 203743) | Hardwood forest soil microbial communities from Morgan-Monroe State Forest, Indiana, United States - atmos_gasesECM4C_515 | ecosystem: Environmental > Terrestrial > Soil > Temperate... | reverse complement strand
GGCGGCCACCGTCGCCGTGATCGGTGGCGTCACCGCGTTGTTCGCGGCCACCATCGGCACCTCGCAGGTGGACATCAAGCGAATCCTCGCCTACTCGACCATGAGCCAGATCGGCTACATGTTCCTGGCGGTGGGGATCGGCGCCTACGCCGCCGGCATGTTCCATTTCATGACCCATGCCTTTTTCAAGGCGCTCCTCTTCATGGCAGCCGGCAACGTGATCCATGCCTTCCACGATGACCAGGACATCCGCCACATGGGCAATCTGCGGGCCGGCCTGCCGATCACCTTCTGGACATTCTTGATCGGCACGCTCTCCATCAGCGGCTTCCCGCTGCTGGCGGGCTTCTTCAGCAAGGACGAAATCATTCGGGCGGCCCTGAGCGCGCCCGGCACCGAGTTCTGGCTGGGCGTCATCGCCCTGCTCACCGCCGGCTTGACCGCCTACTACATGTTCCGGCTCTTCTTCATTGCCTTCGGCTGGGAATGGCTGTCGCACGACGCCCGTCACCTCCACGAGGCGCTGCCGGTGCAGACGGTGCCGATCGTCATCCTCGCCGTGGGCGCCGTGGTCGGCGGCTACGTCCCGGTCGCGAGCTTCCTCTCGCCGGTCTTCGGTCACGCAGTCGAGGTCGGGACCGGCGCCTTTATCGGACTCGCCGCGCTGTCGGTGCTGGTCGCGCTGCTGGGCTTTTTGACCGCCTACCTGCTGCACGCCCGGCGCCCGGATCTGGCAGTCGTCTGGCGAACGCGGCTCGGCCCGATTCACACCCTGGTCGAGCACAAGTACTACATCGATGAGCTCTACGACCGCGTCTTTGTCCGTCCGGGCGTTGCCCTGGCCCGCTTCCTCAACGACATCGTCGAGCCGCGCGTCATCGATGGGGCGGTCAATGGGGTGGCCGACTTCTTCCTGCTCGAGGCTCGAGAGTTCCGCCTCATCCAGACCGGCCGGGTCGGCACCTATGCGCTCTGGACGCTGGGCGGTGCGATCGGCGTGGTGTTGGTGGTGGCCGCCTTCCTCGGATACCTGCCGGTGAGGCTAGGCGGATGAGCTGGTACACCCTGCCCGGCAGCGTGCCCTGGCTGACGCTGTCGCTGGTGATCCCGCTCGCCGGGGCGTTGCTGGTGGCGCTGACGCCGGGCGAGGTCCGGCGCGTCGTCAAGCAGCTCGGCGTCCTCAGCGCCGTCATCACGCTGGTGTTGGTGCTGGCGATCATCGGCGGATTCCAGCACGGAGTCGGCAACCTCCACCTGCAGTTCGAGGAATCGTTGCGATGGATTCCGACCCTGGGCATCAGCTATCACCTCGGGGTCGATGGCCTCAGCCTCTTCCTGCTGGGGCTCAACGCGCTGCTTTTCCTGATTGCCATCGTCATCGTCGATCCGCTCACGCCGCGGCTCAAGCAATTCATCCTGCTGATGCTGATCCTGGAGACTGCCACCGCGGGGATCCTACTATCGCTCGACCTCATCCTCTTCTATGTCTTCTGGGAAGCGATGCTGGTTCCGCTCTACTTCCTGATCGGGGTCTGGGGTGAGGGTCGGCGCGTTTACGCGGCGTTCAAGTTCCTCATCTACACCGTCATCGGCAGCTTCGCCATGCTGGTCGCGATTCTCGCGGTCGCGGCCATCAACTTTTCCCAATCCGGGCAGCTCAGTTTCGACTGGACGGTGCTGGTGCAGCACCCGGCGGCGGGGATCTGGCACCTGCCCGCCGGCCTTGGAACGATCGGGATCCAGCAGCTGCTCTTCATCGGCTTCGGCCTCGCCTTCGCCATCAAGATGCCGATCTTCCCGCTGCACACCTGGTTACCGCCGGCCTATACCTCCTCGCCGATCCCGGTCGTGATCGTCTTCGCGGGGCTGGTCTCGAAGCTCGGCGCCTACGGGTTCCTGCGTTTCAACCTGGCGCTCTTCCCGGATGCCGCGCACAGCCTTGGCGGCCTGCTTGCGGTGCTGGCGACCATCGGCATCCTGTATGGCGCCTTCATGGCCCTGGTCCAAACCGACCTTAAGCGCCTGGTCGCCTACGCCTCGATGAGTCACCTCGGATTCATCGGGCTCGGCATCTTCACCGGCAACCTGCTCGGGATCGAGGGCGCGCTGGTGCAGATGATCAACCACGGGGTGATCATCGCCGCGCTCTTCCTGGTCGTCGGCATGATCGAGCGTCGCGCCGGTACGCGCCTGCGGGCCGAGCTCCGCGGGCTGGCTGCAACCGCCCCGCTCTTTGCTGCTCTCTTCCTGGTGATCTCGCTCGCTGCCCTCGGGCTCCCCGGCCTCAACGGCTTTGTCGGCGAGTTCCTGATCATGCTGGGTGCCTGGGCCTCGTTCGTCCCGATGGCGGTCGGCGCCGGCATCGGCGTCATCCTGGCGGCCTGGTACGTACTCCGCTTCTACCAGGGCTCGACGCAGGAGGCGCCGCCGCTTCCGGCCGGTTTCGGTGAGCTGCGCGCCGCCGACGTCGGGGTGCTGGCCCCGCTGCTGGCGTTGATGGTGGTGATCGGCGTCAGCCCCGGCTTTTTCCCGACCGCGGTCGACGCGACCGTCAAGGCGCTTCCGGTGGTGTTGCGATGACGATCAACATCGGCGGCATCGGCATCGACTACGGCGTCATCCTCCCGGAGCTGGTGGTGGCCGGCACCGCCATCGTCGTCCTCTTCCTCGAGCTGATCGTGCCACCCGATCGGCGCCGCTGGCTGGCGGCCGTGACCGTGGTCGGCCTGCTCGGCGCGCTGGTCGCCACCATCCCGCTCTGGGGCCAGAACCGGTCGGCCTTTGGCGACACGGTGATCGCCGACAGCCTCGCTGCCTTCTTCTACGTGCTGCTGATCGTGATCACCATCCTGACGGTGGCGATCTCGCCGCGCTATCTGCATGCCCTCGACCTCGACTACGGCGAGTACTACATCCTGATCCTGGGCGCCACCGCCGGCATGATGCTGCTAGCCGCCGCCACCAGCCTGATGACGATCTTTCTCGGGATCGAGCTGCTCTCGATTTCGCTCTACGTTCTCTCAGGTTTCGCGCGCACGGCGCTGCGCTCCCAGGAATCGGCCCTGAAGTACCTGTTGCTGGGCGGCTTCGCCACCGGCTTCCTGCTCTACGGCATGGCGCTGATCTACGGGGCGACCGGCAGCACCACGCTTCGCGGCATTGCGGCCTTCACAACCGCCGTTTCCTCGAATGCCGCCGGCAACGTCCTGCTCTTGCTCGGCATCGGGTTCCTCTCGGTCGGGCTGGCCTTCAAAGCGTCGGCCGCTCCGTTCCACATGTGGACCCCCGACGTCTACGAGGGTGCGCCCACGGTCGTCACCACCTTCATGTCGGTCGCCACCAAGTCGGCGGCTTTCGCCGCCGTCGGCCGCGTCTTCATCGCGACCTTTCCCTCGATCTCCAGCCGCTGGTACTTCCCGCTGGCGCTGATCGCCATCTTCTCGCTCTTCATCGGCAACCTGGTCGCGATCACGCAGGACAATATCAAGCGGATGCTCGCCTATTCGGGCATTGCGCACGCCGGCTACATCCTGCTCGGCGTGCTGCCGGGGACGGCACAGGCCTTTTCCGCCACGCTCTTTTATATCGCCGCCTATTCCGTGATGAACTTCGGTGCCTTCGCCGTGGTCACGGCGGTCGCCGCCGGCGGCGAGCAGAACGCCGACCTCAGCCGCTGGCGCGGGCTGTTTTACCGGCGGCCGTTCCTCGCCACGGTGATGACGATCTTCATGATCTCGCTGGCCGGCATCCCGCCGACGGTGGGATTCTTCGCCAAGCTCTTCGTCTTCCAGGCCCTGGTCAATGCCCAGATCTGGGCGCCGCTGATCGTGGCCGTGATCATGACGATCGTCTCCTTCTATTACTACTTGCGGGTGATCGTCATCATGCTGGCGGCACCGGATGAAGCGGTCGTCGAGAAGCGACCTCTCGGGTTTTCGACCGCCACCGTGCTGGGTGCCTCGGCCCTCGCGACCCTGGTCATCGGGATCTTCCCGGCGGTCGTCCTCGACTGGGCGACTCGGGCCGCCTCCCTACACTTCTGAGGGTCGAATGAGCCTCCGCGCTCCTGCCCCCATGATCGCGCCGCCGGATCAGTCTCCCGCCCGCCTCGGAGGGCAGCGACAATTTCCCTCCCCCTTTGGGGGAGGGCAGGGTGGGGGTTCTGCGACCGCTATCGCGTTGAGAATTGCTGCTCGAGCCTGGCGCGAGCTGCGCAAGATGCGTACCGCCATCATCCTGCTCGCCATCCTGGCGCTGCTGGCCACCGTCGGCACCCTACTTCCCCAGCTGCCGCAGAACCCGCGCGGCGTGATGGGCTACGTGTTGCGCCATCCGGTGACCGCGCCCTGGTTCGCCCGCCTCGGCCTCTTCGACATCTTCAGCTCCTGGCCGTTCATCGTCGTCGCCGTGCTGATGTACACCTCGATCGGGGCCAGCATGTTCGTTCGCGTACCGGCCGCCTGGCGGCGCGGCATGGACCCGGCCCAGCGCAACCGCGGGCTCTGGGCGGAGGTGGCGAGCATCATCTTCCACGGGAGCTTCTTCATCCTGCTGGTCGGGGTCATCTTCGGGAAGGCGGCCGGTTTCCTGGGCAACGTCGCGGTTGTGGAGGGGGACAGCTTCACCGAGGCGCGAGCGAATTACGACAATCTCAGCGAAGGCGTGCTCGCCACGCAGCACGCGAACTTCCAGGTGAAGGTCGATAGCTTCAGCGCCAGCTACTGGCCGAGTGGCGCGCCCCGGGACTTCACCTCCCAGGTCCGTATCTACGACGGCGGACGGCTGGTCGAAAGCAAGAGCATCCAGGTCAACCACTACGTCGACTACCGGGGGGTGAAGATCTACCAGGCCGGCTTCGGCTGGGCGCCGACCCTCAAGATCGAGACCCCGGACGGCCGCGTGGTCGAGGACACCCCGACGATCTTTGTCGGCGACCCCCAGTTCGCCAACGGCGTGATCAAGGCGCCCTCCGCCGGGCCGGGCGATCAGCAACTGGGCGCCACCGCGATCTTCATGCCCGATCCACAAATCTCCGACCAGTCGATTGGTCCGGGTACGCCCCAGCTGCGAAACCCGATCTTGCTGGTGCGGCTGTACCGCGGCGACCTCCACCTCAACCAGCCACAAAACGTGTTCGCGCTCGACACCAGCAACATGGACCTGCGGTGGCGCGGCGCGCTGCGAGTCGGCGAGAGCGTGGTCACGCCCGACGGCTACCGGCTGAGCTTCACCGGTCTCAAGCGCTACACCGATCTGACGATCAACAAGGATCCCGGGATCCCCATCGTGCTGGCCGCCTTCGTCATCGGCCTTTCCGCGCTGCTGATCAGCCTCTACCTGCCGCTGATGGGGCCGGAGCAGCGCCTTTCGCCTGCCCGCGAGCTAACCGGCTAGGTCGCAGAATTCCCCTCCTCCTCTGGGGGAGGGCAGGGTGGGGGCCGCCAAGGTAACGGCCGCCGCAACGTTTTTGTCGTCGTATGGCCGTGGTGAATGGGCCCAACGGCAGGGACGCAAAGCGAGGCGCGGGCCGCATCGTTAACAGCGTTATGCGGTGCCGCCGTCTTTGGTATTCCAGAAAGGGCCAGGCGATCGTCGAAACGGCGCTCCTGCTGCCCCTCCTGATGCTGCTCACGATGGGCAGTGCCGACCTCGGTCGGGTCTTCTACTACTCGATCGCGGTGACCAACGCCGCACGCGAGGCGGCCCGGCAGGGGACTTATTACGACCCGACCGCCAATCCACCGGCCAACACCTTCGATGACTACGCCGACATTCTGGCCGCGGCGCAACGCGACGTGCCGGGCGACGTCACGCTGGCGATGTCCACCATCGCCCCCTTGCACTGCCTGACGGGTGCCCAATCGAGCTGGTCGGCGAACTACCCGGCGGCCCCGAATACCGGCTACGTCTACATCTGCTTCGACGGGCAGGACAATCCAGCACCGTCCACCGCGAACAGCACGATCCAGGTCACGATCCTCTACAACTTCCAGCCGGTCACGCCGCTGGCGGACATCGTCGGAGCCGGCACCGTGCACGTGGTGGCGTCCACCACGATGGAGGTCCAGCACCAGCAATGAGGCGCGGACGGCGCGGCCAGTCGTTGGTTGAGATGGCGCTGATCGCGCCCTTCCTCATCATGATCCTGCTGACGGTAATCGACTGCGGCCGCGCGGCCTATGACTACTCGACGCTTGCTTCTGCGGCTCGCGAGGGGGCGCGCGCGGCGATCACGACCGGAAACAACCGGCCGGATAACAGCCGGGTGATCGGGGCGGTGCAGGCGGCCGCGATCGGGCTGGCGGTGAGCGCCGGCAACTGCGTCAACGACACGCCTGCGCCAACGCAGGCGATGATCGCGAACACGGGGTACATCTACGTTGGCGGCGGGAACGGAAACCTGACGCCCAACGCGCCCGCCGGTCAGGCGCCAGCAGCCGCCGGAGGATGCCAGGCGGTGGTCCCGAGCTACGCCGGTCACAATCCGCTCACGGTCACCATCAAGTACAGCTTCATGCCGCTGACGCCATTCGGATCGCAGTTTTTCCCCGGTGGGATCGTCATGACTGTTACCAGCACCATGAGTACGGAGTATTGATGCAGGGAGCCTGGTTGCGAAAGCAGTCAGGGCAGGCGGTCGTCCTCGTTGCCATCGCCGTGCTGGCGCTGACCGCCATCCTGGCGCTGGCCCTCGACGGCGGCAGCATCTACCTCGATAAGCGGCAGCTGCAGAATGCTGCCGACTCGGCTGCACTGGCCGGAGCAGAGCGGCTGATGACGGTGCCACCGAGCTATGCGACCATGCATAACCAGGCCGTGGCCAACCTGCTCCAAAACCTTCCGGGCACGACCAAGGCCGGGACCGTCTGTAATGCCTCCTGCCCGATTCAGAAGACGATCGGCCCGCCCGGTGGCAACGGGGTTGGCACGCTCGACCTGGGGGCGGGGTACCACGTCGAACTGACGGCGCCCACCTCCTACACCTACCAGGTCTCGATCTGGCACTCGCACAACGTGGTGGTGGCGCCGATTCACGGCTTTCAGCCGATCATCACGCTGGCGGCGCGGGCGACGGCCCAGAATGCCAACTTGCCCTACGCCGTCGTGCTGCTTCAGGACAAGTCGCAGTACGCTACCTATTCGAACTTCAACGTCAACGGCACGCCCGGCGGGATCACCATCCAGGGACCCGGTGGATCGAACCCGAACGACCGAGGCGGAATTTTCTCCAACGCCAGTATCGCGCCGGGCAACGGCACCCCGTCCATCACGTTTAGCCCGGGCAATAACCAGGGGGACCTCTGGGCGGTCAATGAGAGCAACACCGACCGGACGGCTCTGCAAGCCGCGGGGGCGGTAAGTGGTCAGCAGACCACTGGCGTAGCCGGCCTGCCCCGGTCTGCCGCACACCTCGACTTCCCGATCTATCCGGAGCCGGCGCCGCCGGCGGTGACCTACAACGGCAGCACGGTGGCCAATGGACCTCCGACGCTCCTGTGTCCCGGCCAGTACACCAACCAGATCACGGTGCAGAACGGCGCGACCGCCTTGCTCTACCCCGGCGTCTACCAGGTGCAGGCGAACGGGGTCAACGTGCAGGGGACGCTGCGCACGCTGCTGAGCTCGGATTTACCGGTGTCCTGCCCCGGCCTCCCGACGCTGAACACCTGGGGATTCGACCCTGGGGTGATCCTCGAGATCACACCGGCCAACGTGTCCGGCTTCACCACCTGCAGCAAGCACATTTTCTCGGCGAGCGCCACCTCGACCATCACCCTGACCCCGTCGCCCAAATACTTCAATATCAGCCTCTACATCGAGACCATGCCGAACTGGCAGACGGTCTGCACCAGTCCGCCGTTGGGCACCAACGTCGTCCGCTTCGCGGGGGGCGCCTGCTACAGCATCGGCGGCGCGATCTACGGGCCGGCCGACAACATGGTGCTGACCGGCAGCGGCTGCGGCACCGGCGTCGGTCAGGTCGTCGCCTGGACCTTGCTGATCAACGGCAACGGCAACGTGAACGAGACCTTCGACCCCAGCAAGGCGCCCTACATCAAGGGTCTGACCCAGTAATCGCCACCTCCGTCGTGGAAAAGGCGGTCTGATCGCGTCACCATTTCGTTTCCCTTGAAACGATCCAGCGACAAGCGGTCTCGATGGTTGAGGATCGTAGTCCCGTAAGACTCGACGTAGGAACTCGTCACTAAGGTTGTGGCTGTGCTCAAGGGAGTCGACTCCCGGCGTTCGCTTGTCCATGGTCAGGCGCTCGTCGAATTTGCCCTTGTTGCGCCCTTGCTGGCGATGATGCTGATGGGCGCAACCGATCTGACGCGGGCTTTCTACACCTACATCGTCCTCAGCAATGCCAGCCGGGAGGCGGCTCGCGTCATCATCGACTACCCGTACCAGTACAGCGATACGGCGGCCTGTACGGCCGGCCATAACGAGGGGTTGCCCTTGTACACGCTCAACTGCGGCGGGGGCTCGCCGACACTGATCATCAGCCCAGCGGCCAACACCGGGGTGACGCCGCCGCAGCGGCTGCCTGGTCGGAACCTCGTGACCGTGACCGCGAAGACGGACTTCAAGCCCATCACCGTCCTGATCCAGTGGTTCATGGGCTCGACGATCACGATCCAGGCGCAGACCACGTACGTCACCTGGTACTAAATCCATGAGTAAAATCCGCCATCTCCTTACCCGACGCTCCGGCCAATCGCTGGTCGAGTTTGCGCTGCTGGCGCCCGCCTTCTTCTTCCTGCTGGTTGGCGTTCTCGACTTCGGCCGGGCCGGCTTCTATTACGTCACCATCGTTGACCTGGCAAAGCAGACGGCCCGCTACGGTGCGGCCTATAACACCGGCACCGGCTTTACCAGCGCCAACCTCGACGCCTACATCAAGGGACAGGCCAATGCCACGACGATCAACACGCCCGTCCTCAAGACCACGGCGCTGTGCGCCCGTCCCGTCGGCCCTCCGGGCCTGGCTTGCCAGTTGCCGGCTGTCGGCCAGTCCTACTACTGGGTCGTCAAGTGCATCATCCCGACGTGTAACCCGGAGACGGTCACGGTCACGGTCGTGTACGCGTTCCGGCCAACGACGCCCATGATCAATGCCATTACCGGGACGATGTACCTCTGGGCGGACTCGGTAATGATCAAGGAGTACCTCGGATGATGTCGCGTCTCCGCCGCCCCGGGCCACGCGCGAGCCGCGGCCAGATGCTGGTGATCTTCGCCGTTTCCGCCGTCGCGCTGTTCGGGATCCTGGCGCTTGCCTTCGACGGCGGCCGGATCCTGATGGAGCAGCGCAACCTCCAGAACGCCGCCGACGGCGCTGCCCTGACCGGCGCGCTCGACATAGGACCCGGCACGAGCTCGTCGCAGAGCAACATCGCCAAGGACAACACGGTCTATGCGATCGAAAAGGCGCTCAACATCAGCTTCTCGAACAACTACACGAGCACGCAGCAGCACTACCTGAACGCCGGCTTGGGATCAAACTGCGCGCCAAGCGCATGCAACCCACCGTACAGCGACGCCTGCTGCACGTGGAATGACAGCACCGGTGCCTACACGCTCACGATCACGACCCCGTTCAACTACAACGGCAATGAGAACGAGGCGCACATCCACGTGGACGTCGTCCACCGTCTACCGCTGCTGATTGGCGGTGACTACTTTCCTAACCTGGCCGTCCACGTCCAGACGACGGCGCGGAACTACGCGCTGCCCTACGCCCTCTATACGCTCAAGTACTACGACCCGGACGACTTTCATACCAACGGTAACGCGTCCCTGAGCGCGAACATGGATATCGGGACCAACGGGAGCTACTCGCATGTCGGTGGCTCGAATATCAGCTTCAACTGCTCATTGCTCCCCAGCGGCTCGAACGGTTACGGCGGCGACCTCTACGAGTACGTCACGACGGGTGCCTCAGGCATCGGCGCCGGTTCGGTAACGAGGGGCTGCAGCGCCGGCTCCGCCGATAAAGCCATCGCGCTGCAGCAGCTGCCCCCCATCCATCTGCCGCCCGACCCCTATGGAGCGACCACGTGTGCGACGGCCGCGACCTGCGTCAACGTCAGCCCCGGCGTTGGTACCTGGGCATTGGCTCCCACGATTCCGGCAGACCCAAGCCTGGGTCCCGGCCCGCGGTACGGCTCCATTCAGATTGGTAACGGAACGACCCTGGTGCTGATGCCCGGCGTGTACTTTTTCGAGGGCACCGCCGTCGGCTCCGGCCTTCTCACGAAGAACAGCGGCGCGTCGGTGGTTACGGGCGACTGCTACGGCTATGTCGTCCCGAGCTGCTGGACGACGAGCTCCGCCGGAAACCCGACTGCCTGCCCCAGCGGTTTCACTGGTAGCGGAGGCGCCACCTTGAGCCGCGCCGATAGTGGGACCATCACATTCGCGTGCAAGAGCCCCGACTTCGGCGTCGTGCTCATCTTCTTCCCCCATGGAACCGATCAGGCGGCAACCTGCACCAACGTCAACCCTGTCGCGTCGACCAACTTCTATTGCACCCAGGGCAGCACCTGGGGCGATGACAACCAGTTCTCGATCTGGTCGGGATCCGCGGTCTACCTTTCATCGTCGCCCCGCTACCACAACATCGTGGTTTACGTCGACTATACGCACGAAATCGGGACCACGCTCAACTACACGACGGCAGCGGCGCTGCTGCCCACCGGTTGTTCGACAAGCGCTTGTGCCCTTCATATCGGGATTGGCAGCATGGTCGTGAGCGTGGGTGGTGGCGGTAGCATCAGCATCAAGGGGGCGATCGTGGCGCCCGACGACAACGTCGCACTCGGTGGCGGTACGTCAGGCTCGGGATATGGCCAGGTCCTTTCGTACAAGCTCCAGACGCAAGGCAACGGCCTGGTGGCCGAGAGCTACAACCCGCTGGCGCTCGCCTATACGCCAGTCATCGTTCAGTAGCGTCGTCGTCCATACAATGGCGGGGTGCCAGTCGCCTCGCCCAATCGAAACGCCATGGGCGTGGCGCTCGTCATCGGTTCCGCCTTCTGCTTTGGCACCCTGGGCGTCTTCGGCAAGCTCGCCTACCGTCTCGGACTCACGACTCCGCAGCTGCTGAGCTATCGGTTTGCGCTCGCGGCGATCCTGCTTTGGCTGGCCGCCATTTTGATCCAGCAGCCCATCCCGCCCCGGCGCAGTCTGCTCGGCCTTGCGATCATGGGCGGGGCGGGGTATGTTGGCCAGTCGGGGAGTTATTTCAGCGCACTACATTTCATCCCCGCATCGACGAACGCATTGCTGCTCTACACGTTTCCGGTCGTGGTCACGTTGCTCGCGGCCCTTCTCTTCCGCGAAGCGCTCGGCTGGGTCAAGCTGGCCGCCTGCGGCCTTGCGTTTTTCGGCACGCTACTCGTCGTCGAGGCCCAACTGCATGCGGCCCCACCGATCGGCATCGTGCTCGGTCTGGGGTCGGCGGCGTTCTACTCCGGCTACATCCTTTATGGAAGCCGCCTGCTTCCCGGCCTTCCACCGGTTTCGGCAACGGCCACCATCATGACGTCGGCTGCCGTAGTCTGGGGCCTCTTCGCCGCCGCCACCGGTCAGCTCGGGGTCGCCTGGACCACTCCACGAGTGGCCCTGATGGGAAGCTTTGCGCTCCTCGGCACCACCATTCCGGTCTTGACATTCATCCTGGGCCTGCGCCTGGTCGGGCCATCCCGCGCCGCCATCCTCAGCACCTTCGAGCCTGCAAGCACGGTGCTCCTGGCCGTGATCATCCTGGGCGAACTGGCCAGCCCACTGCAGTATCTCGGAGGCGCGCTGATCATCGCGTCGGTGGTCCTGCTGGAGGGTTCGGGTTGGCTGGCGTCACGCGTTTTACCCCAGGCCGCCCGAGAATAGCCCCGAGATCATCCTTATAATCCGCGCTGCTGCCCCCTTAGCTCAGTGGACCAGAGCGGGTGCCTTCTAAGCACTAGGTCGCAGGTTCGAATCCTGCAGGGGGCGCTTTTTGTCCTGTACAAGTTCGGCTGACGTGTCCCATTGGGCCTTCGGCTGATGTGTCGCACACCTTCGGCTGATGTGTCGCACCTACTTCGGTTGATGTGTCTCACTTCCCGCATGAGAGAAATGTAAGTGAGCAGAGGCGTCAGGCGGTTTGGACGTCATCGAGGAGGCGGGGCGGTCAGGGAATGTGCGAATTTGGCCGACTGTGCTATTTGTCACAACAATATTGACAAATGCGAATGTGAGTGTACTGTTGCGGTACTGAGCGAGCGCGTCGGCGACACGCGGTAACAGGCAGGGACGTGAAGGGGTAAGCGCAGGCGGCGCCGTTAGCGAAGCTTGTGTGGACCTAGCCCGAGTGGGCGAGGGGACACCAGGAATGAGGGAGGGGTCCGCGGCCGTGGTATCAGCCAAGGTGCTGATTCCGCAGGTGCAGTCCCTTGCCCGTGAACGGGTTGACGCGCTGCTGGCGCGTATCTGGCAGCATCGCGTCGGGCTAGTCGTCGCGCCGGCCGGATCGGGGAAGAGCACGCTGCTGGCGGGTTTCGCCGCCTCGGCGACTGTTCCCGTCGCCTGGTATCGCGCCGAGAGCTGGGACGCGAAAACCAGTACGCTGCTCAGCCACTTGGAGTCGGCGTTCACCGCCGTGCTCGGACGGATCCCCGACCGGTGGGAGTCGATCGAGACGGCGGCCCGGGCGCTGGAGTCCTGGCCCGGGCGCCGCGCCCTGCTCATCATCGATGACCTCCACACCCTGGAGGACAGTCCGGCCGAGCTCGCGCTCGAGCGGCTCATCGATTACGCCCCACCCAATATCACCTTCCTGATCGGCTCGCGTGCGCTTCCCGGCTTCAACCTCTCGCGATTGCGGGTCTCGGGCGCGTTGCTCGAGATCGGCAGTGAGGACTTGCGGTTTCGTTCCTGGGAAGTCGAACGGCTCTTCCGCGATTTCTATCGCGAGCCGCTTCCGCCCGAAGAGCTGGCTGAGCTGGCACGCCGCACCGAGGGATGGGCGGCGGGTCTTCAGCTCTTCCACCTCGCCACCCGCGGCAAGTCGCCGCAGGAGCGGCGCCGCATTCTGACCGCGCTTGGAGGCCAGTCGCGTCTGACGCGTGAGTACCTCACCCGCAATGTTCTCGATCAGTTGCCCGCCGAGCTGCGCTGGTTCCTCGTTCGCACGTGCGTGCTGCCGCGCCTCACCGGACCCATCTGCGATGCCTTCCTCGACCGAACCGGGGGACAGCAGGTGCTCGAGGAGCTCGAACGCCGTCAGATCTTCACCTATGCCATCGACGATCGAGGCGGTTACCGCTATCACGAAGTGCTGCGCTCGCACCTCGAACAGGTGCTGGTCGACGAGCTGGGAGAGGTCCAGGCGCGCGTCGCCTACCGGCGCGCCGGACGGCTGCTGGAAACGAGCGGCGTGTTCCCCGATGCGGTGCAGGCCTACTCCCGTGGTGAAGACTGGGAGGCGGTCGATCGCCTGCTGCATCGCCAGGGCGGTGAGGTGCTCGAGGGCCCGGACACCTGGATCGATGCCTTGCCGCCGGCGTTGCTGCGGCAGGACCCATGGTTGATGCTGGGCAGCGCGCGGCGCCATCGCGCCGAAGGACGTTGGCGGGAGTCGATCGAGGCCTACCATCGCGCCGAACGCGTCTTCGGCTCGAGCGAAGCGGGATTGCTCTGCGCCAGCGAACGCAAGGCGCTGGCGGGCTGGCTCGAGCCGGCGCCGATGCCGGGCAACGATTGGGCGGGCATTCTGCGCAAGGCGGTCGCCCACGATCCGCTGGCCGTCAAGCAGGCCGCCTCGCAGTTGCCCGAGGCGACCGGCAAGCTGGCCGTCGGCCTTGTTTGCCTGCTGGCCGGTCAGCTCGACCAGGCACGCCGTCAACTGAATGTCGCGGCCGATAGCCGCGATGCGCCAGCCGCACTGGCGACCGCCGCACGCCTCACGGCCGGCGTCGCCGCGCTGGCGAGCGGCGACCTACAGGGCGTCTTCGACGTCGAGGAGGCCGCGGAGGCTGCCGAGTCGCTCGGAATGGGGTGGGTCGCCCGCCTCGCGCGGGCGGCACGGGTGCTCGCCGGACGGCCGGGGAGTGCGGCGGAGGCGGAGGCGCTTCGCCTGGCCAGCGATCGCGACGGCGATCGCTGGGGGAGCGCGCTGATCGGGCTGATGATCGGGTGGGCCGCGCTCTACACGGGCGAGATTGCCGTGGCGCCGCTGGAAGAGGCGACGGACACCTTCCACCAGCTCGGCGCCGGGGTGCTCGAGGCCTGGTCGCGGGCGTTGCTCGCCCTGGCACTCGCGCGCAGTGGCGTCCCGGAGGCACGCGAGGCAGCCTTGCAGGCCGAGAATCTCGCTCGCTACAGTGGCACCTCCGGCGCCCGCTACTTCCCGTACCTGGCGCTAGCGGAAATCGAACCCGATCGGGCGCCCGAATACGTCGAGCTGGCGACGGCGGTCCAGGAGGAAAGCGGCCTTGCTCCGCTTAGCCCATCAGCGCCGATGCCCGCGCCCGAGAACGTCATTCGCATGGGGATGGTCCGTTCGGTCGCATCGCTAAGCATTCGCTGCTTTGGCGGCTTCAGCCTGGCCATCAAGGGCCGGCCGGTAGACCTGACCGCGGTCAAGCCGCGGGCACGCGCGGTGCTCCGGCTGCTGGCCGTGTACGCCGGCGCCCCGGTTCATCGCGAGGTCCTGAGCGCGGCCTTCTGGCCGGATGCCGATGCCGACACCGGCGCGCGCAACCTTCATGTCGCCGTCTCTTCGCTTCGCTCCTGGCTCGAGCCCGGCATCAGCCGCGGCGGGTCGTCGATCCTGCTGCGGCAGGGGGACGCCTACCGCCTCGCCCTGCAGTCGGACGCCGAGGTCGACCTCGTGCAATTTTCGAAGGCACTCGCCTCGGCGCGCGTCGCCCGCTTGCGCGCCGAGACGGAGGCGGCGATCGCGCACTTCGAGCAGGCCCTCGAGCTCTACGCCGGCGAGCTGCTACCGGAAGACGGTCCGGCGGAGTGGGCGATCGAGCCACGCGAACGCTTTCATGCCGGTGCGCTCGAGGCGGCGCAGGGGCTGGCCGAGCTGCTGCTCAAGCGCGGCGACCCAGCCGCGGCGGCCAGTGCCTGCTCGACCGGGCTGTGGATCGACCGGTTGCATGATCCGCTCTGGAAGCTCTTGATCCAGGCGCGCGAGCGCGCCGGCGATCGCGTCGCGGCGAGCCGTGCGCGCCGCGATTACGCCCGAGTTCTCGAAGAGCTCGGCCTCACCGCCACGGCGCGGTCCTAGTTCTTCGTCCTGAACTCGACTTCGGTGATCGCCACCGATGAGGTTGACGCTCCGGCCGGCGCGTAAAACGACACGACGTGGATCTCAACGAAGGACACTTGCTTGGCTTTCCCGTCCTCGAGAAACGTGGATTGCGTCTGGGTCGTGTCGTCGTTGAGGCTCACATCGGTCGCGTACCCATTCGAGAAGACGAGGTGAAGGAGGCGGGGCCGCGGCTGCAAGTTGGGGGCGTCGGCCGGCGCGCTCCCCGACGAGCCCGAGCGAAACACGACTGCGGCGATATCCTGCAACCCGCTGAAACGGACGACGAGCACGGGCGCGTGGTCACTGGCAAGCGCCGCCCAGTAGGTGTTGCTGTAGCCGTCGATGGCGAGCATGGGCGAGTGGCCGGCGACGGCGGTCGTAGCGGAAGCGCCGATCGGAGTGACGGGCTCATAGTTCGGGTGGACGGCCTTTCGAATCGCGGTGAAGGTCGACGTCGCGCGGTCCACCACCAGGTTGTGGAATCGCGGGACCAGCAGGAAGGCCAGCAAGCCGACCACGATCACGGCCACGAGGGCGAGCCGGCTGATGCGCCAGACCAAGCCCAGCACGTTCGGTGGGCCGACACGGTGCGGTCGCCAACCGGCTTCGCGCGTTCGGATACCGAAGAGCCGGTTGAAGAAGCGGCGGTACCAGGGTAGCCGGACCGCCAGCGCCTCGTCGAGCGAATTGCCGCAGCGGCGGCAGAAATGGCGGATCGGGTCGTTGCCTTCCCCGCACTGGCCGCAGATCAGGTCACCCGGATGGCGCCGAGTCGGGGCCTCGAGGGTGCGCGGCGCCGATCGGGGACGTGGGACCGCGGGCGCAACCGAGATGGGGCGCCGGGAAATCGGCTCCTCCGCCGGGGCAACCGTGGCGGGGGCTGGGGTGGCCGCGACCGGCGCGCCAACGCCGGCCAGCACGGGCGCAGACGCCGCCGCTGTCTCCCTCTCCGCTTGCAAGGGAGGGTCGGGGTGGGGGGCGGCCGACGTGACCGGGACCGTCCACACGACCGCGGGGGGAGCGGGCGGCGCGGCGGCGGGGGCCGCGGGCGCGGCGCTGACCGTTGCCGGCGCGGCGACGGGCGGCGGGGCAGTTTCGGGCACCGCGGGCGAGGGCGTTGCCGCCGTCTCCTCGATGCCGACCGCTTGCTTGACCCGGTCGATCAAGCCGAGCTTCGCCGGCTCAGGCTCCTGTTCAGGCGGCGCTGGTTCCGGCTCCGGCGGCGCGACCACGACGCGCTCGCCGGTCCATTCCAGGAACTTGCCGCACGACCCGCAGAACGTGTCGCTGTCCTCGTTGTGGTGCCCGCACTGTTTGCAGACGATCACGCGCTTGTCACCTCCACAGCATCCGTTACTTTGGCGCGTTTGACAATCTCCACTTTGTGCGTAACATGGGCCGGTTTGGCCGCCATGACCAGCGCGTCCAGCCGGGCCAGGTTGATGGTGCCGGGGTCGTCGACCGTCACCCGGACCAGGAGGGCGAAGTTCGGCGATCCGGGGAGCGCCGCGCCGGCCGTGGTCGAGGTCGACACCCCGCCAGTCTCGTGCAGGTCGACGCTGCCGCCGGTGAGCACCTCCACCTGCTCCTTCAGGCCGGCGGCCGTGCCGCGCATCCGGTAGAACTCGAAGGCTCGGCTAACCAGGGCGCGCCGTCGTGTCGGCGACCAGCTTTCGTCGAGCACGATCCCGAACCAACCGCCCAGCCATTCGAGGAAGTCCTCGGGCGCAAGCCACGGATCGAGGTAGGCCGGGAAGTTGTCGAGCGCGGCGAAGATCGGCGCGAGCGCCGCATCGAAGGCGGAGACGAAGCGTTGGGTGAAGTCGTCCTCCTGGTAGAGCGCCGGCAGCGATTCCCCCAGCGGGTGAGGACTGATCAGGCTTCGGACCAGGCCGCGCTTCTGGTTGACGGCGGCGCGGGTCGCGATCATGCTCCCTCCACCAGGACCTGGTGCTCGTACGAGAACACGAGGGCGTGCGGCTCGATCACCAGACGCTGCACCGCCTGGCCGCGCTGCCCGGTTACCGGATCGGCGCCAAACAGCCGAGCGTCCTCCACCAGCTCGGTGGTTCGCAATCCCTGCAGGACCGAATAGACCTCGCCGACGTGCACCGGGCGGCCAAACGGCCAACCATTGCGGTCCGGGCCGCCGCTGATGGGATGGAAATAGTGGTAGAGGGCATCCAGCGCATCGGCCTGCAGCCGTGCCGGGTTGGCCCCTGGCCGCGGGCGCAGCTTGGCCACCACCGTGACCCCGCGGTAAACGGGTGGCTCGACCGCGACCCGCGTTCCGATGACGCGCGATTCGTCGAGGCGACGGCTGATCCGCTGCAGTGTCTCCTCCCCCGGGACGAGCTGTTCGAACCGAAGCCGGCCGTCTTGACTGCCGGCGGCCGGTACCACGAGGATGCGAACGCCGCCGGCCTCCGTCCCGTCGCCGGCGGTGACGCAACGGATCCGTGCCACCTCCGGCGCCGCTTCGCGCGCGAGGTGTTCGTAGTCTTCCATCGTGACGGCGCGATCGCGCGTGCGCAGGATGATCGGGCCGCGCACCTTGGCGTTCTCGATATCCTCGCCGTCGACCCCGCCCTCGGCGGCGCGGCGATTTTGCACCTTCGAAACGTAAGGAATCGAGGACTTGAGCACGCTAACCGAGTTCCGGGCCACGTTGCCGCGGCGACCACCGCCGATCAAATACGAGCGGATGCGCAGCCGAGCGCCTTTCGGGGGAACCGCGCCGTAGTAGCGCAGCGCGCCGTCCGGCTCCCGGACACCCGGTCCGAGGTGGACCTCGCCGGTGACGGCGTCGAGCACGAAGTGGCGATCGTCCGGCTTGCTCTCGACGAAATCCTGCACCTGCTTCCACTCCTGCCAACCGTCGATGTCGCTCACCTCGAGGACGGCGCTGGCACCACCGGGCACGACCGGCCGGCGCTTGAGCGAGAACCGTTGCCCCGGCACACCCTCCGAGACACCCAGCAGCTCGTTCTCCACCAGCTCGGCATTCACCGCCTCGGTGGTGCCCCCGATGGTGAAGGCGCTGAGACCCTTGATCGTTGGTGAGGCGCTGTAGGTGGGCTGGTCGACCTCGGGCTTGAGCACGCGGGCGCGCAACCAGCCGGCCCGCTGCTGCTCGATGACCGAGACGGTGTGACTCTTGGGTACGTGCAGCACGACGTCGCCGTCGCGATTCAAGCCGCCGGTGCCGTCGCGATCGACCTCGCAGGGGGCCCAGGCATAGCCGTCCCAGGCTTCCCAAAGCAGTGGGGGATTTTCCGGGTCGACGCCCACCCCCTCGATGTCGCACTTGAATCGCAGGGTGACGGCGCAGGATGGCGCGGCGTCGGACAGTCCGACCAGCAGAACGTCATCGGGCTTGGGCACCTTGTTGAAGCAGTAAAAGGAGGTCTTCGCCAGCAGCGCTTCCGTGTGGTCGCGCACCTCTTTCTCGCCGGCCAGCGATGAGGCCAGGTAGCTGAGCGACGTCGGTACGATCGGCAGGTCGCCGACGGTCGTAAACGCGATCGCCTCGTCGGTGTCGGTGCGCAACGTCGCCACCTGCGTGCCGGGACGGATGTGCACCGTTGCCGGTTGCGGGCCGGCGAGCCAGAAGGTGATCGAGGCGCGGGCGGCGGTGGGCGGGAAGAGCCGGACGCCGATCAACTCGAGAAACTTGACGTAGTTGCGGTCCGGGACCCGGTTCAGCCGGTAGAGCACCTGGTCTGTCATCCAGGCGAAGGTCTCGATCAGGGTGACGCCGGGATCGGATACGTTGTGGTCGGTCCATTCGGGACACTTCTGCTGGACGAGGCGCTTGGCATCGTCGACCAGGTCCTGGAAGCGTCGATCGTCGAGGTTCGGGACCGGAAGTGCCATGCTCACCCTCCTCCAACCGTGTTGTGTTCGCTCATGCCGGCTCCGCCGGGATCACGTAGAAGGGGAAGACCAGGTTGCGCGGATCGTTGGTCTCCCCGACGCTATACCGGATATCGATGTAGATGGTGCTCGGGTCCGCGCTGTCGAAGCTCGCGATGACGTCGCGGA
>Ga0307479_10001833_pt1 | contig 19349 bp, 16 predicted proteins | sample atmos_gasesECM4C_FD_203743 | JGI IMG/M metagenome (GOLD analysis project Ga0307479, IMG submission 203743) | Hardwood forest soil microbial communities from Morgan-Monroe State Forest, Indiana, United States - atmos_gasesECM4C_515 | ecosystem: Environmental > Terrestrial > Soil > Temperate... | reverse complement strand
AACGGGGATGGGACGTTCAAGGAGGTATCGAAGGAAGCGGGGGTGGACGATCCGCACGGATATTATGGGTTGGGGGCGGTATGGTCGGACTTCGATGGCGACGGACGGCTGAACCTGTTTGTAGCCAACGACTCGACGCCGAATTTTTACTATCGGAATGAAGGGAAGGGGCATTTCAAGGAGATGGGCTTTTTGGCGGGGACAGCAGTAAGCCAGGACGGCTCCGAGCAGGCCGGCATGGGAGTGGCTCTCGGCGATTACCTGCATTCAGGCCGGTTCTCTCTTTTTGTCACCCACTTCTCCGAAGAGTACGCGGCCCTCTTTCGCAATGACGGGGGAACGAGTTTTTCCGACGTTTCTTTCGCGGCCGGGGTAGCGGCGCCGACGATACCGTACGTTGGCTGGGGCACGGCATTTTTTGACTTTGATAACGACGGCTGGGCGGACATTTTCATGGTGAACGGGCACGTCTACCCGCAGGTGGACACTCTCGACGTGGGGGCCAGATACCGGGAGCCAAAATTGCTCTTCCTGAACCAGCACGATGGCACGTTTCGCAATATCAGTGAACAGGTTGGCCCGGCGATTCAGATTCCGCAGGTGAGCCGGGGCGCGGCCTTCGGGGATCTCTTCAACGACGGGCGGGTGGACATTGTGGTCGAGAATTTGGACGGGAAACCCATGATCCTTCGCAACGTGGGCGGGAAGAAGAACCACTGGATCGGCTTCGATTTGGCGGGAACGAAGAGCAATCGGCTGGCGCTGAACGCCCGCGTCAAAGCGGTTGCCGGAGACTTGGTTCAAGCGGATGAGGTCCGCAGCGGTGGAAGCTATCTTTCGCAGAGCGACCTGCGAATCCATTTCGGGATGGGATCGCACGATCGGCTGGACCGGGTGGAAATACGCTGGCCGACCGGGAAAACCGAGACGCTAACGAACCTGGCGGCTGATCGCATGTACGCGGTGAAAGAAGGAGAAGGAGTGGTGCCGCGCGAACGCGTTCGGCCCGTCTCTGCATTACGTCACTGACTCACTAAAATTTTGCACTTGGTCTGAATCCCCGCTTGCGCCTCCAGACTTCTCTTTTTTTTCATCTAAGTCAGGCGCTTCAGCCGCTAGTTTCAATTTGAACCTTTTCCCCGGTTTCGTTCCATCACGGTCATTCTGCCTCTGGACATCGCCACAGACCTTGAGCCGAACCCGAATCTTATCAATCACCTAGCTCGATTGACGAGCCTGGTCGTGGACGCTTACGTGCCCTTGTTTTGGCAGAGGTGTGTGGATGAGGATTCTCATCGCCGATGACGAAATCGTGTCTCGGAAGCTGCTACAAAAAACCTTGGAACGCGCGGGTTACGAGGTGACCGCTGTGGAAAACGGCCGGCTGGCCGCCGACCAGCTCTTCCCGGCGGACGGACCAAGGCTTGCCTTGTTGGACTGGATTATGCCCGGGTTGGATGGACCGGAAGTTTGCCGCGAAGTTCGGAAGAGGAAGGAGCAATCCTATGTCTACATGGTGTTGCTCACGTCCAAAGAGTCCAAGGAAGACGTTGTAGCCGGGCTCGAATCCGGCGCCGATGATTTTCTGACCAAACCTTTTAACCCCGAAGAGCTGAAGGCCCGCCTGCGTACCGGGCTGCGGATCCTCAATCTGGAAGACCGTCTCATCGAGGCACGCGAGGAGATGCGATTTCAGGCCACTCATGATGGGCTGACGGGTCTATGGAATCGCGGCGTGATTGTGGATTTGCTCCGGCGCGAACTTGCCCGTTCCAACCGCGAGCACATCTGCACTGTAATTCTGATGTGCGACCTGGATCACTTCAAGAGTGTCAACGATACCTATGGCCACCTTGCTGGTGACGACGTCTTGAAGGAAACCGCAAAGCGCCTGCGTGCTTCCGTAAGAACCTATGATTTCGTTGGCCGGTATGGCGGCGAGGAATTCCTGATGGTCCTGAACAACTGCAATCCAGCCTTCGCTCTTGCCCGAGCCGAGGAGATTCGCAAAGCTATCGCACAAAAGCCGGTGCCATCGTCCAGCGGTCCGCTCCCCATCACGATGAGCCTCGGCATTTTGCTGAGCCACGATTGGGGCCGCCGGCCGGTGGAAGAACTTCTACACGAGGCTGACGCGGCCCTTTACGCTGCCAAGGCGGCAGGACGCAACACCGTGAAAATCGCGCGCCCGAAGATCGCCTCGGCCGATTCGGACTCTCAAGTCCATGACCCTGTTCGGCTGCGCCGCTGATCGTCTCAAAGGGCTCGCTCCTGGAAAACTCTCCTGCTTCGGCAAATTCTAATTGCTTTTCGCACCCGTTTTCGACTGCACCATCATTTGCCGCATCGCCGCCGTGGACCCCGGCGCGCGCTTTTCCCTCCAGGCTTCCAGCCGCTTGCAAGTTTCTTCCATGTTCTGGAAAAGATGAGGATTCTTGAAGGCCGCGCGCCACGTTGGAACGATCGATCGCATGCGGTCCCACACCACCCAAATCTCGCCATTGCTGTCAAAGAACAATTCGTCGTTGATCAGCCCCCGGTTGACGATCCCCGCCACCATGTCCCAATAGCTGATTACCATCCGAATGTACGTGTTTTCCTCGCTGCCCTGCGGATACCTCTGCATCATCTCTTCTGGAGATGCTGGATGAAAGTTCTCGACGAACCACGCGCGCGCCTGGCGCAGGCGCGGTTCGCGCCTCATGTCGTACAAGCGCAGCATCAGATTCACTTCGTCGTAGGTAATCTGGGACATTGCCGGTCCTCCATGCGCTAACTTCCCGCATCGGTCTGGGCTGCTTCTTGCGAGGAATGGGAAACGCCCCCCAGTTCGATGCGATGCACGCTCGATATAGGTATACCCTGCTTTTGAAATTCGACCTGGATGCGTCGTCGCAGCTCGCGCGCGACCTCATCCTGCCTCGTCGGCGCCGTCCGCACCTGCAATCGCACTGTCGACGAACTCCGGTCAAAGTTCTGCACGCCAAGAATCCGCGGCCCATCCACCAGTGCTTGCGACCACGCTGGATCGCCTCGCAACGCCGCCGCGGCGCTCTCCAGCGCCTGCAACGTTTTCTCGATCGGGCTTTCCGGCGCAAGCGAAATGTCCACGAACGCCTGCGACCAGTCCCGGCTCAGGTTGCTGACCGTGCGGATTTCTCCATTCCCGATAGTTACCAGCGCGCCTCGCGCATCGCGGATCACCGTGCGCCGCAGAGTAAGGTGTTCCACGCGGCCGACGTAGTCGGCAACTTGAATTGTGTCGCCAACAACGTACTGGTCTTCGAGCACGATGTAAAAGCCCGTAATTACATCTCGAACCAGCGTTTGCGCGCCGAAACCTAGGGCCAGGCTGGCTAGGCCGGCCAGCGTCGCCACCGGCAAGATATTGATGCCAAACTCCGAGAGGGCGGTGATTAGCGCGATTACCCAGGTGATTCTGCTGGCCGCGGCGTAGAGCACGCCGGCAAGAGTCCGCGTCTGCTGTTCGCGGATTTGCTCAGCCCGCGCCTGCGACGTAGCTTGTTTGATTACCAGGTTCGTAACCGCGCGGAGAACCCGGTTCAGCACCAGCGCGATGACGAAAATCCCGAGGAGATGAAGGGCGTTTGGAAGCGTCAAATCCAACCAGCGATTGAAGGAACTAGGCATGATTTTGATGCGAGGGGGAGTATAACATTGGAAGCGGCTGGAGGAGGTATCCTCTGGTGCTGCAGGGGTTTGGGTGGTCGTCAGGAGGCTTTCTGGTCATGGAAACAAGACGCAAGTTTTTAACAGCCATTGTTACCGTCGGTGTGCCCGCGGGAATATTCGCCCTCATGCCCGGCGCGCAGGTTCGCGGCCAACGTCCGCAAAATCCCCCGCAACAACAAAAGGATGACGATCCGAACGCGCCGAAGCTCGATCCCAAACCGATCCTCGAGGCCAATCAGAAGGAAATCAAGAAAAGTGTCGAGAGGCTCTACGATTTGGCGAGCGAATTGAAAGCCGAAGTGGAAAAGACCGACTCCGTTCAGGTGCTCTCTCTTGCCATGCTACGAAAGACCGACGAAATCGAAAAACTTGCCAAGGAGATCCGGTCCCGCGCCAAAGGTTAATTCGGCCCCCTTCCGTCACGAATGCGCCCTGGCGTTCGCGAATCATACCGCTTAGAATACTAATGTCGTTGATGTTCCCTCGCGTCGCGCCCTCCGCATGAATCGAGGAGCGCCCGCTGCGCGCCAGTAGCTCAGATGGATAGAGCATTAGCCTCCGGAGCTAAGGGTCGGGGGTTCGAATCCCTCCTGGCGCGCCATTTTCAACTTGTACAGTCCGGAGAGATCCTTTACAGAACGTTCTTAAGACATAGTTTACACCCTTGGGCCAAAAGGGTTGCCTAGTGGTTGCAGAGTCTTCTCCTCCAGATCGATGTAGCCGAGATCATAGTCCATAAAACTGACAAGCCAAACTTTGTTATAATTCACGGGATCAACTTAGCAGTAAAAATGATCATGCTGTCGAGCGGGCGGCAGGCGAAATCCGTCGAACTCACGCCCTATGGCGTCATCGAACTCACCAAGTAGGCGTTTGCCCGCTTCTACCAGGCTGAAACCCGGCCAGATTCATCCCGTTTTGCGCTGCCGGGTCTTTCATGAACGTGCTCCAAACAAACTGCGTTCGCTGATTTTCCGTCATCAAAACGGAAATCCCCAGGTCGATTCCAATCACATCCGTGTCGTACCAGCCAGTCAGCGGATTGAAAGCGTCTACATAACTGTACCGCTGCCAGGCCAGCGGATAATGCCCGCGGATCCATCGCAGCACGTGAATGGTGTCCGCAAAATCGAACGGCAGCGAGCCCGCCGTCGCGCAAGGCACGATGCTGCCGTCGACAGGTCCAATCGGCGTTCCCTGCGCCGATGGGCCTCCCCACGCCACGTAGCCGTTCTGGGAGTCCGAAGCGCTTATTCCCCAAAGATCCGCGCTGTAATCCGAGAATTGCCCCGCAAGCGAGATGCAGAACAGCCGGTGCGCCTGCGTTGCCGTGACCGAATTCTGAAAATAGTTCGTGAAGGCGTCCTTCTTGCCCCGGAAATCAAACCATGCGTGCGAATACTGATGCACGAAGAGCGGGTCCGAACCGGAGATATACGACAGCCCTTGATACTGGATCGTAGGGCGCGCCCATGCCGCCCAACTGGACGCCGGAATTGGAAATGTCGGCGAGGCCATCGCCAGCAGGTACAGCATCATGAGTTCGTTATAAGAATTCCATCGCGCCGCGAGAAAACCGCTCTCGGGCTTCCAGCCCATGGAAAGGGTCATGCCGCCGTTCAGCATCCAGACGAAATTCACGTTGTTGTAAATTTGCGTGGCCAGGCCGGGAATCTGCGGATCTTGCGAAAAATGCTGCCGGCACATCAGCACGCCGCAGAGGAGGATCGCCGTGTCAATGGACGAAACCTCGGAATTGAATGCCCGCGCTCCCGTCGTCATGTCCACGAAGTGATAGAGGAACCCGTTCATCCCATTCGGTTGCAATCGGCTCAACACAAAATTGAGCGTCGTTTGCACGCGAGCCGCGATGGTCGCGCTCGGCTGATAACCGCGTTGATCGCCAATGCAGAGCGCCGTCAATCCGAAGCCAGTCGCCGCGATACTCGATACCGTTCGTGTGTCGTTTCCTGCGGCGAACGCGCGATCCTTCACCTGTCCGGTTGTGGGGTCCGCCTGCTCCCAAAAAAAAAGAAATCCAGCTTTCTCGATTTCCTCGAGCAATTGGTCGTCCGTCCCAAGATAGCCGTCCCCCGCCGGAGGCGGCGGCGTAGAGGAACTTCCCCCGCCGCAGCCGAACGGGAAAATGGCGATACTGGGCAGCGACGAAAACACCGCCGCCTTGCTGAGTTCTACAAGAAAGTCCCGTCTGGTGACATCGATCTTCAAGGTGCAATTCCCATGATGCGAGTCTACCGGCAGTTCGCTCCCCTATACTACCGGAGGCGGGAAACTTTGCAAACCCCGGTTCGCCCGCTGTACGACAAGGTAAAGCGATTTACTAAAGGAAAAACGCAAGGACAGAAGCAAAAGAAAAAAGGGCGGACTGGAGTCTGCCCTTACAAGAGACTGGAGGTTGGCTAGGACGCGTCCTTGATGTCCTCACGGGCGCGTTTCTCGGCAGTCTTTGCTTCTGCGCGGGAATTGGAACCTGGCTTCAGCTCGCGAATCGCTTTGGTCAGGCTCATGGTCTTTTCTCTCGACGGTGCCTCACAAGATTTCACGTCGCCGGCCGGTTTCGCGCCGGTCACATCCCATTTCAGGCAGTTGAATTTGATGGTGAGATTGTGGCTTACGTGAAGAGCGGCGACGCAATCGTTCAGCTCCTTGAATCCCGCACAGGCGTCCTTTAAGCTGGTGCGCGGAGGCAGAAGCGCCTGCAACTGTAAAGATAGCTTCTTCTCTTCCTCTTTGTTCGCGGCGAGTTGCTCACTGGCCGTGGGCCCTGGACTTTTCTTGATCCATTTGATCGGATTGTAGGAACGCGCTGCACTTGCGGCGCCGCCAAGCAAAACGCTCGCTACGGCAACCGCAACGATGATGATCCATCTATTTTTCATACTAGCCTCTTTCGAGGGCCGGGCGTGGCTCTGGCTTCAGTAAGCCACGGTCCCGGCTGCTGTTCGAGGTCTTGGAAGTACAGTACTCCCCCAATCCGTCACGCTGACCTTGCGGCCAGATATTCAAAGTAAACGTTCCTGTACCATCCCGCGCTTACTGCGAGGCCAAAACGCGTCCCGACAAAGCGCGCGGAACGCAGAAACCGCGCTCTATGACTCTTCCGACATGATATTGCCCGGCTAGTGCGCGTTGAGCTGCTGTATGATCTGTTCCGCTTTGGTATTGAAAGGTGTCCCGTTTCGGACAGATTTGTTAGGCCTACTCTTGGTTCAATCAATAGGGAATCTCAGAGGACAAGAAGTTTCGAATATGGAATGCAAGGCACTCCCGCGCCGTTCAGGAATGACATGAGTGGGAAAAACTTTCGAGTCGCACCGGCAACCCAACGGACCAACGTTGAGGGAAAACAAGTCAGCAACAAAGTACTGTTGGCAACGCCCGATAATGAATACGAGTTGATGCGTCCTGACCTGACGTATATCGACCTGCCGCATCATCTCACCCTTCATGAGCCGACACAGGGTATCGAGTTCGTTTATTTCCCGAACCGGGGAATGGTTTCTCAAGTAGTGGTGACTAAAGACGGCCGAACCGTGGAAGTGGGTGTAGTGGGGAACGAGGGCTACGTTGGGGCAGGATTGGTAGCCGGCTTGAGCAGAAGTTCCGTGCGCGAAATCATCCAAATCGCCGGTGATGGCTTCCGGATGATGGGGAATGCGCTGGAGCGCATTCTGCGGTCGGCCCCGCAGTTGCAGGCGATATTGAACAGACATACGGGGCTTCAGGGAATGCAAATCGCACAAACCGCGGCGTGCAACCGGCTGCACGATATACAGCAGCGCCTCTCGAGGTGGCTGCTGATGACTCAGGATAGGGTGAAATTGGGAGTACTTCCGATCACGCACGATTTCATCGCGACCATGATGGGTACTGACCGATCCACAGTGAGCCTGGCGGCAGCTGTGCTGCAAAAAAAGGGCATTATAGATTACGTGCGAGGTGCAGTGAAGGTTGTGAACCGCAGGAAACTCGAGAAATCCACTTGCGAGTGCTACGGAGTCATTCATCAGTTCGAGGATGACCTCGGATTGAGATAGCAGTTTCTGCCAGCGTTGGATACCCCACCGACAGCAACCTCTTTCTATCGCTAATGTTCCGGCGTTGTGTATTCACTTCGGCTTTGATGTGTGTTCAAAAAGCGGTGACTCGGGCAGAACTTCGCTCAGGGCAAGGAAAAGAGCGCCTTTTGCCGTCGCAGTGCCGTTGGAGACCGATGCCAGACCGTTTTCAAAGAAGCATGACCGCACCAAATCTCGAGGTGGCCATGGAGTCGATGCGTCGCAAACTGGTGTGGATCGAAGAACAGCGCTTTTGGGGTTGGGGTTGCTCCGAATGCGAATGGGTGTTCAGGCCTTTAGGGCCGCTCCTTGGCGAATCCCTTGAGGATATGAAGAAGCACTACGCACAGGAGCGTGACAAAGAGTTCGCATCTCATGTCTGTGCGAAGCATCCGAGAGCCACAAAAAATCCTCGTTAGCCAAGTCGCTCGCAGGCTAAATGTCGTGTGATTCTGGCGTCCTTGCAAAGCAACTACCCTTCAGAGTGGAATAAGGATGGTGGCCGAACTTTGGACGATTTCAGTTCCAGGGCGTTAACATGTCCTCCCTTCGTTGCGTCTTGTACATTTGACATGTCACAGGGGAGGGGTACGCCCAATGCCGAGCGCAGGTCGCGCATATCATTATTTTTCGCTTCAGTGCAAGGCAGGGCTTGCGGCGTTGTTGGCCGCCAAGTTGTTGCTTGCTTGCGGCGTTGCTGCACAATCTTCGGGGGAGAAAGTTGATCTCGAGGCGGTCAGGCGCATCCGCGACGCGGCATTGAATCATTCGCAGATTATGGAGATGGTCGGTGAACTCAGCGACGTCAGCGGGCCGCGACTCACTGGCTCGCCGGGGCTGAAGCGCGCGGAGGAATATGCGCGCAATAAACTGCGCGAGTGGGGCTTGGCCAATGCGCATCTGGAGGCTTGGGGGCCGTTTGGGCGGGGCTGGTCGCTCGAAGGATTCACGGCCAACATGGTTTCGCCGGGCTTCAGCCCACTGATTGCATATCCCAAGGCGTGGAGCCCGAGCACGAACGGGACGGTGCGCGGCGAAGTGGTTTTCCTGGACGTGAAAAGCGCCGCCGACCTGGAAAAGTATAAAGGCAAGCTTCGGGGAAAGATTGTGCTGTTCTCGCCGGCCCGCCGCGTTGATCCACTGTTTGAGCCGCCGGCGCAGCGGCAATCGGACGAAGATTTGCAGCGGCTCGCAAACGCACCGCCGCCCGGCGAAGAAAAGCCATTCCAGCTCACCACGGAGCAGCGCGCGTCCGAGGAACTCAACTATCGCAAGTGGCAGTTCGTCGCTTCCGAAGGGGCGGCCGTGGTGTTGCAGCCGTCGTATCGCGACGCGGGCACTGTTTACGTTACTTCGGCCACGGTGCCGAACCCGCCGGACGTACCGTTTGACAAGCGCGTGCAAGCGTGGGACCTCAGCAGGCCCGCGGTCGTTCCGCAGGCCAACGTCGCGGCGGAACAATACAACCGCATGATTCGGCTGCTGGCGCGTGGCATTGCGGTGGAACTGGAAGTGAATATCGGCGCGCGCTTCTACGATGACGACCCGATGAGCTACAACGTAATTGCCGAAGTTCCCGGGACGGACTTGAAAGAGGAGATCGTGATGGTTGGTGGCAGCATCGACTCCTGGCACGCGGCGACCGGCGCTACGGACAACGCCGCGGGAGCCGCTTTGGCTCTCGAAGTTGTGCGCATCCTTCAATCGATCGCAGTGAAGCCGCGGCGAACAATTCGAATCGGGCTGTGGAGTGCGGAAGAGCAGGGAAGACGCGGTTCTCGCGCGTACGTCGCCGCGCATTTCGGGCGGAAAGTGGATGCGCCCGATGGTCAGACAGGGCCGGCGCGATTCGAATTCAAGCAGGAGTACGAGAAGTTCGCGGGGTATTTCAATTTTGACTACGGCACGGGCCGCATCCGCGGAGTGTACCTGCAGGGCAACGAAGCGGTGCGGCCGATTTTCCGCGCGTGGCTGGAGCCGTTCAAATATCTGGGCGCTTCCACTCTGTCCATCGCCAACATCGGCGCCACCGACCACGTTTCCTTTGATGAGATTGGGCTGCCGGGCTTCGAGTTCATCCGCGACTACCTGGAAGGGAACAACACGCGCGCTCCGCACACCAACATGGACACCTATGACCACGTTCTGGAGGACGACCTGAAGCAATCCGCGGCTGTCGCCGCATCCTTGATCTACAACCTGGCCATGCGCGACAAGAAGCTGCCTCGCAAACCCCTGCCGCCAAATTAATTCCGGACAGAAAACGCCAGGGGGGAGGATATTCCTCGAGAGGCCAAAGGCTTATTCAACAAGGAGGCCCGCCTTCGAGGGCGGCGCGCCTGCCGCCATGCTCCGAAATTAGCGATGGGGAGCGGGTCCGGTGGACTGCCGAATTACAAATTCGGGCTCGATGGCGATTTCCGGCAAGTATTCGCCACGCCCTTCGATTAGATCGACCACTGTCTGCGCTGCGATTTGCCCCATCTTTATGAGCGGCTGCCTGACCGTGGTGAGTCCCGGATTGGAGTAAGCGGCGCCGGGAATATCATCAAAGCCGACAATAGAAATATCCTCCGGCACTCGCAGGCCTACTTCGTGGAACGCCCAGATCGCGCCGATGGCCGCGATATCGTTGTAAGCAAAAAGCGCCGTGAAGGGATGCTTCCTAGCGAGGAGCTGCTTGGTGAAGGTATATCCAATGCCAGGCGTCGAATCGAAGCCCTCCAGTTGGATGGTCAGTTCGGGACGAATGCGAATGCCGAGTTGCTGCGCCACCTCGCAGATGGCGTTCCAACGCACCGTGGAATCCGAACTCATGGTCTGTCCTCGAATGAAGGCGATTTCCTCGTGACCGAGATCGCGAAGATGTTCGAGTGCCAGCTTCGCGGCATGTGTGTGGTCCAGGATGATGTTGGTCACGCCATCGACGCGCTCATGGCCTGCGACCGCGACAGTAGGCAGGGCGAGCTCCTCCGTCAGGGATGTATCGGTGGTGATGAAACCTTCCACGCCTCGCGTCAAAAGCATTTGCGCGTAGGTTTGCAGGAGCTTCGGATCGTGCCGGTGGATCACGGTGAGGAAGAAATAATTGTTCTTGCGCAAATATTCTTCGATGCCGCTGATCACCGTCGAGCCGTAGGCGTCGCCAATTTCTTCGGCGATCACGCCGATGGTAAACGTTCTCTTCAAACGCAGGGTACGGGCAAAAAAGTTAGGCCGGTAGTTGAGCGTTTTCGCGGCTTCAATGATGCGATTTTTTGTATGCGCGGGAATGGAACGCGCCGCGGGAGAATCGTTCAGGGCGGCGGAGACGGTCCCGGCGGTCAGGCCCAGGTGCTTTGCGATGGTCTTGAGGGTTACTCTATCTTCGACGTGCGGGCCGGACTTCTTTCTAGGCGGCGTCATTTTGCTCAACCCTCTAGTCATCTTCCAAAATTGGGATATGGGAAATGGCGTGCCCAATCGCAAGAGTGCATTCTGCGAGACTCCCCCGACGTCCCGTATGTCGCGATTTTAGCTCAACTTGGGCCTTGGTAAACAACCTTTCCTTTAATTCGGGCCCGATTACCCGCCTGTAAAATAACATACTCCTCTATGTATTCGCATAATATACTTTCATATGGCTTGTCCCCACGCTGCGAGGGCTTTCTGAAGTCTACGTTACTCCATGTGCCAGGCAGGCTTTCCTCCCATGAAACTTTCGCTGCGGTTTCCTCCCGAAACGCAACGCGCACGATGTATCTTTATTGTGGAGCCCCTGGAGGGACATTCGACCTGACATGAAAAAGTTGCGCTTTTTGGTTTCTCTTACGACGAACGACAACGATTACCAGATCGAACAGGCGCACTCCGCCGAGCAAGCGGCCCACAAAGTAGGCGCGGAAATCCAGATCGTTTACGCCGATAACGACGCCATCACGCAAAGCACTCAGATCTTGAAAGCTATCCAGTCTGACGAAAATCTACGGCTGGACGCGGTTGTTTTTGAGCCTGTCGGCGGCACCGCCCTACCCCAGGTCGCCCGCGCAGCCGCATCCGCCGGCATCGGATGGGCCGTGCTGAACCGCGACGCCAGCTACATCCCGGAATTGCGCAAGTCCTCCTCCGCCCCTTTTTTCGGCGTGAGCTCCGATCATCTCGAAATTGGCCGTATCCAGGGCCGTCAGTTTGCCGCATTACTTCCCCACGGCGGCTCGATCCTCTACATTCAGGGACCCGCGGAAAATCCCGCGGCCAAGGAACGCACCGTTGGAATGCAGGAGACGAAACCATCCAACATTCACGTCACGGTGCTCCGAGCGCAATGGACCGAGGAAAGCGCCCAGCGTTCCGTGCGTTCCTGGCTGAAACTAAGCACGTCGCAAAAGGCGGCCATCGACTTGGTTGGCGCGCAGAATGATTCCATGGCCATCGGGGCCCGGAAAGCCTTCGAAGAATTACAGAACGAATCGGACCGCGAACGCTGGCTGAACCTGCCCTTTACCGGCTGTGACGGATTGCCCAAGACGGGCGAGGCTTGGGTTCGCAGCGGGCTATTGGCCGCGACCGTCTTTGTTCCTCCCAATACCGGTCAAGCCATCGAGATGCTCGTCGACGTTATACAGAACGGGAAAAAAGCTCCCGAGCGCGCCCTGACCGTGCCCGTTTCCATTCCTCCTTTGCAAGAATTGAAATCGCGCTGATCGCCAAACGCAGGGTCTCTCCCATCCACGTGAACCGCCCTAGAAAAACGATTTTCGAAGCTTGTTTGCGCTCCGCGCTGAAGTATAATGTCGTGGAAAGATTGGTAAATACTCCGTTGTTGCGTTCGCCGAGGAGACGCGCATGGGGGAGGATCCTTGCAACGGCGTGAAGCATTAAAATTACTCGTTGCTGGCGGCGTTTTGCCGGCGGTGCCTGGCGATCTTTTTGGATTTTTCCGCGATTCCCACCCTGCTTCCGGTTACGCGCTGCGCACATTCGACCCTCATCAGAATGAGTTGGTCGTGGCCATGATCGATCAGATTATTCCGGCGACCGACACGCCCGGCGCGAAGGAAGCGCGCGTCAACGAATTCATCGACGTCATCCTCACCGAATGGGCCAATGACGAAGAGCGCGGCAATTTTCTCAGCGGACTTGCCGATGTCGACAAACAGAGCAACACGCTTTTCGGCAAGAACTTCGCGGACGCTTCGGCGGATCAGCAGCTTGCTCTCTTGCGTTCCCTCGATGAAGCCGCTGCCGTGGCCCGGGCTCGCTTGGAGCACAAGACCCGCCCCCCGTTTTGGAAACTCGAGGGGCGCGATCTCCAGATGCAAGATGATTTCTTCACCGTCTTCAAGAAAATGACCGTCCACGGTTACTACACCTCTGAAATCGGTTTCCGCCAGGAACTCAAGCTGGAAATTATGCCGGGAGCGCAACATGGCTGCGTTCCGTCTGGTCTTGGGTCCGGGAACGCGGAGGGATAGGGGCGAATATGGCGGCCACCACCACTTACGATGCCATCGTTGTAGGTTCGGGAATTACCGGCGGCTGGGCCGCCAAGGAACTCACCGAAAAGGGCCTCAATACGCTGGTCCTCGAAGCGGGCCGCAGCATTGTTCCCGAGCGCGATTATGTCGAGCATGTTCCAGTCTGGGAACTCAAGCATCGCGGCTGGGACAATCGCACCGAGCGCCAGGCCACGCAGCCCATTCAGCGCGAGTGCTACTACGCTTGCGATGAATACTCCCACCAGTTTTTTGTCAACGACAAGGACAATCCTTATTCCACGGATCCCGGAAAACATTTTTCCTGGATTCGCGGCCGCCAGGTCGGCGGAAAATCCATCATGTGGGGGCGCCAGAGCTATCGCTGGAGCGATCTTGATTTCGAAGCCAATTTGAAGGAAGGGATCGCGATTGACTGGCCGATTCGTTACGCGGATATCGCTCCGTGGTACGACTACGTGGAAGAGTTCGCCGGCATCAGCGGACAGGCCGAAGGCTTGCCGCAGCTTCCCGATGGAAGATTTCTTCCGCCGATGGAAATGACCTGCGTTGAAATCGATCTCAAAAACGCTCTGGCCAAGAATTTCGACGATCGCATGATGACCATCGGCCGCTCGGCTGTGCTCACGCGCGTGCATAAGGGACGCGCTCCCTGCCATTACTGCGGCTTCTGCCACCGCGGCTGCATCACGAGTTCCTATTTCAGCAGCCTTAGTTCAACGCTTCCCGCCGCGCAAAAGACCGGCCGCCTCACCATGCGCCCGTACAGTGTGGTGCACAGCCTGATCTTCGATTCGAGCGCCCGACGCGTCAGCGGCGTTCGCGTCATTGACGCGCAATCCAAGAGCGCGCTGGAATTCAAGGCCCGCGTGTTTTTTATTTGCGGCTCGACGCTCGAGTCCACGCGCATGCTGCTCAATTCCGCCACTCCTGAATTTCCCAACGGCCTGGGGAACTCCAGCGGCGAACTTGGCCACAACCTGATGGATCACCATATGGGCAGCGGCGCCACCGGCGAAATGCCCGGCCATGAAGACAAGATGCCATTCGGCAACCGCCCCAACGGCATTTACATCCCGCGCTTTCGAAACGTAAACGAAAGGACAAAACAAAAAGAGTTTCTGCGCGGCTACGGCTACCAGGGCGGCGGCGGCCGGGAAGGCTGGTCCCGCGGCATCAACAAAGTCGGCATCGGCGCGGATTTCAAGGACTCGCTGAAAATGCCCGGGAAGTGGCACATGGGAATGGGCGGTTTCGGCGAGTGCTTGCCGAATCACAACAATTACGTCGAGATTGACAAGGAAAAGCTGGACGCCTGGGGAATCCCCACGCTGAAAATCCACTGCGAGTGGAGCGAAAACGAACTCACCATGTCCAGGGACATCGCGGTGCAAGCCGCGGAAATGCTTGCCGCCGCTGGCGCAAAAAATATCACCGTCAATCATGAAATCTCGCCGCCGGGACTGGCCATCCACGAAATGGGCACAGCGCGCATGGGCCGCGATCCCAAAACTTCGATGTTGAACGAGCACAATCAGGCGCACGACGCAAAGAACTTGTTCATGACCGACGGCGCCTGCATGGTATCTTCTTCCTGCGTCAATCCGTCGCTTACGTACATGGCGCTGACCGCGCGGGCTTGCGATTTCGCGGTTTCTGAACTCAAGAAAAATAATCTGTAGGGGGCGGGGCTTGCCTCGCCCCGCGGTTTAATGTGCCGTGCCCCGGTCCGTAAGGAGAATTCTTCAAAATGTCGCAGGTCATTCGCTCGCCAAAACAGTACGACGTTTGCATTGTCGGCTCCGGGGCGGGCGGAGGCATGGCCGCGAAGGTTCTCACCGAGGGCGGCCTGAATTGCGTGCTGCTGGAAGCCGGTCCGAACGTGAATCCTGAAAAAGATTTCAAGATGCTGATGTGGCCGTACGAAGCGCCGCATCGCGGCGCAGGCGTCGGCGGACACGCGCTTGAAAATTTCGGCGAGTTCCTTGCGCCCAACGGCGCGTGGAACATCGAGGGGGAGCCATACACTTCCGCTCCCGGCTCGGATTTTCAGTGGTTTCGTTCGCGCATCGTGGGCGGCCGGACCAATCACTGGGGCCGCATCGCGCTACGATTCGCTCCCATCGATTTCAAGTCGGCCACGCGCGACGGGCTCGGCGACGATTGGCCCATCAGCTACGAAGATCTCGCACCGTACTACGACAAAGTTGAATCCTACATCGGCGTTTTCGGAACGAAGGAAAATGTTTCCAGCGCGCCGGACGGCGTTTTTCTGCCTCCTCCCAAACCGCGCTGCACCGAATTGATGGTGAAGAAAGCTTGCGACAAGCTCAACATCATTTGCATTCCCTCGCGGATGGCGATCCTTACACGTTCAGTCAACGGACGCGCGCCTTGCCATTACTGCGGGCAGTGCGGCAGGGGCTGCACTACGGCGTCGAATTTCAGCTCCAGCCAGGTGCTGCTGCCGCCGGCGATGAAAACTGGGAAGTTGACGCTGATTACCGGTGCGATGGCGCGCGAAATTCTCGTCAACAAAGAGGGAAAAGCGGAAGGCGTCTCCTACGTGGACAAAACGACGCGCTCGGAAAAACGCGTCAGGGCACGCGCGGTCGTCGTAGCCGCCAGCGCTTGCGAATCCGCGCGGCTGTTGCTGAACTCCAAATCGACGGCTTTTCCCGGCGGCATCGCCAACTCTTCCGGAGCGGTCGGCAAGTATCTCACCGATTCCGTCGGCAGCAGCGGCTACGGGTACTTCCCGCAACTAGAGAAGATGCCGCCGCACAATCACGACGGCGTCGGCGGCATGCACATGTACATGCCGTGGTGGAAATTCGACCGCAAGAATGATTTTCCGCGCGGCTACCATATTGAATTTGGCGGCGGGCGCGAGATGCCGGGCGTCGGCATATTTCATGGCCTTTGCCACGATGAGGAAGGCTACGGGGCTGCATTGAAGCAGCGGGCGCGCCAGGTCTATGGCACGCACATCGGCTTTGCCGGGCGCGGCGAAATGATTCCGAACCCGGACGCCTATTGCGAAATCGATCCCGACGTTGTGGATGCGTGGGGGATTCCCGCGCTGCGCTTCCATTTCAAGTGGTCGGACTACGAATTGCTCCAAGCCAAGGACATGCAGGAAACGTTTCGCGCCATCGTCGAAACTATGGGTGGGGAATACCGGACCAAGACGTCCATCCACGGAGATCTTCCGTTCGGAATTGAACCGGGCGGCAAGATTATTCACGAAGTGGGCACCGCGCGCATGGGCGCTGATCCGAAGACCTCCGTGCTCAATGGTTTTTGCCAGGCGCACGACGTCCAGAATCTTTTCGTCACCGATGGCGCCCCGCTGGTGACGAATCCGGACAAGAATCCAACGCTGACGATCATGGCGCTCTCCTGGCGCGCTTCGGAATACCTTTTGGAGGAAGCGAAGAAAGGCAATTTATAGACTTGCGAGAATCAGGTGGGAAAGAAAACGGAGACGCAGAGTGCGCAGAGTGGGGCAGAGAAAGAAGGAGCAGGCGGCACATGGCGAATCAGGGGATAAGCAGGCGCGACATATTGAAGACGCTGGCGGCGGGGGCGGTGGGCGGATCGGTGCTGCAAATGATTCCCGTGGAGGCCGCCGAGTATGTCCACCAAATAGTGCGCAAGGAGAAAGCCGCAGCTCCGACCGGCGCCTACACGCCGAAATATTTTTCTCTCCCGCAATACGCGGCGCTGCTGTTTCTCTGCGATGCGATCATTCCCAAGGATGAAAAATCCGGCGGCGCGGTGGAGGCCGGGGCGCCGGAATTCATCGATCTCCTCACCAGCGAAAATCCCGAATATCAATTGAAGCTCGGCGGCGGGCTCTTCTGGCTGGATGGCGCGTGCACCGATCGTTACGGCAACGTTTTCATGCAATGCACGGCGGAGCAGAAGAAGGAAATCCTCGACCTGATCGCCTATCGCAAAAACGCCAAAAAGGACCCTGCGCTTAGCCAGGGAGTGGCCTTCTTCGCCTTTCTGCGCAATCTCACTTGCGACGGCTTCTACACCAGTAAAATCGGCATCGCCGACCTCCAATATATAGGCAACACCGTGCTGCGCGAGTTCCCAGGCTGCCCGGCTCTACCGGAGTAGAGAAGTAACGAAGCAAAGAACCAAAGAACCAAAGAAGCAGCGAGAAGCGACGAGCGTCCGAAGGACGTCACGAAGACCACCCCGCCAACCTATGATCCTTGCGGGTTGCCAGGCTAGCGGGAGTGCGCGTTCCGTCAGCGGGGAGGGCCTGCGTGGGAAAGGTGGAGCTGGTTGGTGATGTAAACAAGAACGGCGGCGCGGCGGGGAGAGATGCGCCCATTGGTGACGAGAACCAACAAGCGGGATAGAAAGTGCTTCACCTCAAGGGGGGAGGCAAGCCCTGAAGGGTGACCAAGGAGTTCGACGGAGAAGTCCTCGGAGTCATCATGGGCGCTCTTGCGGGAGGAGCCAGGGGAGAAGACTAGCGAGCATGAGAATACCGACGACACGGATTGCTTTTCCCGCGCAGCGAATCGTATGCTCTGCAGCATGCTCAAGAGAATTCATTTTCTCCTTTTCACTGTCGTCCTTGTCATCGGTTGCCGCGTTGCCGCGGAGAATCGCGGCGCGAGCAAAGCAGAGCGCATCGACGAACTGGTGGCCCGCTACGCCAAGTACGGATACTTGAACGGCGCGGTGCTGGTGGCGGAGCGCGGCAAGATCATATATGAAAAAGGCGTGGGCGAAGCCAACATGGTTTCGCATGTGCCGAACACACCGCGGACGAAGTTTGGCATCGCGTCTCTCACGAAGCAGTTTACGGCGGTGCTGGTGCTACAACAGGTCGCGGAAGGCAAAATCCAGCTAGGGGGCAAAGTTTCCAATTATCTGCCTTGGTATCGCAAGGACACCGGCGAGCGCATGACGATTGAAGAAGTGCTGCACCACACGGCCGGCCTGGCGGCGGACTTCGACATGCTGGAATTCGGCGATTCCGAGGCGGCAGCGCGGCACTACGAGCCGCAAGCGTTTGCGGCGAAGTTTTGCCAGCAAAATCTCTTGAGCGAGCCCGGAACAAAATGGGCTTACAGCAACTGCGGCTACAACTTGCTGGGACTAATTCTGGAGCGCGTGACGGGAAAGTCCTTCGGCGATCTGTTGCGTGAACGGCTGCTTGAGCCGATGGGAATGAAGGACACCGGGATGGACCGCAACGACCTGGTGCAGCTCGGCGGCGCTGCTGGATACGTGCGGCACGCGGGGCCAAGGTATACGCCGGGTCCTTACCAGGACCGTACGCACTTCTTTGCCGCCGGAGGCATGTATTCCACGGCCGAGGACTTGTTTCGCTGGAGCGAGGCATTTTCTGGCGACGGCTTTGTGCCCAAGGAAATTCGCGAGCAAATGTTCAAGTCCGGACTGAACGATTGGGGGTACGGATGGTTCGCCAGGGAAATAACACCGGGCGAGCCAGGCGCGGGCAGCGTGCTAGTGGAAATGCGCGGTGACATGACTGGAAATTATTTTTCGTGGATCCTCCTGTATCCGGAACAAAACGACGCGATCATTGTGCTGCGAAACGGATACGGGTCCACAGAGCGATTGGAGCAGAATATCCAGGCGATATTGTTTGACACAGAACCGCGGATGCCATCGCGGAATGCAAAGGATCTGGTGGCGCTGGCGTGGCTGATTCCGGCAAGATGGGTTGCGTCGCACCGGCTACGAAGCGTGCTCATTGCGTTATTCGCGGCCGCAGCGATCTGGCAAGCTACGCGCCGAAAAAAGCCCCGAGTCACACGGCTATAGAGGAAAAGATGGCGAGATCCTTCGGCGGCCTCAGGACAAGTAAACTCGCGGCTACGATTTGATCGTGTTAGTAGTGGCGTCCCAGGTGACGGCGGCCTTCCGGAAATAGGATTCGTTAGCCATGTGGCAGGCGAGGGCGGCGTTGTGGCCGAAGACGGCGTCTTCGGTGACTTGCTGGTGGTTGCGAACGCCTTGGAAAAATCTCCAGAGGTGAGGCTTTTCATCGTCCCAGGAATCGCCGTGGTACGTGAAGCCCTCCTTGAGGGGTTCTTTGCCGGGCTTG
>Ga0307479_10001832_pt1 | contig 19352 bp, 18 predicted proteins | sample atmos_gasesECM4C_FD_203743 | JGI IMG/M metagenome (GOLD analysis project Ga0307479, IMG submission 203743) | Hardwood forest soil microbial communities from Morgan-Monroe State Forest, Indiana, United States - atmos_gasesECM4C_515 | ecosystem: Environmental > Terrestrial > Soil > Temperate... | reverse complement strand
CAAGATCAGCCAGTTTTGTGCTGTGCGCAAAGCGCAGCTACTACGTAACTTTGCACTCTTTCCTGAATCTCACAGTTAGGAGGAGCATCAAAACACGAGAAGGCGGGAGTGTTCGATGCTCTGTGCTTCCCTAATACTACCGGAACGGAGGATGCTGCCGCCTTTCGGCATGCCTAAAACATTGAGCGCCACGAACCCCCACCGTCTGCCTTCCACCGTTGCGCGCGACGACGAGCACCTGCTGGTGGCCGCCGCCAAGCGCGGCGACTTGCATGCGTTTGAAGAGTTGGTCAGCCGTTACGAAGCGAAAATTTTCCGGCTGACGATGAACATCACGCGAAATCGCGAGGACGCCGAAGACGCCATGCAGGACGCCTTCCTGAAATCCTATGCGCACCTTAAGGATTTCCAGGAAGACTCCCGCTTTTATACCTGGCTGGTTCGCATCGCCGCGAACGAAGCGCTGATGCGCCTGCGCAAACGCCGCCCGAACCAATTTTCCCTCGATGAGCCGATGGAAGGCGATGAAGATCTCATGCCCCGCGAGCTCGAGGATTGGGGACCGAGCCCGGAGCAGCGGTTTGCCCAAACGGAAATGCACGAAATCCTGTCCGCGGTCATCGACAAGCTCGAGCCGGATTTCCGGGTCGTTTTCACGCTGCGCGACATCGAAGAACTTTCGACCGAAGAAACCGCCAAAATGCTGGGCATTTCGATTCCCGCGGTAAAATCCCGGCTGCTGCGGGCCCGGCTCAAACTCCGTCAAAAGCTGGATCGCTATTTTCGGCGGGGGGACATGAATTGAATTGCAAAGGCGTCATTCGCGAGATTTCCGATTACCTAGACGGCGAGCTTGAGTTGCCGGCGAAGCAAGAACTCGAGCACCATCTCGAGGACTGTGGGGACTGCAAGATGGTGGTCGACCAAACCAGGCTGGCCGTGGATGTCTTCTGCGATTCGGAACCGATTGAACTTCCCCCTGACGTGAAGTCCCGCCTGCACGATGCCTTGCGCCGCAAGCTCAGTGCAAGAGCCGATTAGGCTGCTTTCCTAGCTTTTCGTGCCATCACTCCACAACGGCAATTCCGCGCCAAGGCCTTTCTCTCGCGCCAGCGCATAGACCTTCATCGCCACGGCGAGATCCCAGGACGCGATCCCATTCGATTTGAACAGTGTGACTTCCGTATCGCTGGTTCTGCCGCTGGCTTTCCCCGCTACGATTTCGGAAAGCTTCTTGACTCCCGTCCAGCATATCTCATCGCCATGAAAAGCGATGATCAGGTCGCCCGCTTCCTGGCGCGATTGTTCCACGGAGTCCACGACAATGACGTCCGCGCTGGCGACCGCTTCGTCGTCCAGCTCGCGCTTGTGCGCGTGGTTCGCGCCGATAGCGTTGATGTGCACGCCGGGCGACAGGTCCGCGCCGCTGACAACCGGCTGCGCGGAAGTGGTAGCTGTCGAGACGATGTCAGCGCCGCGCGCCGCCTCCGCAGCGGATGCGCACGGCTGCACGGGAATGCGCAACCGTTCGGACATCTCCGCGCAGAATTTCTGGCGCTTGGCGGCATCGCGCCCGTAGGCGCGCGCGGATTCCAGCTTTCGAACGGCGGCGACTGCTTCGAGCTGCGTCTTCGCCTGGCCTCCGGTGCCCACGATGGCCGCGACGCGAGAATTCCTGCGCGCCAGGTATTTCGTGGCCACCCCAGAGGCCGCTCCGGTCCGCAGTTGCCCCATGTAATCCGCTTCGATCATGGCAACCAAGTCGCCGGTGGCCATTTCGTAGAGCGGAACAAGAAAGCGCAGCTTGCCGCGCACATACGTGTACTGCTTCATCGCGACGAAGCCCAGGGAGAAATCCGCCGCGGCCATGTAATGAAAAAATCCGCCACCGGGCAATTCGAACCGCCTGCGCGGGTGCACGACCACTTCTCCCGTGGCCTGCTTGCGCGAGATCTCTTCCACGGCTTCCACCGCCAGCGGCATGGTCAACACCGCCCGCACTTCCGCCTCGGTGATATGCAGCGTCATCGTTTCACTCTCCGCCTCAGCCTGTCGATCTCAGAGTGTGCGCGAGATCCTTAGTACTCGGCATTCCATCCGGCCGCCATGTTCCTGTGCAAAAGTTTCCGCATCAAATGAGTTATTTTGCCGCCGGCTTGGCCTGCTTTGCAGAGCCGTGTTTTACCGAAGCCTGGCTCGCATCCCGGATGCGGCGAACAACCGTCTGCATCAAACGGTAGACGCGCTCCTCTTTATTCCCATCCATCACCCGGAAGCGAAACTCGGGTTCGCCTTTGGGCCCTTTGCCAACGCGGACGGGTAACTGGCCGCACAGATTATTTTCGATGAACGCGGTCTCGTACCGGTGCTTCTTGACGTACCAGGTGTAAACGCGCAGCGTGGTAAAGTCGCAGACTTGGCCTTCCGAGCCGCGCGCTGCGGCAACGAGGTACTGTGGCTTGTCGCCCGACGGGTCGCTCACGCGATTCAGTTCGAACCATGCCAGCGGGCGGATGTTTGCCGAACTCGCTCCTTCGCGCACGGGATCCGGCAGATCCATTTCCACGAAACGCGCGACCACCCAACCGGCAATAGGCAGGGTTTGATCCCCGGGTTGCGTTGTGGTCGTGGATTCGGCTGAGCGGGCAGAGGCTTCTCCAGGCGGCCGCGTCGTAACCCCGCGGACCAGAAACCAGTCCTCCTTCTTCGTTTCCTGCGGCTCATTCGAAGCGTCTTTCTCGTCCGTGACTTGGACCCAATTGGCCACCGCGCGGCCCACCATTTCCACGGGCACGTTTCGCCCGAATTTATAGAGGCGCGGCTCGGTTCGCCCCGGCTGCACCCGCAAATTCGTGGAGACCTTGGTGCGTCCGCGCGCCTGCACCGGCATTCCTCGCGTTTGATCCAGCAGCTTGATACTGCGCTGCCACAGCGCCGGTTCCATCAACAGCCGGCTCTCCACCCATCCAACCGTGCCTGCGTTGGTTCGCACCTTCACATAATCATTGCGCTTGGCGACCACGTCCACGCGCTCACCGTAATGCAGCATTCCCACCTGCTCGCGGACTTGCGCGATGCCGCTCAGGAGCGGCGCGGCTTTTTCGCTGACAAAGGCTTCGCCGAGCGTTTCATGCCTGGGCCGGAGCATCCAAGCCGCGAGGGTCACCAAAGCCAGCAGCGGCACGGCGATTAGGAGTTTCCTCTTCATGCGTCGCCCTCGAACGCAACGCCGGCGACGCGCACCGGGGGCACGCCGGTCGCGGCGCGCGCCGGGCCACGCCTGACGCAGTGCAAGCCCCCGTCGTCAGCTCCGCGGTCGGCGACACCCATCGTCCTAACTTTCGTAATGACTCCCCATTGCTCTTCGTGATTCGCTACAGATTGTACCTGAATCCCCGGCAACGCCGCGGTCCCCGGTGAGGGCTTTGCTTTTCTGCTAAAATTCCGAAGCGTTCGAAGCAAACTCGTGCACCGTATCGCGGAGGAGTTTTCATGAAGTCTCTGAATTCACTTCAGCCCCTGGGGTTGCTGGCCCTCCGCCTGGTTCTCGGGCTGATTTTCTTCTCCCACGGTTATCCGAAGCTGGCGCATTCCGGCGAGGGGATGCAGGGCTTCTTCGTGCAGCACGGCTTGCCGGGGTACTTCGTTTACATTTCCGGCGTATTGGAAGTCTTCGGCGCGTTGCTCTTGGTCTTAGGTTTGTTCACGCGGGTGGCGGCGCTGCTCCTGGCCATCGAAATGGGCGTGGCCATCTGGAAGGTCCACAGCACCGGCAGCTACTTGGCGGTGCACAATTACGAATTTCCTCTCGCGATGCTGGCGGGAAGTTTCGCGCTCGCCACGGTCGGCGCAGGATCATTGTCTCTCGACCATCCGCTATTCGAAGGCAGAGGCCACTCACGGCCCCCCAAGTATTCAAAGTTCGCAAAGTAATTCTCTGCTGGACGGGCCATCTTTGCCGGGTCAATTCCCTGTGAACCGGCTCACTAGCCATGGGTCGGCCTGCGCGGCGATTTCAGCGCCATGAGTCTCACAATGGCTTCCGAGTGCGCGGCAAGACGTCCGGAATCGTGCCGGGCGCGGAGGCCCTTCCGTGTGTAGCGCGTTTCTCAGGACCTATCCGATGCATGTGTGCTTTAGGCGACATACATCAACAGGCTCAAGATGCATAGTTATGGCTACCGCAATTCCGAAAGCGGACATTCTGAATTTGGAGGATTACAACATGCACCGTGCACATCATTACGTCGCTTCGCTGTTCCTGACCGCTGCCCTTGCGGCGCCAGTGGCAATTATGGCCGCCCCCGTACCTCAAGAGGCCCGCGTTCAGGTCCGAGTCTACGATAGAAACCACAAGGATTATCACAACTGGGATGACAACGAGAATCGCGCCTGGGGGCAATATCAGACGGAACACCGCAAGAATTCTCACGAATTTTCGAAGGCGAACAAGAGGGAGCAGGGGCAATACTGGAATTGGCGCCACGCTCATCCAGACAATCACTAGCAAAGTCGCCCATCGCACCAGGCAACATACCGACAGCGAGAACTCCGTCCCGTCCTAAGAATTGCGGACGGGACGTCGGAGTGGGCGCAGCGATTCCAAAGCATCGTGTAAGGGAAAATTCAATGCCAGGTCTAAACACATGTATGCGTCCTGTTTACACATTCTGTCTGCCGCCCGGTTTCGATTGCTTGCGCTTGCCTCTTGCGTCTTAGCGCTGGCCGGTTGCACAGGACAGACAGCCATGACCCCACCACCGCCCGCTCAGAGCGTGCGCTTTGGCCATGTCTTCATCCTCGTCGAGGAAAATGCCAATTACTCCGACATCATTGCTAATCCCGCGATGCCCTACTTGAACGGCCTCGCCAACCAGTATGGCCTCGCGTCAAACTACTTCGCCAACGCGCATCCCTCGAGTCCAAACTATCTTGAGCTCACCACCGGACAGACTCTCGCGCCGCTCTCGCTCACCGACCTCGTCACGCCGCACAACTTTCCGGTCGACGCAAACAATGTCGTCCGCGACCTTCTCGCCGCGGGCAAAACCTGGAAGTCGTACGCCGTGGATCTTCCATCCGTTGGCTACACCGGCGGGGACACCGGACGCTACGCCGTCCGCCATAATCCGCTCGCCTATTTCACCGACGTGCAAAACGATACCAAGCAAGTGCAAAACCTCGTGCCCTTCAGTCAACTCGCCGCCGACCTGAACACCGCCAACCTCCCCAACTACTCCTTCATCGTCCCCAATCTTTGCAACGACGCACACGACTGCTCGCTCAGCTTCGCCGATGCCTGGCTTAAAACCAACATCGACCCGCTCATTCACAGCCCGCAGTTTCAGGTCGATGGCCTGCTCATCATCGTGTTCGATGAGGCCGACACTCTCGACATCACTTCCGGTGGCGGACACATAGCCGCCGTCGTCGTCAGTCCGCTGGCCAAGCGTGGCTACAAGTCCATCGCTTTCTATCAACATCAAAGCGTGCAGCGCCTGACGCTCGAAGGGCTAGGTGTGACGCAGTTGCCCGGAGACGCCGGCACAGCACCAGCCATGTGGGAGTTTTTCATCGCGCCGTAGAACAGCGGCTAAGCTTGGTTCTAGGTGGAAGTCTAGGAAACCGCAGTCGCCGAGGTGCTGATCATACCGGTCGGCCCTTCGGGCGCGGCGATCCAGATGACGATGTAGGCGATGATATTCGGACCGGGTATCAGGGTTGCAAGAGCCCAAAGGACGCGAACCAGAGTCGGGTCCATATCGAAATAGTCGGCTACCCCGGCACAGACGCCGGCGACTTTCCTGTCGTTTGTCGAGCGCACAAATTTCTTCGGCGGGACATAGCCCGGAGGCACTGCCGATGCGGGAGTTTCCAGCTGTTTTGCTCCGCAGCTATAGCAAAACCTCGAACCGGCCGCTATGTCTTTTTGGCAGTTTACGCAAGTCATTGGGTCACCCCCACAGGATATACATGTTTGGATTCCCTACCTGCAAGTACGCAAATGCAACCGAAAAAGTTTCCTCGCGAAAAGTCTAAAGCCAATCGGTTCAATACTCCAGAAGCTGCTTCACCGCGGCCACGATGTGGCTCGTCTGGGGGAGGATCACGTCCTCCAGCTTGGGCTGGTACGCGCAGAAGGTATCCATGGCCGCAACGCGCCTGACCGGGGCGTCCAGTTCCTCGAAGAGTTCGTCCGCAATGCGCGCCGCGATCTCTGCACCATAGCCCCAGCTCAACATGTCTTCGTAGGCCACGATGACGCGGTGGGTCTTTCGAACCGTCGCCGCAATAGTCTCCCAGTCGTAGGGTGAGAGCGAACGCAAGTCAATGATTTCAACGGAGACGCCTTCGCGCTCGAGTTGTGCCGCCGCCACTTCCGTGCGGTGGACCACCGCTCCATAGGTGATGATGCTGAGGTCGCTGCCCTCTTTCACCGTGCGGGCCTTGCCGAACGGAATCGTAAAATCGGGCCCAGGATTCTCCGAGCGATTGTACGGCTGGCGGTAGAGATGCTTGTGTTCGAGGAACATCACCGGGTCGTCGCAGCGGATGGCGGTGCGCAAAAGACCGGCGACATCAAGCGCCGTGGAAGGCATCACCACGCGCAGGCCGGGACAGTGCGTGAAAATAGATTCGCCGCTCTGGCTGTGATACACGCCGCCGCCGGTCAGATACCCGCCGATCGGCACCCGAAGGACCACCGGCGCCTTGAAGGCCCCATTCGAACGCCAGCGCATCACGCACAATTCATCGCGAATCTGCATCATGGCCGGCCAGATGTAGTCAAAGAACTGGATTTCCGCGACGGGCTTCAATCCGCGTGTGGCCATCCCCAGAGCTCGCCCGACGATGCTGGCTTCGGCGAGCGGTGTATTGAAAACGCGGTCGTTACCGTACTTGCGCTGCAATCCCGCGGTGGCCTTGAAGACGCCGCCCTTGCCCTTGACGTGCTTGAGGTTGTCTTCGCGGCTGGCGTCGGCGACGTCTTCGCCGAAAACGGCGATGCGCTCGTCGCGCGCCATCTCGTCGGCGAGGGTCAGCGCGACCATTTCCACCATGGTCTTTGGCGCGCCGTGCAAATGGGGTTCTGCTGCAAAGGCGGCGGACGTCGGATCGATGTCTGGCGAATAGACATTGACCCGAATCGAATCGATGGACGGCTCCTCGGCGGCCAGCGCCTGGTCGGCGGCCTCGCGGACTTCATTGTCGATTTCCGCTTCCAGGCCTTCGATCTGCTTCTGATCGAGGATGCCTTCGCGCACCAGAAAGAGCGCAAGCTTTGAAATCGGATCGCGCCGCGCCTCTTCCTCGCGTTCCTCGGCGGACTTATACAGTTTTTCGTCATCGGAAAGCGAATGCGAATAGGGGCGCGTCACATGAGCATGGATCAGCGCAGGGCCGCGGCGCTCGCGGCAGTACTGCACAGCTTCCTTGCAGACAGAGTAGCTTTCGATCGGATCGGTGCCGTCGCATTCCGCCACATGCAGCCCGGGAAAACCTCGCACCAGCTTGGAGATGCTCCCGCCGGCAGTTTGAACTTCCACCGGCACGGAGATGGCATAGCCGTTGTCTTCCACCAGGTAGAGAAGAGGAAGCTTCTTGCCGCACGCGACATTCAGAGATTCCCAGAACTCGCCCTCGCTGGTGGCTCCGTCTCCGCCCGAAACGTAAACGATCTCGTCGCGCTCATGATGGACGTGCTCGCCGAGCGGCGCTTTCTTCGCTTGGGCCAGCGCCTTGGGACGCCCCTCGTAATAAAGCGTGGCTTCGGCGGCGCCCACGGCCTGCACGAATTGCGTGCCCGTGCAGGAGGACTTGCTGACAATGTTCAGCTTGGGCTGGCCCCAATGCGATGGCATCTGGCGGCCGCCGGAGCTGGGGTCGTCCTTCGCTCCCACCGCCGCGAGAAGCGTCTCCAGGGGAGTGACGCCGAGCATGAGGCAAAGCGCGCGGTCGCGATAGTAAGGATAAACCCAGTCGACTCCCGGGCGCAGGAACAGTCCCATGGCGGCGCAAACGGCTTCGTGCCCCGCGCTGGAGATCTGGAAGTAGATTTTGTTCTGGCGTTTCAGTTGAATCTCGCGGTCGTCAAGCCGACGCGAGAGGAACATGGTGCGGTAAATGCGAATGAGAGTGTCGTGATCGAGGCCGTGAACCTTGGGGGCGTCAAGCTTTGCCAGTTTGACGCGCGTTTGTAACGCCATTCGTTATGCCCTCGTGCTGGAGTCTGGAATGTCAGCTCCACCGAAGTTAATTATACCGAATTTCTCGCAGGGTCAGTCCAAATTGGTGCCAGGGGCGAAACTCTGTGTCCCGAAATTTACAGCCAATTTGGCCTCGAATTCGCAAATCCAAAAAACGATTGCCGCGGTCAAGTCACTCCAGAGCTTCGAATTGCCGGTCCGTTGATTCGAATTCCGGGTCGCTGTGATGGACGACTTTCGGTGAAGCGCTTTTGAACGGCTCCTCGGACGGGATGCGGTCCAGCCAGCGCTGTTCGGAAAGTTTTTCATGCGAGGAAAAATACAGGCGGACGAGCAGGCTGACTTTTCCATTCGCGGCGGGGGATGGTTTTTCCGCGGGCGGCACGCTCGCTTTGGCGGAGGCGGCCTTGCCTTTGGCCTTTTCCGAGGCTTTCGCTTTGGATTTCTCCGGCGGCGGCGTACTTGCGGCTGGTTCATGCGCGGGAGGGCTCGCGGCGCCCGCGCTCTCGGGACGGTCCAGCTTGTACTGCAGCTTTTTGTCGAGGCGGAAGGCCTGCCTCCAGCCGTCCAGTTTGTGCCGCGCCTGCTGCGCCTTTTCCTCGTCGGTGCCAAAATCAAATCGAATATAACTGTGAGCCATGATTCGAGTCTGCGACGCACCGCACGCTAAGTCAAGATGGCTGCGCCCGCAAAAGTTCGCGTTAGCTGCCGCCGAATCGGCAGGCATACCGCGAAATAGCGGCAGGAGCCGGCCTATGGTAGATTGGTAGCCAAGCAGCCATTTTTAACTTGGCTTGCAAGCTATGGCGTTACACGCTATAGTGTCTGACGACTGATAGCGGCCCGCGTACCACATGCAAACTGCGCGTCAAGATCGCCGCCGTTCGATTTCCGCAAGCATCTGTTTGCTCGTGGTTGTATTGCTCTATGCGCCGCTCGCGGGTGCTGCATGGTCGTCGTATCAATCTGCGTGCTGCGCGTCCGGTCAATGCCCTATTCCTGGCCATCATCACCAGAAAACTCCCGCCGCACCTGCGAATCACATGGATTGCGAGCATGACAAGTCCGGAATGACCTGCTCCATGTCTTGCTGTCATGATTCTGATCGCTCGATGGTTACTTCGATTGCTTTCGTGCTGCCTCCATCGGTTGTAGACGCCTCGTCGGCTGCGATCAAGTCGCCGATCGAATTGGCGAAACCCTTGGATTTTCCTCGTTCCATCGAACCTCTCTCTCCTCCCCCACGGTTCGTTTCCGCGGCCGCCTGACGCGCCGCCATCTCACCTAACCTCCGCTGATCAGACCCAACCGCGGCTCGAATGCCGCGCGACTGATCCTTTTCAGGAGAAAGAGATTTTATGAAACGCGCTTTCCTATTCGCAGTTCTCTTATTTGCCGCTCTCCCAGCTTTCGCCACGGTTTTCGGTACCGTACGCGGCATCGTTCACGATCCGCAACATCGCCCGGTTTCCGGCATCCGGGTTGTTTTGAAAGCGAAAACATCGGAGTTTACTCTGGATGCGCGCACGGACGACGCGGGGCAATTTCACTTCGATGCGGTGCCCATCGGCGAGTACACTGTCGCGATCGCTCATGCGAACTTTGTAGCCGACCAGCGAAGCATCTCGGTGCTTTCCGGTACCGCGCCGGTTTTGCATTTTGAGCTGCACCTCCCCTCGCAGAACGAAACGGTGGTTGTCTCCGCCGACGCCGCCCAAACAGAAACTGTCACGCCGACAAGCCTCGTCGACCGCCTGCAAATTCAAGAAACACCCGGCGCCGCGCGGACCAACAGCCTCGCGATGATTACCGACTACGTCCCCGGAGCTTATTTCACGCACGACCAGCTGCACGTCCGCGGCGGCCACCAGGTAAGTTGGCTCATCGACGGTGTCTCGATTCCCAACACCAACATCGCCAGCAACCTCGGCCCGCAGATCGATCCCAAGGATATTGATACTCTCGAGACGCAGCGCGGCAGCTACTCCGCCGACTACGGCGACCGCACCTACGGCGTATTCAACGTCGCTCCGCGCACCGGATTCGAGCGCAACAACGAAGCGGAGCTCGTCCTCTCCGCCGGCAACTTTTATCAAACCGACGACCAGCTCAACTTCGGGGGCCACACCAATCGTTTTGCCTATTACGCCAGCCTCAGCGGAAATCGCACCAATCTCGGCTTGCAGACTCCAACGTCCGCGGTCCAACACGACGACGCCAACGGCTTCGGCGGATTCACTTCGCTCATCTTCAACCTGGATCCGCAGGACCAGCTTCGCTTGATCGCCCAGGCGCGCCGCGATTTTTATCAGGTGCCGGTTGATCCAAGCGATCCAACCACGTTTCGACGGGACGTCAATCGCGAGAACGATTCTTTCGCCGCTTTTTCCTGGGTTCGCACGTTCAGCCCGGGCCTGGTGCTGACCGTATCGCCCTTCTTTCACTACAACAGCGCCAACTACCGCAGCGACCCGAACGACGTACCCAGCGCCGCAACGCAAGACCGCTCCTCGAAATACGAAGGCGGGCAGGCGACCATCTCCTGGATCAAAGGGCGCAACAACGCGCGCCTCGGTCTCTACACCTTCGCCCAACAGGATGCTCAATTCTTCCACGTGGTCTACAACGATGGCAGCGGCACGGTCTCGCCACTGTCACAGAATCCCGACGGCAGCCTCATCGCTGTTTATGCGGAGGACCAATTCAAAGTCACTTCGTGGTTGACGCTCAACGGCGGGTTGCGTCAGACTCATTTTTCCGGCGGCGTGGTCGAAAATGCCACCAGTCCACGCGCCGGCGCTTCCTTGCGAATCCCCAAGCTGAATTGGGTGTTCCGTGGCTTTTACGGCCGTTTCTATCAGGCGCCACCTCTGGGCACGCTGTCTGGACCTGCGCTAAACGATATCCAAATCCAGCAGGGGCTTGATTTCGTGCCCCTGCAAGGCGAGCGTGACGAAGAGCATCAATTCGGAGTCACTATTCCCTTCAAAGGATGGGTCTTGGATGCCGACAACTTTCTGACTCGCGCCACCAACTTTTTCGACCACAACGCTTTGAATAACTCGAACGTCTTCTTCCCTGTCGATGTGCAGGCCTCGCGAATCAACGGCTGGGAGCTCACCCTCCGTTCGCCCCGGCTCCGCAATCGCGCGCAGTTCTATCTCACCTACTCGAATCAATTGGCACTCGGCCGCGGCTGCATCGTCGGCGGTTTGATCGGTGCTTGCCCTGCCCCGCCGCCGGGATATTTCTTTCTCGACCACGACCAGCGCGATACGCTGCATCTCGGCGGGCAGTACACGTTGCCTTGGCGTGCCTATTTCTCAACGGACGTCTACTACGGTTCGGGATTCTCCAACAGCAATTCGAATATCCCCGGCGATCATCTCCAGCCGCACACCACCTTCGACATTTCCCTCGGCAAACAATTCAGCGAAAAATTCTCCGCCAACTTGCAAGCCCTCAACGTCGCCAACCGGCGCGTGCTCCTCGACAACAGCTTCACCTTCGGCGGCACCCACTACCTGAATCCGCGCGAACTCTACGTCCAAGTTCGCTACCGTTTTCACTACTGACGCTGGACCGAGAGCCGCGGCGGCCGCTCGTGGACTCCCCCTCCAGCGAGCTCTCGCAGCGACGGCCCTCTTCATGAGAATCATAAAAAGGAGTAAGAGACCAATGCGACTCAGGAAAACATCCGTGATGCTGGCCTCGGGAATCTTGATTTCTGTTTTGGCAGGGTGCGAAGCCAAGCCGGAAGAGAAGCACTACCCCATCCAGGCCGAAGTGATCGCCGTTGAACTGCCGAAGAAACTGATCACACTAAAACATGGCGACATTCCAGGATTGATGCCGGCGATGACCATGAGCTACGTTATCGCCATTCCCAAGGAGGCCGAATCGCTGGTACCCGGCGACAAGATCAGCGCCGATTTGGTCGTCTCCAGTAGCAAAGCGCGGCTCGAAAAAATCGTCCTTCTCGAAAAAGCCAAGCCGAACCCGGTGCCCGCCTCCTCCATACAAGGCTCGAAGCTAGCTTCCTGAGGGCCTGTTGCGCGGACGCCCCGCAAGAGCTAGACTTTTCGCGGAAATTTAAGGCGATGGAGTTCGCCATAACCGTCCCGGCGCTGTTCACTGGGGCTGATGACTCCTGGCACTGCGCGCCAGGAGTTTTTTGTTTGCGGATACGCTGGCCATCCATCGGAGCTTCCGGACAGGCTTCAGATTGGAGAGGAATTGCGTCTCACATTGATTGCCATTTTTGGCGCGGTCGGCACGCTGGCGCGGTACGGCCTGCAGGGCCTGGTGCAGATTCGTACGGGCAGCACGTTTCCCTACGGGACGCTGCTGATCAATTTGTCCGGCTGTTTCCTGCTCGGCCTGATCGGCCAGTTCACGCTGAATCGCATGGTGATCTCGCCGGACTGGCGCGTCGCCATCGCCGTCGGATTTTTCGGCGGCTACACGACCTTCTCGAGTTTCGGCTGGGAAACCGCCAAAATGTTGGAAGCCGGCGAGTGGGCCTGGGCCACCGCCTACATAGGCGGCAGCGTCGTAGCTGGCCTTTTGCTTACCATCGCCGGAATTCGCCTTGCCAACCGTTTCTAATTTCGGCCATCGGCCCTGCCGTCATTTCGAGCGCAGCGAGAAATCTCTCTTGGAATCTGACGAGGAAACCCCATGACCCACGAAAAATTCGAAGGCGAGCGCACGTTGATGCGCATCCACATCGGCGAATCCGACAAATGGCACGGCAAACCCCTCCACGAAGCCATCGTGGAAATGCTGCGCAAAGATGGCTTCTCTGGCGCAACTGTGCTACGAGGCGTCGGCGGCTACGGCGGCTCCAGCGTCTATCACACCGACAAACTCCTCCGCCTTTCGCAAGACCTCCCCATCATCCTCGAGGTCATCGAGTCCGCCGAGCGTATCGAAAAAATCCTCCCCCGCCTCGACGAAATGGTCGACGGCGGCCTAATCACCCTCGAAAAAGTCCGGGTCATCCTCTACCGCCCCGCAAAAAAATAGATTTGGAGTGCGGCAGCTTGCTGCCGCTTTTCCGCCCGCTACCACGTTTCATTTTCGTCAGTCGAAATCACCAACCCGCAAGCTCCGAACTTTGAACTGAGAACTTTCAATGTAAACTGCTTCCCCATGCCCGACATGCCCACCAACCAATCCTGGCTCAATCGCACCGTCCTCGGCGTCGGCCTCACCAGCCTCTTCAGCGACTGGAGCCACGAAACGGCCACCGCCGTGCTCCCCGCATTCCTCGCCGCCATCGGCGCAGGCCCAGTCTGGCTTGGCGCCATCGAAGGCATCGCCGACGGCCTCTCCAGCTTTACAAAACTCGCCGCCGGCCACTACACCGATCGCCTGAAACGCCGCAAGCCCCTCGCCGTCTTCGGCTACGCCTTCACCGCCCTCGCCACCGCCTCATTCGCCTTCGCCACCCACGCCTATCATGTGCTCTTCGGCCGGGTAGCCGCCTGGCTCGGCCGCGGCGTCCGCTCACCAGCGAAGAAAGCCCTGCTCGCCGCCGACGTCCCGCCGGGCGCCTACGGTCGCGCCTTCGGTTTTGAACGTTTGATGGACACCGTAGGCGCCATCGCCGGCCCTCTCACTGCGCTCTGGTTGCTCGAAGCCACCGGCCACTCTTATCGCAAAGTTTTTCTCTGGACGCTTCTCCCCGGGTTCGTCGCGGTCGCGGCTTTCTGGTTGCTCGTTCGCGAGCGTCCCATCGCCGGCCGCACTCAGCGCTCCTTTGTCGTCGGTCTGAAAGCGCTCCCGCTCCCTTTCCGCCGGTTGCTCATCGGCGTGGGCGTCTTCGGCGCCGGAGATTTTTCGCACACCCTGCTGATTCTCTACGCCACGCAGACGTTGGCCCCCGGCCACGGCATGGCCCGCGCCGCCAGCCTCGCCGTCGGCCTCTACACCTTGCACAACGTCTTCTATGCGGGCTCCGCGTATCTGAGTGGCTGGCTCAGCGACCATGTTCCCAGCCGCAAAGCGGTGCTCGCCGCGGGCTACGCTCTCGCCGCGGTCACCGCGCTCCTTCTTTGCACCGGAACAAATTCCCTGTGGTTGCTCGCCGTGATTTTCGTCCTGGCGGGTCTTTACGTGGGCACCGAAGAGGCGCTCGAAGATTCTCTCTCCGCCGAGCTCGTCCCCAAGGAGCAGCTTGGCATGGCCTTTGGGACCCTAGCCGCCGTCAACGCCGTCGGCGACTTCCTCTCCAGCCTCCTGGTCGGCGTCCTCTGGAGCGCCTTCAACGTCCAGACTGCCTTCTCTGCCTCCGCGCTCCTTTTCATCATCGGTGCTATATTGATTCTGCGGCTTCGCTAGAGTCTATTTAAACTTCGCCATGCCAGACGACTCCAAAGCCACTCCCCGCGACTATCTCGCCATCGAGCGAACCTTTCTCGCCTGGATTCGCACCGGCCTCGCTCTCATGGGCCTCGGCTTCGTCCTCGCCCGCTTTGGAATTTTCTTGCGCGAGTTTGGGCTCAATCAGCCCAATCTTTCGTCCCAGTCGTACGGCCTTTCCCTGTGGTTCGGCACCGCGCTGATTTTTCTTGGCGTGCTCGTCTGTTTGCTCTCGCTCGTCCGCTACCGCCGCCTTCTGCAACAGCTTGAGCACTCTGAAGCCGCGCTTTCGCGTCCCTCGACGCTGGCTATCACGACTGCTTTAGTCCTCGCCATACTCGGCGTGGCCATGGCCATTTATTTGATTTCCGTTAGACCCATCGCGGAAAATAATTCATCTAAATCTCAGGAGATTTCCATGGCAACCAGTCCCGAGCAAGGCATTCTTCGCACTCCTAGCAGACTTTCGGTCGACGAAACCGTCGCCCGCTTGCAAGCCGCCCTGCGAGCCAAAGGCGTCAAGCTCTTTACCATTGTCGACCACAGCGGCGAGGCCGCCACCGCCGGCCTGAAAATGCCAAACACCAAGCTGCTCATCTTCGGCAATCCCAAGGCGGGCACGCCCCTGATGCTGGCCTCACCCAGCGTGGCCCTGGATCTGCCGCTGAAGATTCTCGTCGCCGAAGACACCACCGGCAAAGTTTGGATCTCCTACAACGCTCCTGCTTATCTCCAAGCGCGCCATAATCTCCCGCCCGAACTTCTACCCAATGTCGCCGTCATCGATACGTTAGCCGCCAAAGCCGCTCAATAAGTTTCGAGTAGCAGGTCAGTTTCCTATTTGCGCGTCAGGCATTAGCCCCCTGCCAGTGATAATCCCTGTTTCGGCAGTATTTTGGTAAATGTCAAAGCCCAGAAATGGTGTAAACTTCCGTTGTTTGGACGGTAAAAATGGGAGCGTTGGCCACGTTCTGCTCCAGCACCTTTTTTGTACTGATCCTTGCAGCATCAGTTGGACTTCCGAAATTCGTCGCTCCGAATTTCCCTGATCTCACTATCAAAACGCGGCGCACATCTGGTGTCTGGCTGTGGCAAATAAATACGCTTTACCTTAAAGGTGCGCGGCAACGGAATGAGACCGTGATTGAGAAGATGGCGCGGACCGATGCTATTCATTCGGTGCTGATTCAGCAATGCGATGAAAAGCGGATTTTCAACCTTAATGAACGAGACAAAATCTATGCCTCTTCCGAAATCGAGGATTGGTCGGAGCGGTTAAGGAAAGCACGTCCTGTCAGCTTGACTCAGACGTCTGGAGCTGAAGTCATGATGACAATCGACTCCATTGATACGGGTGAGCGCCGACAGTTTGAGCATTACACGGCTCGTCATGTCAAAGTCAAAATCCGATTCGAACCTAGCCCTGGTGCTTCAACGCCTGCGAGCGTAGAAGAGACAGACGGTTGGTACATCGACCTCCCGGGACTCGGGTGTCAAGAGCAGGCATTAAGTGGCTTTCGCTTCGCTAGGCTCTCCGTTAGCACGGGCAACCGCCAAGATCGATTGCAAATCAAGTGGCTCGGTAAGGCACCCCGAGGATACCCGATCGAAGAAACCTCGCTCATAACCGAGAGGGGAAACAAGACGATTAGCAAGGTAGAACTACTGGAAATTTCCGAAGCGCCTCTCAATCCTTCGATCTTCGAGCTGCCTGCGGGATACAGACGGGCATTGCAGACGGGGAATGGCGGTGCCGATCTAACAAAGCCGGACACTATCTCTAACCGCGCGCAGTACTACTGGACGAGGCTTACTTTCTGGGTGCGCGGTTTATTTCGTTGAACGGAACTAAGCCTAACTCCCGGTAAGTCTTAGTGTTGTATCGGAAGCGCGAGAGGGCAAGCTCCCCACACAGGCACCGTGTGTTTGCGCGCTTTCGATACAACGACTTGAAGGAAGACGCTGGCGGTTGCGGCGGATGTGGGCTAATGGCTATGGGAATTCAATCTAATTCGCCCATCTGTAAGCTATTGGTTTTGCGGTACTTAGAAAATGAGCATGTGCGAGAACCGCAATTCGATACGTTACGCTGGGGCATGACGTGTGGAGAATAGCACGCGAAGCGTCTGCCGCGCCAGCGGCTTCGTTCAAGTCGGATAATCGGAAACTGCCCCCCTAAGCGCATTTTCTGCCTTGCGCCGCGATACGCCGCGTGCTACCGTGAGCGAATAAAAGGCGAATTAAAGAAAGGGGCTTTTCGTGCCCGAATCGTTAGCAGTTCGCAAGGCCGCCATGCCGACAGCAATGACCCGCGTCCACGAAGTTCTCGACGCCTTCGCCGCCCGCGACTTCAACAGCGAACTCCTCACCACCGTCCGCCATTTTCCGGCGCGCGAAGCCCAATGGGCGGACTTCCCTGCCTGGGTGCATCCGGACCTCGTCGCCGCCTACGCCGCGAAAGGCATTCGCCGCCTCTACACCCATCAAGCCGCCACCGCCGAAGCCGTCCACGCGGGGAAGAATGTCGTCATCGTCACGCCCACTGCCTCCGGAAAAACGCTGTGCTACAACCTGCCGGTTTTGAACGCGACGCTTGAAAATTCCGACTCCCGCGCCCTGTACATTTTCCCCACCAAGGCCCTCGCCCAAGACCAGCTCGCCGAACTTCACGACCTCAACCAGCGTCTGGAAAACCGCTTCGGCGTCTTCACCTACGACGGCGACACCCCCGCCGATGCCCGCCGTTCCATCCGCGAAAAAGGCCACATCGTCCTCACCAATCCGGACATGCTCCACACCGGCATCCTCCCGCATCACGCGCGCTGGACCCGCCTGTTCGAAAACCTCCGCTACATCGTCCTCGATGAACTGCACACCTATCGCGGCGTCTTCGGCAGCCACTTGTGCAATGTCTTACGCCGCCTCCGCCGCATCGCCCGCTTCTACGGCCGCGATCCCCAATTCATCTGTTGCTCCGCGACCATCGCCAACCCCGGCGAACTCGCTTCACGCCTTCTCGAATCCGAAGTCGAAGTCCTTAATTCGAACGGCGCGCCTGCCGCGGAAAAGACTTTCGTTTTCTACAATCCGCCCGTCGTCAATCGCGCCCTCGGCATCCGCCGCAGCTACATCAATGAATCCTCGCGCGTGGCCCAGGAATTCCTGAAACACGACCTGCAAACATTGGTCTTCGCCAATTCACGCCTGCACACTGAAATTCTCCTCACCTATTTGCAGCAAGCCAATCCGCAGTTGCCGGGGAAACCGGAAACCATTCGCGGCTATCGCGGCGGCTATCTGCCGAGCGAGCGCCGCGGAATCGAGCGCGGCCTGCGCGATGGAAAAATCCGCGGAGTGGTTTCCACCAGCGCGCTTGAACTCGGCATCGATGTCGGCTCACTCGATACCGTCGTCATGGCTGGCTATCCCGGCACCATCGCCGCCACTTGGCAGCGCGCTGGCCGCGCTGGCCGCCGCAGTGAAAGCTCCTGCGCCGTGCTGGTGGCTTCCTCCGCGCCGCTCGATCAATTCATCGTGCGCCATCCCGACTATTTCTTTGGCAACACACCGGAGCACGCCTTCATCCAGCCCGACAATCTCGAAATCCTAATCAATCATCTGAAATGCGCCGCGTTCGAATTGCCCATCGCTCGCAGCGATAAATTCGGCGATGTCGACTTGCCGGATTTGTGCGCGCGGCTCGCCGAGGCAGGTTACCTGCATTTAGCCGGAGAGAACTATCACTGGACGCAGGAAGCCTATCCCGCCGACACCATCAGCCTCCGCTCCGTGACCAGCGACAATTTCGTGATCATCGACATCACCGGCGCGCCCACCGTAATCGGCGAAGTGGATTTCCCCAGCGCGCTTGTGTTCCTCCACGAAAAAGCCATCTACCTTCACGGCGGCCAGCAACATCACGTCGAGCATCTCGACTTCCAGGAACGCAAAGCCTACGTCAAGCGCGTCGACGTCGACTACTACACCGATGCCGTCCGCCACACCCAAGTCCGCATCCTCGAAATCGCCGCCACCCAGCGCGATCCTGAATCTACGGGCACTGAGCAACTGCAATCCCCTTCGATCCCATTGGCGCCCTCTTCGTCCTCTACTTCCTTAACCTCCTCTACCTCCTTTGCCTCCTCTTTTTCCCACGGCGACGTCCTCGTGCGCTCCCAAGTTGTCGGCTTCAAAAAAATCAAATTCTTCACTAATGAAAACATCGGCGACGGCAAGCTCGAACTTCCCGAGAACGAAATGCACACCACCTCCTACTGGATCACCCTCGAACGCCAACTCCTCGAATCCCTTCCCCTCACCATCAGCGAGCGCCAAAGCGGCATGTTCGGCCTGCTCCACGCCCTCGAATCCGTTGCCACCCTCCTGCTCATGTGCGACCGCCGCGATCTCGGCACCGCCATCGGCGAGCGCCCTCCCGCCCCTGACTCCAGTTCCGCCGCCGTAGGGGCGGGGCTTGCCCCGCCCGGTGCCGCCCATCTTGGCACGATGAATGACTTCACCCCAACGCGCCTTGAAGATGCCTTCGCCACTAATCCCAAGGAATTCTTCGAACCCAATCTTTACCTCTTCGACGCCTATCCCGGCGGCATCGGCTTCTCCGAACCTCTCTTTCGAACGCACGCCCTCCTCGTGCAAAAAACCCGCGAACTCATTTCCGCCTGCGGATGTGAACAGGGCTGCCCCTCCTGCGTCGGCCCCGCCGGCGATCTCGCCCCCCGCGCCAAAGAAGCCGCCCTCGCCATCCTCGACAGGTTGTGT
>Ga0307479_10001831_pt1 | contig 19355 bp, 26 predicted proteins | sample atmos_gasesECM4C_FD_203743 | JGI IMG/M metagenome (GOLD analysis project Ga0307479, IMG submission 203743) | Hardwood forest soil microbial communities from Morgan-Monroe State Forest, Indiana, United States - atmos_gasesECM4C_515 | ecosystem: Environmental > Terrestrial > Soil > Temperate... | reverse complement strand
ATTGTACAGCTGGACCGCTACCCTTTGTTCAACGGCTGAAGGTAGCCCTTCAGGAGAACGCCGAGTACACAACCTACACGCTCTACCTGGACACCAAGCGCCTGCTCCATGATGCCGCGCGACTGGGCTACGCTTTTTCTGATTGAAGGCCTAGTCGCAGCGGAAAGCCAAAGATCAGCCGTCGCCCTTTTTGGTAGCGCGAGCCTCCCTCGAGTCCCTCGCTAGAAACGAGATCGAGATGTCCCGAAACAGACAGACTACTCGTCCGGAAAATTGATACAAAGGTGCTTCCCGGAAGGGAGTACCAGCAATGTTTCAGCCTCTCGATATCTTCAAAACCGATTCAGACGGCGGCGTGCTTTGGCGCGGTGCGGCGGAAGACCTCGTATCGGCCAAGAGGTGCATCGAAAAACTCGCGCTATCTTCGCCCGGCGAGTATCTTGTCCTGAATCAACACACGGGAAACCGCGTTCATGTCACGATGGCAGCTAGTGCCCCCGGAAACGCGATCATTGTCAAATGAGAATAGACATGGGAATAATTCCTCATGGAACCGACCTCTATAGCAAACGCTGATATACGAGAGCTGGTAGTCCGCAGTTTCGCTCACGTCTTTGGAACAAGCTGCAGCTACAGGCCCTCTGCCTTGGGGGCACGGACCGGGGATACGTTGGCACCCGCTCGTTTAGCCAAGCTTGCCAATGTGTTGGTCGGGGAATTTGAATGGCCTCACGGCGGTGCGACATTGAGTCGAATGTTGGTAGTAACCCCGACGCTACACCGATTGCCTCAGAGGTTTCAGTCGTACAGCACGACGCTTAAGAGAGAAGAATCGACCTGAACTCCGCCGTTATATTTGATGAAACCAAGCTTCCTGAACTTGTTCATGAACAAATTGACGCGCGTGCGGCTTGTACCAATCATTTCCGCCAGGGTCTCTTGCGATACTTTGGGGAGGACATTGTGAGGCTGGCCTTGCTTGCCGTAGCGGGCCAGCAGCAGAAGGGTGCGCGCGAGCCTCTTCTCCGTGGAATTGAATAGCCGATCGACCAAGTCTTCCTCGACACGAATGTTTCGTCTCAGCACGAAGTTGATGAACAGGTCGGATAAATCATGCTGCTCGTGCAGCACCTTTTGCATTTCCTTCTTGTCAATGACGAGCACAGTGCTAGATGTAGTGGCACTGGCATTGCTCATCCGTAGCGGCTGACCCGCCAAGCAACCCTCCCCGAAAAAGTCGCCTGGCCCCAAAATGGTGATGATGGCCTCTTTGCCGGCCTCGCTCACGGCGGTAATCTTCACAGCTCCCTCTTGTATATACATGACGGCGTCGGCAGGAGTGCCCTGAGAAAAGACGATATCTCCGCGCTTGAACTGTCTAACTTTTTTCGACACGCCAGCCGAATCTAGAAACGCGTGGGCATCAAATTCATCCCTTTTCAGGGATACACGACTGGACTTCCTTTTGCTGTGGTTCATGAGCTCCATAAGTGCACTCACGTCCGTTCTGACGTTTTGAAAACTACATCAACGGTGCGGGTGCTGGTGCTGATGGTTGGTTATTTCCGGCAACTCAAAATCAAATCACAAATGCTTTTTAAAGTCTGTGCGATACCCCACATAGGCAGGTTCGTTCCCGGTCGGCGGCCAGCATATGGAGATGCACGCGTTCTCTATACGCACCCAGGGTGGGTCACGACCCGTTGGGCTTTACTTGGGAAGTGTCGCGTTTCGTACAGATTGTCGGGCTGTTTCTTGATTGAATCGATCCGGAGCGTCATAGGCCATGGTTTTAGCTGGTGAATGCGCTGTATTTTAGTGGCGTTGAGGATGGACATGAGCGGGAAAAACTATCGCGTACAACACACAGGTAAACGGACCAACATTGAGGGGAAGCACGTAACGAACAAAGTCTTGCTAGCAACGCCCGACAATGAATATCAGTTGATGCGTGCTGACTTGACGTACTTCGATATGCCGCATCATCTTAGCCTTCATGAACCGGAGCACAACATCGAGTATGTGTATTTCCCGAACCGAGGAATGGTGTCCCAGGTGGTAGTGACCAAAGATGGTCGAACGGTGGAAGTGGGTGTTGTGGGAAGAGAAGGCTACGTTGGGGCAGGATTGGCAGTTGGTTTGAGCAGAAGTTCCGTGCGTGAAGTTGTCCAGATCGCGGGCGATGGCTTCCGAATGATTGGGAGTGCGCTAGAACGAATTTTGCATTCGGCTCCGCAGTTGCAGATGATCTTGAACAGGCATACGGGGTTGCAAGGGATGCAAGTTGCGCAGACTGCGGCGTGCAATCGCCTGCACAATATACAACAGCGTCTCTCGCGGTGGCTACTGATGACTCAGGACCGGGTAAATTTGGGATTACTTCCGATTACGCACGATTTCGTCGCGACGATGATGGGCACGGACCGATCGAGCGTGAGCGTGGCAGCGGCCGTCCTGCAAAAGAAGGGGATCATAGAATACGTGCGAGGCGCGGTGAGGATTGTAAACCGCAGGAAACTTCAGGTCTCCGCTTGTGAATGCTATGGCGTCATTCAACAGTTTGAGGATGATCTGGGATTGAGATAGCAATACCGGTCTGTGTGGGGTATCCGACAGACACCCATCTCTGCGTATAGTTATTGTTCGACTCTTGTCTATTCACTTCGGTCTCGCTGCTTGGTCGAATGGCGACGCTTGTGGCAGAACTTCGCCCAAGGTAATGAAGAGGGCGGAGGCTGTCGCCACAGTGCCGTCGAAGACCAATGCGATACCGTCTTTTCCGGGAGGCTAACCGCACGACATTTCGAGGTGTCCGATGGAGGCGAGGCGTCGCCAGTTGGTATGGGTCAAAGGCCAGAATGTTGAGGGCTGGGCTTGCTCACATTGCGCATGGGAGTTCAATCCTTCTGGTATACCTCCTGGCAAAACCTTAGCTGAAATAAAACAGAAGTACGAACTGGAGCGCGACGAGGAGTTTGAGTCCCATGTCTGTGCCGAGCATCCAAAGTGCACAAGTTAAATTCCTAGGTGTCGTTTTTTGAGACAGCTTTTCTCCCATACAAATATTAACGTTATTAGAGCATGGTGTGGCGAGGGCCGACTTCTCCCTGACCTAACGGGTGCCACTTCAACCTCCCTTTAGGTCAAGTTCTGGCGCCCGTATCCGTCTTTTGAAATCCCATCGCTTTCACCTCGGGATCACCAAAAGCTCGGGCGACCGTTGGGGAGGCGAGCTGCAAAGTAAAAAAGAGGGTTCACGCAATTTACGTTGGCTAGTGGAGTGGCCACGCATTTTGTGAGTCCGGGTAAGTCGGATTACTTGACATGTGAAGTAGCGCTTCACTTTTCCGATAAGCCCGTTATACGTCCAACTGAAACTCGCCGGCGCATTCTGAACTTCCCAGCAGCCAATTTATTGACAGCCGTTTGATCGCGGGGAAAGGCCTCTTCGCAACAGTCATTAGCGATCTGCGCTCTAGGATGTGCGCGAGAATTCTTTCCCGCAGGCCGAACATGTCAACGTCCATTGGCTCATGTTCAACTTGCAGGCTGAGTGCCTCGTTTACTTTGAGAAACTAGCGACAGCGGCCGTTTCCGTATTGCAGACCTCGAAGACCGTCACGAGCTTGGTGAGTTGCAGGAGTTCGGTAAATTTCCTGCCCAGGTTGCTGAGCCTGAGCGTTGCGCCCTGGGTTTTTGCACTCACATGCAACGCGACCAATATCCCAAGCCCTGTGCTATCGATATACTCGACGTGGCTCATATTCAGGATGATGTTCTTCTTTCCTTCGGCGATTAGGCTTTTCAATTTCTCTCGCAAAGATTGGCTTTCCTCGCCGAGCACGATGCGCCCCTCCAGTGTTACAACAGAAGCGCCATCCAGGTCGCTGCTCGTTATTTTTAATTTCATGTGGCGCTGCTCCCAGCAGACCGCTGTTCCTGATTCAATTTCTCGGTGCAAAGCGCAATTTCGTCATCAATGGGTTTAATTGCGGAAGCAAGATGGAAATCATGCGGACGCTTTAAGTATTCATTGAACAATGAATTTCTTTTGGCTTTCAATTCGTCACGTTTTTGCTTCCAATCATCTGTCTCTACTAACGTAGTCCGTGTAATCAGTGTGTTCCACCTATTCGGGCCGGGAAGAGCCTTGAGCGGAAGGTATTGATTCCCTCTAGGAAGTGTGTGCCAACAGCCACCGAAAGACTGTCTCTTTCTGGACACCGTTCACCAAAAGTGTCTCTAATTCGACAGTCTGGGGTCTCAGCAACTCATAAAGTTGTTCTGGGCTTCCTTAATAACCTCCGCGGATTCTTGTCATCGCGGAGCGCCACAAATTTGGAATGCCGCAGCCTGTCTCCCTCTGTCCATTCAAGAAATTCGATAACTGCCACGAGTTTGGGACGGACGATCATGAAGGCTACATGTACGTGCTCGAGAACACTACCGTTGCTGGTTTTCCCACACTATCAGGAGGATGCTCAGAGCAGACAAACAAATGGACGAAGCCACACCGAGTCTTCCGCAATTATGCAAAGGCAAGTGTTAGCATGACATATTGCTTCAACAAGAACCCTCAAGAAAAACCCGGAACTTGCTCGAGCGTGACGGATGCCGTAGCTTTCGCAGCGCCATGGCCTCGATTTGGCGAATGCGTTCTCGCGTAAGCGAGAATATCTGACCTACTTCCTCAAGCGTATGCTCGCTGCCACTGTCGAAACCGAAGCGCATTTTGATGATTTTCTCTTCGCGCGGCGTGAGTGTCGTCAACATCGAGGCCATCCGTTCCTTTAGCTCGAGGTCGATGGCCGCGTCCGAGGGCAATACAACATTCCTATCCTCTACCAAGTCACCCAGACGTACCTCTTGGTCCGCCCCGATTGGGGTCTCTAGGGACACGGGCTGCTGCGCAACCTTCTTCGCCTTGCACACCGCGTCAACAGAAAGGTCCATCCGTTTGGCAATCTCCTCTGAAGTAGGCTCGCGGCCAAGTTCCTGGACGAGTTGCCGGCTGATTCGGGCCTGCTTATTAATCATCTCAATCATGTGCACGGGCACGCGGATGGTGCGTGCCTGGTCGGCGAGGGCCCGAGTGATTCCTTGGCGAATCCACCAAGTCGCGTAAGTCGAGAATTTGTATCCCCGACGCCATTCGAACTTGTCGGCGCCCTTCATGAGCCCGATATTACCTTCTTGGATCAGGTCGAGAAACTGCAGGCCACGGTTGGTGTATTTTTTGGCAATGGAGACAACCAGGCGGAGATTCGCCTCGGTTAGCTCTACTTTGGCCTGCTGAGTTTCCGCCTCGCCTCTCAGGATAAGCGCGAGGGTTCGCTTTAAGGCGTTTGAATCAACCCTGTTCGATTCCTCAATCGTTCTTCGCTGCGCGCGGCGCCAACGCAAATCCGAGCGTGCGGCGTAGGTGGAATCACCGCGAACAGCGCTCACACGTCGTATTAGCCGGCCAATCTCGCGCTCCACGGAATGCACTTGCTCGACGGTCTGCCGCATCATGTCGATCCAGCGCTTCTTCTCGTGTTCGTTGAAATGGATCGAGCGGACAAGCAGGGACATTTCCACTCGGGTCCGCATCAACCGATTCCGGGCGCGCAGATACACGCGTTTATTCGATCTTGCCGCGTTCTGTAGCTGGGCCGCCTGCTTGACGCCCGTATGGTAAAGTTTTTCGATCTTGTTGATAATTCGAAGTGTGTCGCGGGTTTTACCCGCAAGTTTTTCTGCGGTCAGGTCTTCCTCATCGAGGTGGACGATTTTCTTGATCGGCTGAGTACCGTCACGGAGCTGTCGCCCAACCGAAATAATCTCCTGGAGCACTAACGGGGCGCGTGAGATCGCCTGTAGGACACGCAGATGCCCACGCTCCATACGCTTGGCGATGGCCACCTCTCGTTCGCGCGTCAAAAGCGGCACGCCGCCCATTTCGCGTAAGTACGTCCGCACCGGATCCATGGCCTTGTCCAGCGGTCCTGCTGCCAGGTCGGGATCAGTTTCTCGCTCCACTCTCTGATCGAATCCCGTTTGTTCGGCGACCTCGGGCGGTGGGCGCATAACCGCTTCCGCACCGTCCTGGTGAATGTCGATGCCGTTGCATTCTACCGTGGAAAACAGGTCGTCAATCGCTTCCGCGGTGTGTTCCCCAGCCGGGAGAATCTCGTTCACCTCATCAAAAAGCAGAAAGCCGCGATCCTTGCCCAGATTGATTAGGCTCCGAACTTGGTCGTACTTTTCCTGCATGACGATTGACAAGAGTTTTCTCCCCGTCCAGCTAAACCACGGCCAAACCCGCTTCAGAAAAAAGCGCCTTTTACGTGGCTAGGAACGTTCAGCAACTTTTCGTGGATAGAGGGCTTTCGCAGCTCCCGAAGCATGCGAGTCCCGGTAGGCATCCAGCTCGGTCTCACTGATACGGTAGTGTGTTTTCAAGGGACCGTTAGAGGAATCGGCCAACTCGCGATGGAGTTTGAGCGAGCAAATGTCCGGTCCATTCTGCAGGCTCAAACGGTGGGAAGTAAATGCTTCGTTCAGAATCGTAAACGTGATCTCGTGAGAGTCGATCGATGATTCGCGCACCAGGAAACTGTATTCTCGGACCATTGCCTTCGAGGTGAAACCAACATACTGCACGTTAACGCTCATTTCGGCCCTCCGGATGAATCCTGCTTCGGCGAACGATTTTCCGCTGCAAAATGGAGGGGGTCTCTAAGGTTCTGCAATTCGCGGTAGTAATAGAGCGCGGTTGGACGGTTTCCGTTGAATCGCAGCTTTTTGAGAAAGTTGATTTCTTCCTTCACGGCGGTCCCGCTCAGTGAAGGGTTATTAAGGAATTCTTTTAGTCCGGGCTCTAACTCCGTCGGACTAGCTGCCTTTTCCACGAACTCAAATCGCGTCGGGTCCCCTGGGGCCAATCTTCGATTGAGCACCACTTCCATACTAAATGTAGCTAAGTCGACGTCCCAGGTTTCAATCAGTGGATCCAGGAAGGAAACACAGTTTTGCGGCGACAAGTTGAAGACATCCGTGTCCAGAAATTCAAGCAGGTTTACCCGCACCTGTTCATAGCTTCGGCCGGTGAGTCGAGCGATCAAGTGGAGACCGTTTTCGCTGTTCAATTCTTCTTTGGCGACTCTCTTGACTACGTCCAAAAGCTTTTGCGTGACGAGGCGTTCCAGTTCGCCGAAGGGCTGCTTCTCCAGAATTGCGCGGATCTGTTTCTCCCGATCGGGTACGCACTTCCGCAGGATTAACTCGCGAACTTCCTTGAACAACGGTGCCGGCGGGTCCGCCAAATTCCTCTTCAACTCTTCGGTCCGTTGGAGCGCGGCGACTTTGGCAAGCCTGTCGCTTGGAAGCTTCAAGAACTTCGCCATTTTCTCGTAGATATCTGTTCGATCAGGGGCAGGCGGCAACTTCTTCCGAGTCAGCACTTGGGAGACGTAGGACTCCGTGACCTCGGCGGCGCTCGCCAGATCTTTCTGTTCCAGACCCAGTTCCACTAACCTCTGCTTTATCAGCAGGCAAACATCCATCAAAGCGCTCCGCTCACTTAACTTTAGTAGTCTAACCACCAAAAAGAATCTCAGATTGTACTTGACAAGTCAAGTTAATTAACTCACTGTGGTAAACAGCCTGAGGGCGCCCGCAAAATGGGTGAACCACAGATAGTTATCCAAGTCGCCCTTAAGAAGCATCAAGAATCGAGGAGAGCCCATGTTCGCCCGCAGAGTGTATATGCATCTGAAGCCGAACAGCGTTGCGGAATTCACTCAGAGGCTGGAGAAGGACGTTCTTCCCCTGCTTCGCAAGCAGAAGGGGTTCCAGGACGAAATGACGTTCGTGGGTCAAAGCGGCAGAGAGGCATTCGGAATCAGCGTGTGGAACAGAGCGGAGGATGCCGAGGCCTACAACCGCGCAACGTATCCGGAAGTGGCCAAGATCCTCGCCTCTGTAATTGAGGGAGCGCCTCAGGTGGAAACCTTTGATGTTGCCAGCTCAACGTTCCACAAGATCGCATCTGCCGTGGCGGTCTGAACATGCGGTCTTTTTCGCACGGAGAGTTGAGCGAGAGTCCGCACGTAGGGAGAGCATCGGCGTAGCGGTCTATCCGCAGAGTGGCACGATGATTGAAGCGCTGTTGCGCACGGGCAGACGGTGACTTGTACGGGATGAAGAGCCAGCAAGAGACGCACGCGCCCATTCAGTTCGCAGCGGCGGCGAGTTCCTGCAGGCGTGCTGGCTCACGCGGAGGCTTTACCCTGGGGCAGGACTGAGCGAATTGTTGGAAGGCTCAGCAAGAGGAGAATTTATGTACTTTGCATCATGGATCGTTGTCGGGTTGGTTGCCGGCTGGTTTGGCGGAAAAATTCTTAAGGGAAACACCTACGGGCCAATTATGGACATCGCACTGGGCATGTGCGGAGCGGTCGCGGGCGGACTGCTCATGCAGTCGGCAAGTCCTAGTGGCTATCGGGGAATCATCCTTACTACCTTCGTGGCCATGATCGGTGCGGTCCTGCTGACATTACTCGTGGGCTTCGTGAGCGGCAGAAGGATGTACGCACGACAGCTCTAGGCGACGGGTGCACCTGGGGTTTCAATGTCAGAAAGCAATAGAAATAGGACAGTCTTGATTAGGGAAGGCACGCCCTTGCCGACCATGCGTTTGATGGAAAGTGAACGGTTCTTGCCTGACTGGCGGATCGTCAAGAATCTAGATCGCCAAGAGCTGACACGTGAGATTGCAGGAGCGAACTGGAACTTTTTCTATCGGGCAGGCGAAATTCGGACAACCGTCTTCGGACGCGGGGGCTTAGGAACTCTGCGGCGGGCCGTGAAGCGTATTGTGGCTAAGCAAGAGGGGCAAAGCTTTAGGTTTAACTCGCTCGAGATCACGAGGATCGCTTCGAAATGGTTGCTGGGTATTCCTCTCACGAGTGTTACCGCTCACTCTCGGCATATTCAACTCGGTATTGCTCTGATCCCCGCAAAGGATCTCCCCGGACGACCTTTAACGGCAATACCATCCGCGCGAGTTAGCCATCATGGAGAAGTTGTCGCAAAACAATACGCGGCTGTTGTTTCAAGTTCTTAGAAATTCTTAGGAGGTATGCAATGAAAACGATGCGCAGCGCGGTTCTTTGCTTTGTTGTCCTGCTCCTTACGGCGCCAATGCTCCGCGCGCAGGATTTTCCCAAGTACCGGAATTTTTCACTCGGAACAAGTCTCGCTGTGGTTCTAAAGCACACGGACCAGAGGTTGCTCGATGTAAAGGCTACACACGATGGTTCTGTGCTGTTTCAGGAGTTGACCTGGCGTCCGGCGAACGGCATCGGGGTTTCCTCTCGCTCGGAGAGCGTTGATGAGCTGGTTTTCTCGTTCTACAAAGGCGAACTCTACAAGATGGTTGTCAGCTACGATCGCGCGGCTACCGAGGGGCTTACTGCGGATGATATGGTGAAGGCGATTTCTGCGAAATACGGCCCGGCAACCAGCGTTGCGCTGGAGATTGACGCCGCGAACGAGCCATATACAGTGCGAGGAAAGCCGGTCGCCTCCTGGGAAGACACACAGTATTCCTTCGATCTTGTGCGATCTTCGTTCTCCAATGCCTTTCAGTTAGTCATTTACTCCAAACGGGTCAATGCCGAAGCGGATGCGGCGCTTGCGCAAGTAGTGAAAGTGGACGAGCTAGAAGCCCCACAAAGAGCACTCGCGCGTCAGAAGAAGGAAGCGGATGCGATCGAAGTTACTCGCGAGAAAAACCAGAAGAGCTTTCGCCCATAGTCCTCGCCTTGAATGTGGAGAGCGATCCTGTGCACGTTAAAGAGAAAGATCAATCGGAGGCTAGAAAAATGACTGTAAATGTTACGCCGTTACATGACCGCGTACTTGTACGCAGGCTGGAAGGGAAAGAAACCGCGAAGGGCGGCATCATCATCCCGGACACGGCGAAAGAAAAGCCACAGGAGGGCGAAGTAGTGGCTGCCGGGGCCGGCAAGTGTGAAAAAGGCAAAAGAGTGCCTCTCGACGTGAAAGTTGGGGACCGGATCCTGTTCGGCAAATATACCGGCAACGACATCACCATCGACGATCAGGAATATCTGATCCTCCGCGAAGAGGACATTCTGGCGAGGGTAAGCGGAATGGCCAAAGCGGCATCGGGCAAGAAATAGTTTGGAGAATTCCAAAGATCGTGAGCTGAACAGCAAGTGTCAATCACCCAGGAGGGTGAAGCAAAATGGCAAAACAAATTGTCTCAGGTGAGAATTCACGTCAGTCGATTCTGCGCGGCGTCAATATTCTAGCGGATGCGGTAAAGATCACGTTGGGTCCGAAGGGACGCAATGCCGTGATCGAGAAGAAATTCGGTGCTCCCGTCATTACCAAGGACGGCGTGACCGTGGCGAAGGAGATCGAGTTGCTGGACCCGCTGGAGAATATGGGTGCGCAAATGGTGCGCGAGGTTGCTTCCAAGACGTCGGATGTCGCCGGCGATGGCACCACCACCGCGACTCTCTTGGCTCAAGCGATTTTCCGCGAGGGCGTGCGCACGGTCGCGGCAGGTGCAAATCCCATGGCGCTCAAGCGCGGCATCGATAAGGCCGTGGAGGTCGCAGTGGCCGAGATCAAGCGGCTATCGCGCGAAGTGAAGGGCGACATGATCGCGCAAGTCGGCACCATCAGCGCCAACACCGACAAGCAGGTCGGCAGCATCATTGCCGAAGCCATGAAGAAGGTCGGCAAGGACGGCGTCATCACCGTCGAGGAATCGAAGACCATGGAGACCACGCTTGAAGTGGTGGAAGGGATGCAGTTTGATCGCGGATACCTCTCGCCGTACTTCGTCACTGACCCGGCACGCATGGAATGCGTGCTGGAGCAGGCGGTGATTCTGATTCACGAGAAGAAGATCAGCTCGATGAAGGACCTGCTGCCGCTGCTCGAGCAGACGGCTAAGGCAGGAAAGCCCTTGTTGATCATTGCTGAGGACGTTGAAGGCGAGGCTCTGGCAACCCTGGTGGTAAACAAGCTCCGGGGATCCCTGAAGTGTGCGGCAGTGAAAGCGCCCGGGTTTGGAGATCGCCGCAAGGCTATGTTCGAAGACCTCGCCACGCTTACTGGTGGCAAGTCCATCACCGAAGATCTCGGCTTGAAGCTTGAGAACCTGACCTTACAGGACCTCGGTAGCGCCAAGAAGGTGATCATCGATAAAGACAACACCACAATCATCGGCGGCGCTGGCCAGCCCAGCGAGATCCAGGCCCGCATCAAGCAGCTTCGCATGCAGATCGACGAGGCCACCTCGGACTACGATAAGGAAAAGCTGCAGGAACGCCTGGCTAAGCTGGTTGGAGGTGTGGCTGTAATCAAGGTAGGTGCGGCCACCGAGATGGAGCTGAAGGAGAAAAAGGCTCGCGTTGAGGATGCCATGCACGCGACGCGCGCAGCCGTCGAAGAAGGCATCGTGCCTGGAGGCGGAACCGCTTATCTGCGCTGCATCCCAGTTTTGGAGAAGCTCAGACTGCACGGTGATGAAGCAACTGGCGTGAATATCGTAAGGCGTGCTCTGGAAGAACCCATTCGTCAGATTGCACAGAACGCTGGACACGAGGGGGCGTTGATTGTGGGACGAGTGCGCGAGTCGAAGGACGAGAACTTCGGCTTCAATGCGGAAACCGGCGAGTTTGAGGACATGATCAAAGCTGGTGTAATTGATCCAGCCAAAGTCACGCGCCTCGCGCTCCAGAACGCCGCGTCCATTGTGTCGCTGATGCTCACAACGGAGGTCCTGATCGCTGACCTGAAGGAAGAAGAGGCGGTCGTGGCTCATGCCGGAGGCATGGGGGGAGCTTACTAACACTACCGGGTTACATACAGAAGACGCACCGGGGGGATGCTTCGAAATGCAGTCTTAGTGAGAATGGGTTCGTGCTAAATGTGTTCCTTTTCGGACAGACGGCTCACTATCCGATGAATTAGTCTATGCGAGGATCGCGATTTTGCTGTCCTCTTTTCCTCGAGTCCAGAATGGCAATCTTGGCCAAATCCGGCGTGCAAATACTTCTGCTCGCGATGGCGGCTTCAACCGCACTCTGGGCTCAAAGTAGCGGACCGGATGCTCCTCAGGACCATGCAAGCCCTGCGGATGCGCGTCAGGTCGTGCTCCCTTCCGTCTTGGCCACGCAACGCAGTTGGCAGGCGCGTGACCACTACACATATGTTGAACGCGATGATGATCGCCGCTTGAACTCGCTCGGGCAGCTGAAATCGGAAAGTGTCGACTTCACTAGAATGATGGTGGTCAACGGCGCTCGCTTTGAGCAGCTCCTGGAACACAACGGGCAACCTCCAACGGCCAAGGAGCAAAAGAGAAGCGACGACGATCTCGACAAGCTGAAGCACGAAACTCTGGACGAGCAGGCAGCGCGATCGCGCAAAGACCAGGACAACCGGGCTTTTCTTCGTGATGTGCTCGAGGCGTTTGACTTTCGTTTGATCGGCGAAGAGACAATCGATAGCAGGCCTGCCTATGTGCTGCAAGCTACGCCTCACCCCGGGTATCGCGCGCATGGCAAGTACGCCAAGGTGTTCCCCAGAGTGGAAGGCAAGCTTTGGGTCGACAAGCAAGACTTCGGCTGGATCAAGGTAGACGGCCAGGTAACACAGTCGTTCTCGTTGGGGCTGATCCTGGCGCGCTTGGAGCGCGGTTCTCACATCACCATGGAGCAGACTAGTGTTGGTGATGGGGTTTGGATGCCGAAGCGGATCGAAATCAGGGCAACGGCGCGCATCCTCCTCTTAAAGAGTCTGGACATCCAAAGGACCCTTACTTACACGGACTACCGCCCAGCGTCCGATAGCGCATTGTCCGTAAGTAAATAGCGATCGCATTCCAAGGAGAGTTCTCCATGAAGATTTCCTCAGCAGATAATTTAAACAGTCACTTGAAGCCGCTCTGCTCGCGCGACAATCACGTCATGAAGTACGAGGCCGGCCGGTCACGGTCTAATAGCGGGTATCAAGCCTCATACCATTGTGGTTTCGAAGGTTGCAGTGTTCGATATGACGCAAGCGATGGATATTACATGCTGATTGGGATGCCTGACCACGCGAACCCCGTCGACGAGCCTGGCGTAAACACCACGAAGTGTCCTCAACATGGAAACTGGTTATATCGCCGAAGGAAAACTTCGCGTAAAACCGGCGTCGACTGGTGCTGTGGCATAGAGGGCTGCGATTATCCGAGCGGCGCAGCCACAAAGACCGCAGCGCTGAGAACACAGTAAGAGGTCGTGGTGAGTTGAAGAGGAATTGTCATGGCACAGCAAGTCGACGATTTTACGATCCCTTGGCATGAATCGACCGATATGGGCGCTTGTGACTTGAAGGTCTACAGCGATCTTGATCGACTGTGGCGCATGGTCGACAGATACAAGATGAAGGCTCCCATCTCGATCAGCGTAGTCGACCGCAACGATGCATGCATTCGGGAAATTGGCGGCATTCACGATCCTGCAACTGGGTGGCTTCTGAACGACGAAACATCGGTTGTGGTTCCCGTCGATGGGCCGGAATTGCCGCTCACTCTGCGCGTGCGAGATGCCCGTGGGAACATTCTGAAAATGAGACTGCAGTGCGAACGGGCAAGGCCGAAGGCGCGCTGAAGAAAATGAAGTCTGTGGCGGTGGGGAGACCTAGGTTCACCATGCTGATGCGACGGAAAACGGGTCTAATCCTAGTCGGAAGTATTGCAATACTCTTGCTGGCGCTTATTTTTATCGTGCCCACTCTCATTAACGTAGACCGCTACCGGCCCAGGGTGATCTCTTATCTTCAACAACAAACTGGAAAGCAGGTCGAAATTGCTCGGCTGTCGCTAACATTTTTTCCTGTAGCGATTCACATCGATCATCTCGGTGTCAAAAACCCGCCGGTATTCCCGTCCGGTTATGTAGTGCAAGTGGCGCGGATCGATGCCGAGCTTAGCGTTGGAGCACTTTTGCATAAACGGGTAGTCGTCAAATCGCTCGTATTGGACGAACCAATTCTGAACGTGACGTCTGATCCAGACGGCCCATGGAATTTCGAGAATCCGCAATCTTCGAATTCAAAGGGCGGTTTCGCTCTTGCAGTGATCGAGAAGGTGCAAATCAAGCGCGGCAAGGTAATAGGTTCAAATCTTCTGCCATCCGATGCAGCGGGTCCGATCTTTTTTGAGGTCCACGATCTCTCTTGTGATCTGGAGCAGGTGAATCTGATGGGCATTACCAATCCCGCGTCCTCTTCGACGGATGGTCGGGGCAGCCTGAAGGCGGAGCTTGTGCGCTTCGGTGCGGTCGAGGCTAGAAACCTGGAATCCAAATTACTTCTTGAATCGAGACATGTTTCCTTTTCAGACCTGAAGGCGGAAATCTATGCCGGCAAGGCTGCCGGCGAGCTGTCGTTTGATTTGTCGGGAAAGAACACCAGTTTCAAGACCAGTGCGCGATTCAGCGGAATCAGCGTGGCCCAGCTTTTGGCGGCATTCCCAAACGGTGGTGGAAAGATGACCGGGAAGATGGAAGGAGACTTAAATTTAGCGGGTGAGATCGAGCACACGCCCCGGCCGCTGGCGGGTATCCATGGAGCCGGACACGTAACCGTGCGTAACGGCCAGGTGCCGAGTCTCAAGCTCAATGCAAATTTGATGCAGCTGGCGCACTTCAACGATCTCGGCCCGGCGAAAAATAATCCTTCCTCGTTTAACTTGATTACGACCGATTTGGAGTTGGCCAATCAGCGGATTTCGAGCCGGGTGATAGATATTGATGGCTACGGAGTTGATTTGGATGGCTCAGGAAGCGTTAGCGTGTCGGGTTCCGACGAACTCGATTACCGCGGGTTGGCCGAGATTACGACGAAGGAAGGCTTTTTCACCAACACCATTGCGCGAATGTCCGGGGCTTCCCTGAAAGACGGCAAGTTGCAGTTTCCCTTTCGCATCGGCGGAACAATTGACAGCCCGATCTTTAGCAAGAGCCGAGGCGATCAGGACACAGACGCCCCGCCAAAGAAGATCGTAAGAGCGAATAAAGCTAGATAGTTGATAAAAGTGTCTGGTATGGGACGTCGCTAGAAGGGCGATTCCTACATACTCCGTGCGGCCTCGGATTCCACGGTGGAACTCCTAGGCAAGGAGGATGAAGATATGCGCCGACCTTACCAGTACCTCTTTAGTTCGCTTGTTCTTACCACTGCTCTTGCTGCGCCATCGGCAATGAACGCCGCGAGCAAGCCGCAAGACAACGGACGTCAAGAAGAAAATCATCGAGATGATAAGGACCGAAATCGAGTCTACGACCGTTATCACAAGGACTATCACAATTGGGATGACCACGAAGACCGCGCCTATCGCGGATATCTTGAGGAGCGTCACCGGGATTATCGGCCGCTCGCCGAATTGAAACAGAAGGAACAAAGGGCGTACTGGAGTTGGCGCCACAGCCATCCGGATCACGACAACGGCCGCTAGCCAGAAACGTAGACCAAGTGAGCGCCGCTGAGCCGACCGCTCCCTCAGGTCCAATTACATTTCGGGTGCAGCCCGGTAAAGGCGATGCACCCCTTAACTCAAGCCTTATTCGCCGGCCACCGCAACTGACTTTGCGCCCCGAAAGTGACAGCTCGGAATTGTCGCTCTGACTTGAGTTCCGCACTCGCTGCTCTCGATTTCCAGCCGGCCGCCGAGATATTTCACCCTTTCCTTCATTCCTGCGATACCTACGCCAACTCCTTTGCCCAGCGGAGACCGGTCCAGCACGCCGCTCGGTATGCCTCGCCCTTGATCGCTGATCGTAACTGCCAGTCCATCGTGTGTACGCTCCATCTTGACCTTGGCTTTGTCCCTTCCGGAATGCAGGTGAATATTGGTAAGACTGGCTTGCACGATGCGGAAAATCGCGAGCTCCGCTTCTTCGGATAGCCGCTCCAAACGTGGCGGTACGTCCACTTCAACTGTAAGGCCCTCGCGTCGGTTAATTCCCCGCGAATACATCTGAATGGATGCCTCCAATCCACATTCATCGAGCAGCGGCGGGTGCATCATGTAGGAAACGGTCCGAATCTCCTCGGAAAGGTCCGTCGTTAAAGATGAGCACTCCGCCATCATCTTGTGGAATGTTGTTTCAGACAAGCTGATCTGGTTTCGCGCCACGGCGAGATTCATCGCTAGCACAGAGAGCTTTTGCCCGGTGCTGTCGTGCAACTCGCGTGCAATGCGGCGCCGTTCATCATCTTGCGATTGACTGAGCCGCTTCGAGAACTCCCGCAGCTCCTGCTCATTTCGGTAGCATTCAATGGCGATCGCTGCCAGATGCACAGCCCGTTCGATCATTTCTGAATCTGGCTTAGGCCACTTCGCACGCTGCGGATAAGAAAGGGCTAGTGCTCCCAGAATCTGCTTTTCAATAGTGAGAATTGGACGGAAAGACGCCATTTGCAAGCCCTCGCGCAAAGCCGCTTCGCGATGTACCGCAAACATCGGGTCGCTGTTGATGTCCCCTACGGTCAGAGCTCTTCCTTGACCCTCCATAGTGCTACAGAACCCGTCGTACGGTGCCTGCTCCAGGCTATCGATTTCAGCCTTCCAGGTCTTTGGAGCATTCGGCCCAGCAACCGGCCGCAGCCGGATTCCGTTGTTATCTAACAGAAACACCGTAGAGATCGCTCCTGGGGACTTCGCATCCAAAAAGTTGCACAGTTCGTTCAATACTTCCAACATCGGGGCGCCATGCCCCAGCATTTCCAGGAGATGCGTTTCGTTTGTCATTGGCCGGGAACTCCTTATTCTCGTTACTCGTGTTATTTCCTTTTTTCCTTTACACGGCAAATGTGGAACTGAGAGAAGGGAGCCCAATATTAGGGGACTCTGATGGCGAGAGTCTGTCTCGCGCAAGACACTTTTCTTCAGAAATCTGCACTCTACAGGGTTGACCCGATGTCCTAAAGGTCACACATGATTCTTCGCGTTTCGTGTATTTATTATCCGTATTTCTTGGTGGGGGAACCTTCGTCACTGGAGGGGGAGATGGGGTCGTTAAGGTTACTGATAGCGGATGACCACGCAATCTTCAGGGCTGGAGTGCGCTCCTTGCTTGAAGGTCAGCCGGGCTGGCAAATAGTAGCGGAGGCGAGTGACGGACGCGAAGCCGTGGCGAAGGCCGAGGAAACGCGCCCGGACGTGGCCCTGCTAGACATCGGAATGCCCGTTCTAAACGGCCTGGAAGCAGCTCAGCAGATTATCCAAAACGGCTCGCGGACGAAAATCTTGATGCTCACAGTGCACGATTCAGAGGCCATGATTGACAAGGTGCTGGCGGTGGGCGCGCGGGGCTTCTTGTTCAAAACGGACGCCGCTGGCGACCTTGTGGACGCCGTCAAAGCATTGCAATCCGACAATACATTCTTCACGGCGAAAGTTGCAGAGATTGTTCTGACCAGCTTCATGAACAAGCGTGGGAGAACGCATGCCGGTGAGGCCTTCGAGGGTCGCCTTACTCCCCGCCAATGGGAAATAGTTCAGCTCCTAGCGGAAGGCCGGACTACGAAAGAAGTGGCGACGCTGTTGAACATAGCGGTCAAGACGGCGGAGACTCACCGTTCCAATCTTATGCGCCGGTTGAATTGTCACTCGGTTGCGGAAATCGTCCGCTACGCGTTGCGCAATCAGATCATCGAAGCGTAGTTCACGTCGGGACCTTCCGCGCTTTCGTAGCCCGCGGTGGTGCGCTTGAGTTCCTTCGTGTACTGGTTATTCGTAATTTGGCGCAGTACGCATTTTCCTGGAAATCAACCCGGTGTCTCGAACGAGACAGATTGGAGTTTCCTAACGCCCTTATGATCAGGGTAGAGGGCTTCACATCTTGGCCGCTCATCCATCTCGATACGGGTGGTCTTGGAGGCCCAAAATGCGGACTTTCGGGTTAAACGCTGTGCAGAACGAACTCCAGTCTCATCAGAAGGGCGTTCCTCCAGATATCACGGTTTCTCACCGGCATCGCCCAATCAGCGTTCTTTTTATCCACCGCGATGCGGATGTAGTAGACGCCTGCCAGGAAGAGCTCAAAAAAGCAGGATTTGGTCTCAGCGCGGACTTGGTTTTGACCATAGCGCAGTGTACTGAGCAGATCCGCTCACACCGCTATGACATGGTAATTGCTGAGTACCCTAGTCCCAACTGGAGGGGTGCGGAAGCATTGCAACTTCTTCGTCAGACGGTGCAGGAGATTCCCATCCTTTTCGTAACTACTGCGATCGGAAGTGAACGCCTCGCGGAGCTGACTGCTCACGGCACGTTTGATTACGTTGTACGCGAGCATCTCGCACAATTGCCCATGACGGTTCGCCGCGTCTTGAACGAACAGAAACTTCGCGTCGAGCTGGAAGAGGCTGGAAAAGCCCTACGGCATTCGCAATCGCTGTATCGAGCCCTGGTGGAAAATCCCGCTTACGGAATCTGCCGATGCGACGCGGAAGGAAAGTTTCTCGACGTCAATCAGGCGCTTGTAGCCATGCTTGGCTATGCGAGCAAAGAGGAAGTGTTAGAGGCGAATCGTGCCTCTGAGATCGTGCTCGATTTCGGTCCCGCCGCCCCACCAGTAGGCCGATCCGACGAGAAGATGTGCATTGAGCCCATCGAAATGGACTGGAAGCGAAAAAACGGCACGACTTTGAAGGCCAGGCTCAGCGGTCGGGGCGTATATGACGACCATGGAGACTTCATCGGCTATGAAGTCATCGCCGTGGATATAACCGAGCAGCGAGCGGTCGAGGAACAATTACGTCACCAGGCGTTCAGCGATTCGCTTACTGGGTTGGCCAATCACCGCCGTCTTTTCGAAGTTTTGCAGGGAGAGATCGGCCGATCCAAGCGTACCGAGCGGGAATTTTCGCTTCTCTTGCTGGACCTCGATGGGCTGAAGGAGATCAACGATCGATTGGGTCATTTGACTGGGGATCGCGCGCTTTGCAGGCTGGCGCAGATTTTGACGGACTGTCGCCGCTCGATTGATACCGCAGCGCGGCAAGGCGGGGATGAGTTCGCATTGGTCCTGCCGGAGACAGGGGCAGCCGCCGCAATCTTAGTGGCGCGCCGGATCTGCGATCTTCTCGCAAGAGACGCAGAGCACCCCACTCTTTCCGTCAGCGTCGGAGTCGCAAGTTACCCGAAGGATGCTGATACGGTCGGAACACTTCTTTACGCGGCGGATAGGGCTCTATATGACTTGAAAGACGTGAAGCCGCGAGGCGCTCGGGCCGGCCGCGTCTAACAAGGGATACATTCCAGGGAATAGAACCTA
>Ga0307479_10001829_pt1 | contig 19360 bp, 15 predicted proteins | sample atmos_gasesECM4C_FD_203743 | JGI IMG/M metagenome (GOLD analysis project Ga0307479, IMG submission 203743) | Hardwood forest soil microbial communities from Morgan-Monroe State Forest, Indiana, United States - atmos_gasesECM4C_515 | ecosystem: Environmental > Terrestrial > Soil > Temperate... | reverse complement strand
TACCATCCGTTGTGGAACTGGGATTTGACTTACACGCCATTTGCGAAGGGAGCCGCCTACCTTAGGCGAATCGGAGCGCAGAACGCAGAACAGCTAGCGGTGGCACAACTCAAGGGTCTCAAGCTCCTGCTGTGGTCCGTGATATTAGATCTTTTACTGAAGAAGGCTTTTCGGCCGGTCGTCTATGGGTACATGGGAATTCCGCTGTACGCGGACGTGTTCGAACTCAGCGTACAGCGGGTGGCATTTCCGTGGTATGTAGGGTGGGCCAGCCTGATCGCAAACTTCCTGGAAACTATGGCGGGGTTTTCTATTTGGGGGCACCGCGTTGTGGCATCGTGCCGGATGGCTGGATTCCTGGTGCTGAGAAACACCTATCGACCGCTGGCATCGCGCTCGATCGCAGAATTTTGGAACCGCTACAACTATTACTTTAAGGAGTTAATGGTCGATTGCTTCTTCTATCCGACCTTCATACGCTATTTCAAGAAGCGGGGGCGCTGGCGCTTGTTCGCGGCGACCTTTGTCGCCGCTGGCTTCGGAAATGCTTTCTATCACTTCTTCAGCGAACTGGATTACATCGAAGAACTTGGCTTTTGGAGGGCGCTTGACGGGTTTCAATCGTACATCTTTTTTACGATCGTGCTGGCGGTCGGGATCGGCATCTCACAAGTGAGGGATCGGAAAATCGCAAACTCGGGTTGGATTCGAGGTCGACTTATTCCAGCGCTGAGTGTGACCAGCTTCTATTGCATTTTGAGCATTTTCGATCACTATCTCAAAAGATATCCAATTCAGGAGTGTTTTCGCTTCCTGGCTCATCTTTTCAATTTGGTTTCTTGAGGAACGGGATGGAGCGCAAGACTGCAATTCGGGAATTTCTTCGAAATCTGCTGGCCCGGAAGGGAGATACGCACCCTTTCTCCGATGAAACATCCGTGCTTTTGAGCGGCCGGCTGCAGTCCGTGGACGCCGTCGAGTTGGCGGTCTTCTTGGAAGAGAACTTTGGCGTGGACTTCGCGACTATGGGTTTCGATCAGGAAAGAATGGACACGGTAAATGCCATATGGAGTCTTGTTGAAGAATCTTCGATGCTCGGGAAATAGGACGGTCGGGGATATATGCTTCGGGTGCGGGGACGAATGGTGCCTCTGCCTAATAATGCGGCAGCATCCCGCATCCAGATAGTCCTATTAAATCTAATGTAACTCAATTAAGTCCGACCCCCCGCCGGGCACATTGTTGAGTGTAACCAGTTCCGGCTACGTCAATGTATATTCCGCCAAACCCGATGTTTTTCGGGGGCAAACCAAAGGAATCACCGGGTCTTGCCCGTTCACTCTCATTGGCCGGCACCCACTATTACGTGCCTCATCCCTTCGAGACTCACTTTGAAGACGCCATGTAGAAGCCATTGACTTCAACAGGATATTCGTCAGCACACCCGCACCAACCAATCCGCCACCTGATCAGTACTACAAAGAAGTGATTCGTCGCGACGTCGAAGACTTGAACACTCTGTTGGTAGACTCGTATCACCTTAGGCAACGAAACCAGCGTCACCTGATGGTGTTCTCGCCGCAGATTGGTCACGCGCCCGGGCCAGACGTGGTATACACGACGGCGCTAAAAGATCGCTCGGCAAGCGTGCTCGGGCGTTGTTACAGTTGCAGGACAAGTGGCTGGGCCAGATCGTAGAACAACTTTCAAACGATGGTCGGCTCGACAAAACCATCATTGTGGTCACTGGGGATCACGGGATACGGACGGCGACGGAAGACCCAAGTTTTGAGCCGCATGGGCTCGCGCCAGATTATTCTTTTCATGTTCCACTGCTGATCTTTGCGCCCAAGGTTCTTGAATCTCAACAAACCATACCAGGGCGTGATATCTCACATTGACATAGCACCCACTGTCCTCGATCTGCTCGGTATTAGAGAAGTACGTGAGTTCGAGCAGGGACTGGCGGTTTGGGGGAGCGGCCGGGGTCGAAGAAGAATCTTTCTATGGGCGGGAGACTACTTGGGAGCAGAAGGCTTCGCTGAAGAGCACAACTTCACGTCATGGAACAAAGTGGCAGGCTATGTCTATAGCGGGAGATCACTGGACGAGGGGCAGATGCACATGGCGGCGGTTGGTTCTCCGGAGCAAAGAGATGCTGTCGATTGTCTGAAAGGCATGGCTAAGTTGAACGGAGACTGGTGGGTTTCCTCGATGGCGTCCCTTGGGCACTGAGGGGTTCTGGCCGTATGCTGGATGGTTGCGAAGTCGATTTAACGTGCAAAACCAACGCAAGAGTTGGAGAGTCACTCCGTTCCGGATCCGTCAGCGTGCAGAGCAAACCTCATTACACTCTGCACGACGTGTCACTCATCTGTTCACTGCCGCTCAATGGGCAAGGGCTGATATGGTTCTTGAGTGAGCGGATCGTACTAGTTATGGGAGTAGATCACGCCACGGTCTGCCCTCTTCATGCATGCTCGGCGCGGCGGGCGTCCACAGGGGTAAGTACAGTGCCTGCTTTTGAGAGCACGAAATTATCGATCACGAGGGCGTCGATTCCAGAACAGAAGTAACTTCGAATGGAATCCCGCGGATTGACCACCAAGGGTTCCCCAAACAAGTTGAATGAGGTGTTGACCAACATTGGGGCGGGAGCATGGTCTCCGAGGCGCTTCAATAGTCGCCAGAACAACGGATTGCTGCGCCTCTCGACCACGTGGAGACGCACCCGGCCACCGGGCAGAAGAAAGCCGTCTGGCAAAACGCTCGCATCGGTCCGTATCCATCCCAGCGAATTCATAAAGCGGCACAATTGTGAACAATCGAAATAGCGATGGCAATCCTCTTCAGGCACGGAAATGGCAAATGGGCGGAACCATTCGCGAAATTTTATGTAGTCGTTTAGATTTTCCCGAACGTACGGGGCCCACGGCAAGGCCAACACGCTTCGGTTCCCCAGAGCTCGTGGACCAAATTCACAAGCACCCTGAACCCAACCCACGATCTTGCCGGCCATCAATAGTTGGATCGCTGTATCGAGTTTTCGGTCCTCCGTGTTCTGGACGGAGTACCGAGCCTTGGAATTATCCAATACATCTTTAACCTGCTGTCCGGTAAACTTTGGGCCTACGTACACATGGTAAACAGCTTCTCCACGAGGCTTGTCGAGCACTTGATGCCAAGCAAGGTAGGCCGCTCCGACGGCACTCCCAGCGTTGTCAGGAGCGGGGGGAACGAACACCTGATCCATGCCTATCCTCTTTTCAATCGAGGCAACAAGCAGTGGATTTTGAAACAATCCGCCTGCCAGGCAAACCTGTGTAATCCCATGCTGACGGCGTAGGTCTTCAGCCAGTTCACTCACGATCTCGGTACAAGCCGCCTGGACACTGCTCGCGAGCGCTCTTCGCTGAGCTTCGCTTATTTTCTGCGGATCGTTAGGCAGGCCAGTTCGATCATAGAATTTCGCCGAAAAGGTCGGCCGTTTGGTGAAGCCTCGCTCGATGAAGCTGTGGTCCAGGCGCGGCATGACACTCCCCCGCTTGCGAAGCATTTCTAAGAAAATCGCCTCGAACTCGGGCTCACCTTCCAGACTTAGCCATTGCGTTTTTTGCTCTTGCTGTTGGGGCTGGAAGCCGATCAGACCGGAAACCTGCGAGTAGACCGCAGCGAGGGAATCCCGGAAACTGATTTTGCTCAGGACTTGGATCTCTGTGCCTTGGCCGATCGCGATCATGCCTGAATCACCATCCCCGAATTCATCCAGCGTAATAATCAAAGCACGATCGAAAGGGGACTGGAAAAAGGCGCAGGCGGCGTGGCAAAGGTGATGGTCAAAATACCAGGTCTTGTTGTGTATGCCTTTGTGTCGCAGCATTCGCAGGTCTTTCAGCTCCCGCGCCACACTGCCGGTCTCTTTCACTTCGTAATACGCGGCAGCTAAAGGGGCCCTGGTAGATAATTTCGCGCGTCCCCAAGAGCGACGGAGCCAACCCCGAATCGGACGTGTGGCAATTGCTACAGCGTCCAAATCACTCCAATTCACGCCGGCGCTGTCCAGGCAGAAGCGTATCGCCTCGCTAGGTAGGCCTGCGGAACTGGAGCGCGACAATTTGTCGTTCTCAATGGCTGCCCGGATCGCACCATCTTGAAGCAGTGCTGCCGAGGGATGATGTCGGAACGGGGATAATCCAAGGATTAGCATAGATCTAGTAACAGGTTTGCACCCCTTTGCATGCGCCACCAGGCCCCTTCCTGCTCTCGTCTCCCAACTTAGTATTGAAGGCTTCGCAGTACATCGGCGATCCGCTCCCCTGCGTGGCCGTCCCACAACGGTGGAATCGTTCCCTGCTTCGCCTTTCCTTCAACGATCTTTGATAGCTCAGACCAAAGCTTCTTGCTGTCGTGCCCAACGACAATATTAGTTCCTAAGGTAACGGTGACCGGACGTTCAGTATTGTTCCTTAGAGTCAGGCACGGTACTCCCAAGTAGGTGGTTTCTTCCTGAATGCCACCCGAATCGGTGATAACCACGACTGCACGGCGCTGCAGAGCAAGAAAGTCGATGTAAGGCAACGGCTCCAACAGATGAAGTTTTCCAAGGTTCATGCCAAACTCCACGATGCGCTGCCGCGTCCGCGGATGCATCGGAAAGATAACATCCAGAGTTCGATTGACCTCAAGCAGCGATTCGAGAATAGCCTTCAATATGGCTCCGTCATCGACATTAGAAGGGCGATGCAGCGTGACCAAGGCATAGCGATTAGGCACACCTTTCTTGGCAGACTGGGTGATGCTCGGAAGCAGCCGAATCAGGGAATCAATCATCACATTGCCGACGCGGTGAATCTTCTCTTCTGGAACTCCCTCGTGTTTCAGATTGATGTCCCCATCTTCCGAGGGAGTAAACAAGAGATAAGCGAGGCGGTCTGTGACGATGCGGTTGATTTCTTCTGGCATCCTCCGGTCAAACGAGCGGAGACCAGCTTCCACGTGACCGACGCGTATCAGCAATTTAGAACATACCAGAGCAGCCGCCAGGGTAGAGTTGACATCTCCGTAGACTAAAACTATGTCCGGCTGATAATCGAGCACGACGGGTTCGAACCGGCTCATGATCTCCGCGGTCTGGCGCGCCTGACTGCCGGAACCAACTTCCAGATTTGCGTCCGGTTCTGGAAGTTCTAGCTGCGAGAAGAAGACATTTGACATATTCCGGTCGTAATGCTGTCCGGTATGAACCAATGTTTGTTTTATGCCGCGCTGGCGGAGCGCGCGCATCACAGGCGCGGCTTTCATAAAGTTCGGTCTGGCGCCCACTACGTGAAGGACGTGCATGTTGGACTCTGCGCGGAATGCTCATGCCAAGAGCGGGTTTTCTTGTCCACCACCAGTTAAATCTACCTCATCTGTGATGGCGTCATAGCTCCCATGTCACGCGGTAGACCGACCCGCTGCCATCGTCGCTGATGTATAGTGAACCGTCCGATCCCACCGCCAATCCCACCGGTCTCCCCATCCACTTGCCTGTGCGAGTTTCGCCCGGCGGCAACCATCCTGTGATGAAATCTTCCACTCTTTCAGGTTCTCCGTGATCATTCATCTTCACTCGGATAACTTTGTAGCCCGTGGGCACACTGCGATTCCAGGAACCGTGGAATGCTACGAATAGGTCGCCGTGATATTCGAAGGGAAACATTTGCCCTGTGTAGAAGACGAGCCCGAGCGGCGCGGAGTGCGCCTGCAGCTCGACCCGAGGCGGAACTGTGTTGCGGCAGCGCTCTTGTGTGCCCCCAAAGCTGGCATCCGGAGCGCGATCACCATAGCAATACGGCCAGCCGAAGTCGCCGCCGCTGGGGCCGAGGTCGTCTATCTCATCTGGGGGCAGGTCGTCGCCGAGCCAGTCACGGCCATTATCGGTTGCCCAGATCGTGGCAGTCCTTTCGTTAAAGGTTAGCCCGACCGCATTCCGCAGTCCGCTGGCGAAGACGTGTGCATCGGAACCATCTTCGTTCATCTCCGAAACTGCAGCTCGCCTGGGATCGCTTTCCGTGCACACATTACAGGAAGCACCAGCGGAAACATAGAGCTTGCCGTGCGCGAACAGGATCGTTCGCGTCATGTGTTCGCCACTCTCCGGTAGCCGCGCGATCACCACAGGATTGGCGGCGCCCAAATGCGCTTCGTCCCAGTCGTATCGAACCAAGCGTTTAACTTCGGCAATGTACAGATGTCCGTTGTGAAACGCGATGCCGTGAGGGCCGTTGAGATCCTTCAGGACCGTGATCCGGGCCGAAGCGCGACCGCTGTGCTGCAAATCAGGCAAAGCCGTTACGGTCCCGCCCGCTTCAGACGTGACAAGCAGCGTGCCGCCGGGACTGAACGCAAGCATGCGTGGCGACTCAGTTTTCGCGAACCGAGTTATCACAAATCCCGGCGGCAGCCTCAAAGAGTTCAGCAAAAGTGGCGTTGCGTGCCACTCCTTGATGCGGTCCTTCCACGAACCTGGGATGCGATTCTTCCACAGATAAGGAGTGCGCCACGCGACGAGCACAGCGATGGCTACCATAAGCGGAAGAGCCGGGATGAGACGCCGAAGCATTTAGAATGCCAGCAACCACTAATAAGTACAGCAGCACAGTCGTGTGATGCAAGAAGGGTGACATGTCATCCCATTGAGGGGGGCGAAAAAAAGAGGTATTCGAGGACTGTCCTTGGATGAGCAACGTGCGAGTCATTGCCGTCGAGCTCTTTTCAATGTGACCAGCGAAGCGAAATAGCCATTTTTACGACGGAACGGGCAAAGCCTGGTTGCTATTCGACAGACCTACTTACGGGCGAATCTGCGCCTCCGCCATCCCCCGCTGCCTGAAACTCAGACTTGACACCTGTCTTCACGAAGTACTTCTTGGAAACGAAATAAGGAAGCAATAGCGCCTCTGCGAGAAAGGGCAGAGGATCTTGCATGCAAAACACCGATTCAACCCGGGTATGTTTGAGAGACCTCCAGTAGGAGCGGGGATCTAATTCACCATCCCACAGATCCAAGGCAACGGTGGGCAAGTCGGTGATGAGCCGCAGCCACCCAACTCCTGCGCTCGCCCTGCACCTGTCGCTCGGTTTGCCTACCTGATCTGCGTACAACAGATATGGAAAGTCCACGCCCGCTGGTCCACCGATGCTGTGAAAACCCCACGTTCGCGCGTTTACATCTAGCAACTTGAACTGTCCATCCCGAGGATCCTGCTTGAACTCCACCTCGACCAAGCCATAGTAATTAATCGCCTTGAGAAAACGCGCTGACAACTCTTCAATCTCCGGTAACTCGATGGTTTCGACATAACTGGCGGCCCTGCCAAATTCACGAGGATGCTGGCGCAGCCGCCTCGCAATCAATGTGCTTTGTGCCTCCCCATCGCGAAAGAAGGCACAATAAGAGTATTGTCGCTGACCATCCCCAGGAATGATTTCCTGGACCAGAATTTCGTCTGGCCTGATCTGCTTAGCCGCTTTCCAAAACAAATGGTTGAGTTGATCAGGCGTCTCGGCACGCCACGCCTTGGCGCCTGTGGCATAAAAGAAGTTCTCTTTAACAGCCGGTTTAAGGGCTAAGGGTAATCGACCGTATAAGGGTGCAAGATCTGCCTCGGTGCGCGGGTTGTAGGTGTGCGGAACCGGAATTCCCAGTTGTGAAGCGAGCTCGTAGGTGTTTTTCTTGTCCCAAGCCCACCGCACTGTTTCCCACTCACCGGTTGTGACCCGAAAGAATTCTGCCAGACGATCCCGGTGACGTGAGAATGCGGCCACCGTCTCGTCTCTGGTTGGGAACAGAACCCAGCCCTTAAGTCCGTAGCGGTGGCCCACTTCTAACACGCTGTTGACAGTGTTTAGTTCGTCTCGCAAATCCTTGACGCGCACTACCCGGCTCGCGTACTTGGAGAATTGCACGATCGAATACTGATCATCAATTACGCAGATCGGTATCCCTTTGCGGCCCAGACTGCGCACTATACCCAGTCCTGGGTGTTCGCCTCCGATGACAATGGCTCCTACAGGCTGTGGGGTCATGAGTGATTTCTGCTTGCTTTTTGGCAAACCAAGTGGCTATTGTCAGCGCCTTTTCGAAAGGTGTGAGACCAACTCCCGCGAGGCGAATTCAGTGCCCGCTACAAAATAGAGCAGGGGGCCGAAGCTTCGGGCAGCTGTGGCACCGATAAAGTGCAGTCCCGGTATGGAGCTGCGGAAACCACTGGCAAGTTTGGGATAGCCGTCAAACTGCTGGACGTCGCGCGTGAGTTCGGGCGAAAGGAAGTCGTAGCGGGATATGTCGACCTGATACCCAGTTCCAAGCAAGACGTGATCTACGCGACGTTCGCTGCCATCGTCGAGCTTGAGCACGACCTCGTCGCCAACTGCCATGGCTTGTGAGACATTACGCCCGGTGGTGATTTTCACGATTGCCAATCGATCAGGAAGCCATCGAGCGCCTGCAGGTCTCACAGCACGGCTTCGGATTCTATCGCGGAGCTTTAGCGGAACATGGGCCACGAGCTTGGGGTACGCCACCAGACGGCTGATTCCTGCTGGGCCGACGTCGTGCGAAGAGTAGAGCATCGACGAGATCGGGCCCATGTGGTGCAACCAACTATGCTGTCCGATCCAGCGAAGGTGGGATTGCCTGGCGATTACTTCAACGTCGGCATCCGACTCATGCAGGAGGGCTGCAGATTCCAACGCACTCTGCCCTGCTCCAAGCACTGCTATTCTCTTTCCTGCGAACTTTCGGACCTCTCGTCCCTCGTAGCAATGGAGTACTTGCTTTGGTGATAGATTCTGGAAGGCTGTGGGCTTTTTCTTAAATGGCCCGATTCCTGCGGCGATCACGACAGTTTTCGCGCGAATGTTCTCTCCATCTCGCAGAGTAACTCTGAAACCTGGGTGGTCTCGCTCCACACGTAGAACTGTTCTTATTTCCAGGTCCGTGCCTAATTGGTGCCGAAACCACCTGCCATATTCCACGAAAGTGTCAAGTGGGACAGGCTCGCAGGGCTCTGTTTTCGAGGTGGCTTCATAAGCTTCCAAGGTAAAGGCGCGGTCAGGGTCGGAAAGGCTGGAAGCCACTCTCGGAGAGCGGAGAAGCATCCCTTCCGGCATCTTCTGCGCCCAAAACTCCATCGGGTCGCCAAAAATACGGACGCCAATACCCTTCGCCCTAAGGTGGGCTCCGGCGGAGAGTCCATACGGTCCGGCGCCAACGATTGCTACCTCACAGTGCGCGGAGGACGATCCCCTGCTCTTCTGCGCAGGACGAGTGAGCACGCTATTTGCTTTCACGGCTGGATGATCTTCCTTGTTGAAGTTTGTAGGCATCTGCGCAACATCTGTGGCGCCCAGGTTTTGCGAAATTCAATGTTGCTGACCGTCAGCTAATCACCGCTCGGTCAAATAATCGGCTTACAGAATGAACTTCCTGGCCAGACTCTGGTTGCAACGCGAGAACAAAATGGCCATCCTGCTCACTCGCGTAGGCGATGCGGGCTCGCTCCTTGCCCTCACCTTCAATCCGCCAACCATTGCAGGTCTCAACTAACGTCATTTCGGCCCGTTGTCTCCACCACCGGTTCACCTCACCGGGCGTTGTTAACCAAACTCCCTTTTGTTCCCTCAAGCTCACCAAGTGCCGTAGCAATGCCTCGTAAACGCTCCGTTCCCGAGATGCAGCGATATAGTCCGGGTGCGCAATGAAGCTTATGAGACCGTGTTTCTCCATAATGACCTCGATCTGCTGTTTCCACAGGGAGATCGAATAATCATTGAGAATGCGAAATAGCGTGTAGTCCTGGGTAGTGGTTACGGGCAATTCCAATATGTTGCCTAGAAAGTAGGGCATTACAGTACAACACCCACCGCGTTGCGGATCCAGGTGCGCTACATTTGGGACTGACATGTCGTAGGCGAATTCTAGTGCGTCATACCACAATTGCTTTCGATACAGAACTCCCGCACGGAATCCCTCGGCTCCGTATTTCCTTCCGTAAGCATTGATCTTAGCGGCTCGTTCCAGAAATTGTTTACGGTCGCGGTACAAATGCCCATCATGGTTCAGGTCATGAACGACCACCTCGAAGCCCCGCTCGCTAATGGACGTCAAGAACTCCATGCTGACGCCGTAACGCTCCTCGGGAATCACTTGGAATGATGCTTTCATTCCAAAGGAATCGTCGACGTCCATCAGGGTCACACAAAAATCTCGACCCAACTTTGTTTCCACGTCGTGAGTCATGATGGCGCAGCTGGAGGCGCCTTCAGGCCAGAACCAAATGAACGGTATGTGCTCGACGCCGCTTGACCTCATCGACAACAACAACAACTGTTGCAGTAAATTGTCCACCGAACAGTCGACCGGCCAGCGTGGAAACGCCAGCTTGTCCCAGCCGTTGAAATGGAGCTTTTGCAAATGTCTCCGCAAACCGACTGGAAGAACTGGGCGGATTAAGTAATACAATCTGGCCAAAGCAGACATCGACTTCCGCCCCCGCCAGTCCCCCACATACAGCTCACCACGAAGACATTCCACAATTTGCGCGGGATCGCACGGTAGATAAACCGTCCCATCTTCGATTACCGTGTCACGCAACGCGTCCCGCAGCATACCCGTGGGAAGCGGAGAAGGCCCAAGGCCACAGTAACCTCCATAGCAGGTCGCGCCGCTGCCAAACCGAAAGTATCCTCTCGCGGCCGACAAGGGTTCCTTGAGTTCGAACCGGAGATGGCGCTGTGGGCACCGATAGTAGTGAACTATGCAATCACTCGTGCGTCTCTCGGCCATCACCTCATCCAAGTCTTCACCGCCATTCAGGTCTGAGTCTCTGCGGAAACCTCTCGGAAACACCCGCCCATGGTCGCCAAACCGGCTTCCGCATCGCCGATGGCAATCATTGCCAACATGGGCCGATGCTGTTGACTTTCACGTGCTCGGGCGGAGTTCCGCTAAGTCGACCTGCGGTCGGTCAGCGGCCTACCATATCGCCCTTATAGAGTTCTTAGACACAACCAGGACCACTCGATCAATCTAACAAAACCATCCCCGGTAATAAACCTGCCAGGGCGACACGAAAGTAACCAAACCGGTTGGTTCCTTCTCCACGCAAGCTCTCCCGGAACAAAAGTGGCGGTCTGCTCGACGGTTACGCTCAGCGTCGTGCACGAGTCCGGATCAAGGACACCCGTTGCAAGCGAGAGCGTGAGGGCTCAGACGAAAGCTCAGGCAGCCTTGCCGCGCCCCCGAGGCTGCCGATAGCATTCGAGAATCTGGCCAGCCACCGTCCAAGTTTTGATCTTGTTGGAAAATCGCCGGGAGGGTTCGATGGCGACTATCCATCGAACGGTCCACACCGCAAGCCTGCGAAACAAATACAGCGGAGTACCAGCAATGAACCACCGAGTCTCGGACGGAATGCCGGATTGCCGAATGTCTGCCCGGGCCTTGTCAAACCACCAAGTCAGAAAGTACTTCTTCTGGACACGGTTTTCAGAGACAGAATGGTAGACGATGGCCGAGGGTTCATAACGCAACTGCTCTCCCGCTGTAAGCAACCGATGGCCGAACTCGGTGTCTTCATTGCGGATCTCGCTGCCCGGGCGGGGGCCCAGGTCAGTCCGGAATCCACCATACTGTTCAAACACTTTCTTTTGAAAAGCCATGTTGGTCCCGAATGGAGGCTCTGTGAGGGCCTCGGCTCTCGGACCTAGATCGAAAAGAGCAAGAGGAGCCAGCCCGTACCGATCGCGGAGCGGAAGCCAGCGAGGTGGCGAGAAGGCCTGCTCGGGAAGAATTCGGCCGCCGGCGCCAACCCATTGACCATTATGTAAGGCCGCGGTCAGATTCTGCAGCCAGGTTGGTTCAACGGTCACGTCGTCATCCATAAAAGCCAGAATATCGCCCCCAGCCTTCTGCACCCCGGCCTTGAGGGCATGGGATTTGCCTGGCTGCGGTTCGAAGACATAGCGGAACCTGGCCGGGTATCGCCGACAGTAGTTTTCGACAACCTCGCGAGTTCGATCGGTCGAGTTATTGTCCACCACTAGGACTTCCCATTCGATCGACTTAGGCAGATCGGAGGCCGCAACACTATCGAGAGCCTTCGCCAGACTCTGGCAACGGTTATAGGTGCAGAGGATGACCGTGATGTTCATGTTGAAGCCGTTACGTCCCTGAGTTGTAGTGGGACTCCTGCACAGCATCCTTCGGAGCCATTGAACTGATTGACTGGCAGATTTTCACAATCTTCCAAACCACTGTTGACTCGTATTTACCCACCAATACGACTCAGCCGTTCGGCGGTTCTGCGGTTCGGCGCTTCCTCGGATGTTGCAGCGGCGCAGGCTTTCAATCGTTCGCAGAACAATGCCACCGGATCTTTCGGTATCTGATCTTCCACGCGGGCTCGCGCTGCCTGACCCAGGTGGAACCATTCCTTGCGCCGATCCCAAGCCCGCTGCAGGGTATGAGAAACGGACGACAAGGTGGCTGCTGGAGCGACAAACCCTGTTTCATTATCGAGGCAAAGCTCCGCGTTGCCTCCGACATCGGTCACGACCGCAGGCCGCCCGCACCACATCGCCTCCACCAAAGCGAGAGGCAGACCTTCGTAGCGAGAGGGGAGGACCAGCATATGGTTTTGCTCCCAGATCGCCCTGATGTCGCTCACGTGACCACGAAAGTGCACGTTATTCAACTGGAGCATCTCACACAGGCGCCGCAACGCCGGTTCATCGGGGCCGGCTCCAAAGAAATTGAGTTCAATGGGACGCTCCCGCCATTCCGGATGGGCCATTATCTGCAGCAACAAATCCTGCCCTTTGGCCGCCGGATCGATTCGGGCTACGCACGCCAACCGCCACGCTCTACTTTCATCCGGCCAGGCCGGAGGGCCTTCGGTCGAAACGTTGTAGGGATTCCACGCCACCTCTCCGTTTAGCAGCGGCTCTCCGACCTGCAGGCGGAGCAGGTCGAGATTGCTTCGGGAGACGCAGAAAATCTTGCGAGCGGCGGTGTAACTTGTCACTGCTTCACCGACCTCTTCCTGGAACCACCAAAGCTCGCTATTGCATTGGACGATCATCACGTAAGGTATGGCTGCCTCCCGGCAGATTTTCGCCCAATCAAATCCGCCTTGATTGTGACCTTGGGAAATGACGACCAGGTGGGGATTGAATCGCTTCAACCGGCCATAACCTCTCTGGCTGCTGAGCGAGAGTTTGTTCCAGATGCGCCTGGCCTGCCCCGCTTGATATGGAGAGTGGGTTTCGATCCTGATGCCATGCTGCGCCAGTGCAGTGACCTTGTCCGACAGCTGCGGCCAGTAGACGACCGCTGCGTGTACATCGTGCCCCGCCCGCTTGAGCCGAGTGGCAGCCTGGCTCCAGAGCTGCTCGCTTCCACCCCACGGCCAGCCGCGCATCGTACTGATGAAGGAGAATCTCATTCCAAATTACGCTCCTACATGCTGGTGCACACGTTCATCGAAGAAGGCGCTCGAAAAATGTGGCGCTGAGATCAAGGTTTGTCCCATCGGTGTAGTACTCGCACGCACTGCGCAGCGCGTGGGTCCGCGCCTCAGCGTATGCCTGGCGATCGGTCAAAAGTTTTCCGATTTCGCAAAATGCGGCGTCAGGCAGCAAGGTCTGATGAGGGGAAAAGCACGCCAAGTCGGCGGTTGTAAAGCCCTGCTCGGTCTGGAGAAAGACGGTTGGCAGGCCACAGCCAGAGGCGACCGTAAGCACGCCGCTGAATATCCCGACGACGACGGACGAGCGGCGCAGATCGTCCTCCAGCGACCACACCGGATGCGACAGTTCGCAGCGGGTCGAATGTTCCCGGACGAGGCGCTTGCAGGATTCGAAGTCCAGATTGCTCCAGTAGGGATGGGGCCTGATCACCAAGCGGCGCAGCGGCAGGTCCGCGGCCAACAGTCTTTCCGCCAGTTGTAACAGCGCTCGGCCCTGACTTTCAATGCCGTGGAAGTCTCCTTCAGGCATCGGCACATCGACCATGAGCAATGTCTGGTGGGCAAATTGGTCGGGCAGAGCAGTCAGCGTATCGAAAAGGCACCCGCCGCTAACGTATTCGACCGGCGGCTCTGGCACTTCGGCCGCTTCAAAAAACCTACGGTTCATTCGCGCCATAAGAGACGCGGAGGGTTGGCCGAAGGCGACATACTTGGAAGCTGTGACCGGGACATCCAGAGTAGTGCCGATTACTCCCTGTTGAAAAGTAATCACCGCTTTGCCTCGCTTTTGTGCCGTCCGGCAGACGGGAGTGCAAAACGGATGCCAATGGCAACGAGCGACCACGGCATCAAATTCCACCCAGGGTGCCAGGCGTTCCCATGCCTCAACGAAATAAGCTATGCGTTCGAAACCGGCTTCGACTTCCCGGCCGGGGCTCAATCCATGCGACTCAAGAATTTGGACCGTCTTCTCAAAAGCGGAGCGCCCGCGCCTCCGGGCGACTCTCCAGCGCAGGCGTGCTTCCATCGGATTCACAGGGGTAGCCGGATCAATGAATGTGACCTGTCCGCTGCGCCCTGCAGCTGCCAATCGCGCATCTAATTCTTCCCTGCAGGGGGCACCGTCCGGTAGCAAGCAAAGAATCTTGGAATCGGTTTGCGCGAGCCCGAGAAGAGTCCGGACTAAAAATCGGGTTTCCGCTTTCCGGGCGAAATTATCCGGATTCGGACAAACGAGCACGTCAGTCTTGATTTTTCGGCGCGGGCGGAACTGGCTGACCTTGTCGGCGCCGTCCATGGCCCAACTGACAAGCCGGCTGGAAAGGCGCTGCTCCCGGGAGTTGGCGCGGGGACTGGTCAGCGTGTCCAACTGAAGCGCCTCGAAATAATCCTGCAGACTAGTGTCGTGGCGATAAAGATGCAGTTGCATCTCTGCAAACGCCGCAATCCGGCCCAGTGGCGAATGAAACAAATCATCGATATACATGTGTATCGGAACTAATGGCGATGCGGCGCCATCGGCGTGCTCAAGGGAGCAGACCCGTCATCCTGGATCACCTTCCCATGGCCGGCCGGTTTACCGAGGAGACTCGTAATGATTTCAATTACGCGGCTCTGGTCAGAGGGAGTCAGTCCGACGGAGCACGGCAAGCTGATTCCCTGCCCACAGATCGCATCGGAATTCGGACAAGCAGAACCGCCGGAAAGGATATGAGCGGGCGAGCGATGAATCGGCTGCCAGAGCGGACGGGCCTGGATTTTCTTGGCGGCCAGTTCGCGCAGAAGCTGTCGCGAGTCGATGTGTGATTCTTGCTCATCGATCAATACCGTATACATCCAAAAGGTGCTAAACGCCCAGTCCGCCTCTTCTGGCAGGCGGATTCCCGGGAGAGAAGCCAATGACTCCTGGTATCGCCTCGCGATCTGTCGCTTCGCTTCCACAAATATGTCGAGCTGTTCCATCTGCGCGCAACCCATCGCCGCCAGTAGGTTCGTTAGGCGGTAATTATAGCCAACGGCATTGTGCACATATTCGATCGGATCGTCTTTCGCCTGCGTGGTAAGGTATCGGGCGCGCGCGGCCCACTCGGCGTTGTTGGTGACGAGCATGCCACCGCCGCCAGTGGTGATGATCTTGTTCCCATTGAAACTGAGGCAGCCGACATGCCCGACGCCACCCAGGTTCTTCCCGCGATAGCGCGCGCCCAGGCCTTCGGTGGCGTCCTCGATCACCGACAACGAGTATTTCGCCGCAACCGCCAAGATCGGATCCAGGTCGGCGGGATGGCCGAGGATGTGGACCGGCAGAATGGCCTTTACGCGCCGGCCGGTCCGCCGGTTGCGCAATTCCTTACCGTCCCAACAGCAGCTTTTGTCGAGGAAATCGACCACTCCAGCCGGATTGATCTGCCAGTACGTGGGCTCCGCATCGATGAAAACTGGCCAGGCACCGACGTAGCGGATCGCGTTGGCTGGGGCGATGAAAGTGAGCGAGGAAACAACTACCTCATCGTCCGCCTGTAGCCCTGCCAGCAGCAAGGCAATGTGAAGGGCCGCAGTGCCGTTGACTGTCGCGATGGCGTATTTCGTGCCCACCTGCTCCGCCACCACTTTTTCGAACCGGTCGACGTAACTGCCGCCGGACGAGACCCAGTTTGTATCGAGGCATTCCTTGACGTACTTCCACTCATTCCCGCGAATCTCAGGCACAATCAAAGGAACAAAATCCTCGAGCGGCGCGCCCGGGGCCAGTTTTTCCGTGGGGCTCAATTGCGGTATCTCCCGTCGCCGAAGTTGCCGATAACATTGTTCCGCACAAGATTCGCCACGTCCTCGATGCCTTGCGCGACGGTGCGGGTGATCTTGAAATCGAGCTGTTCCGTGATGCGGGTGAACGATACACGGTAGTCCCGTGGATCTTCGGCCTTGTGTACAAACTCGACGACGGCGTCGGGTGCGTAGGGACGGATCATCTCGACGAGTTGTTGCTTTTGAAAGTTTTGATTGGTCGCTCCCACATTGAATACACCGCCGGCAACTTTCGCAGCCGGTGAATTGAGGACGAGTTGAATCGCTCGGGCCGCATCACGCACGTGCACGTACGGGCGCCAGAATTGCTCACCAAACACCTTGAGGTGCTTCTTCGTCAGCATCTCCATGGTGAATTCGTTCACCGTCAGATCAAACCGCATACGCGGCGATACGCCAAAGACGGTCGCGAAGCGCATCGGTGTCGGACACCATCTCCCATTGTTACTACTTTGTAATAGTACCTTTTCCACAGCCACCTTCGTCTCGGCGTAGAGAGATACTGGGCGCAATTCGGATTCCTCATCGACGTACTGATTGGCGTCCTTCATTTTTCCATAGTTGCTGCACGTTGAGGCAAAGATGAAGCGACTGACCCCGGCTCGCTGACTTTCCTCGATCAGCGCGAGCGAGGCCTGAAGATTGACGGCGCGCGCCAGATCCGGCTGGCGAGCACAGGCGGGATCGCCGACCACGGCGGCAAGATGGACCGCCGCCTCGATTCCAGTCACGGCGGCCTGTCGCTTTTCTGTGTCACATATGTCGCCGCGGACGAATTCAAAGCGTGGGTGAGACCATACGCCCAGCAAAGATTCGCCACCATGCAGAAGGGTGTCCAGCACACGCACCCGGTGTCCGTCCGCGAGGAGCAGCGGCACCAGAGTCGATCCAATATAACCCGCGCCACCAGTGACTAGTATGTTCATTGTGTAGTTTTTAGCTCAATTTTCGCCAGCGATTGCCTCTCTGTGCGAGTCGGAGATACACACACATCTGGCCGGTCCCAGGAACTCAAAGCAGCTCAATCAGCCCCTTGGCAGCCCATTGCTGAAGATATTCAAGAGTCTCTTTTTCCGGCAGGCCGACGTGGTCGGCGAGGGCCTTGACGCTGACTGGGCGATCCAAGGCGGGCACGAAATCCATCAAACACCGCATGCGCCGACGCTGGTCGGAGAGGGTGTCCCCCAGAGCGATCTGGCCATAGTCGACGTAAAGGTCGTATTGCGGATTGGACAGACAGATGTTGCCCTCGAATTTCTTTACGACCAGGGGCGTCGTTTCCAGCCGATCCACTGCGCCGATCAGGGCATCAACAGCTTCACGGAGGCAAGCCTCCTTGATAATCTCCACGCTGTCCCGGCTGGAATGATATTCGGGATAGGGAAACCGCGAAAAGGAAACCATCGGGATGCCGTAATTTTCCCAGACATACTCATCGTTGACGATGATGCTTTCGAACGGGCCGGTCCGGTAGGACAGGCCCAGCTGGTCGAGGCTGGCCCTCAGGGCATGCAGAGCACCGACCATGCTCCGCCGGGATTCCTGAATCGCGAGCGGTGTGGCGGATCCCAGCATCTCGAGGAAGATGCCTTCCAGTATCCAGCTACGCTCCGACTGGGTCAGCCCGGCGAGGTAAAGCTCCGACCCGATGATGCCCGGTGAGAGGACAAGGGAATACGTGAACTTCGTCTTCCAGTCTCGCAGGCGGCGCAGGACCTCCAGACCCACGACGCAGCCTGCCAACCCATCGTTGGCCGCACCTGCATGATCCAGGTTACCCCCGAGCACGATGGTGAAGTCGAGCGAGCCCTGATGTTTGTACTCGAGAATCTTCACTGCGCCTGGAGCTTCCGCCGTGCGGATCACGACCTCATAATCGCCGGGCACGAGCTGGTCGAAGATTCGCTTCGGCATGCAGAATCCCCAATCGCGACTCCAGCTCCTGAATTGCTGCCGATAGTGGAAAGGAATCGAGTCGTCATCGCGGTGATCGTAATGGAGGTGGCGTCGGAGTTCCTCCAGACTTACCGTTCCGGAAAAGCTCTTCGAAAGCCCGATCACTCCAAGCGGATGGGCGGTGCCGTCATAAACCGTGCGGCCGTCTTTGAGGATTCTGGCCTCTTCGACATCCCACGAAGGAGGAATCACCCATCCGTTGTGCTCGTGGGAACTCGGTACGGAGATCACACGAAACGGAAGCACCTGGCGCAGATGATCCACAGCCTCATCGTAACCGTGCGAACAAACAGCCCGATTGAGCGGCGTGAGGTGCCGTAAGATTTGCATCATGGTTTTCATGCAATGGGCTAGCTAGGCAAATCATTGGTGTCCAGACGCGGCAAGGTCAACCGATCATCAACGTCCAGATCGGCAACGCGGGTTTCCACTGTAAATCCCAGCCGAAACTGACGACCCCGCAAGATTTGAAGGAGCGAGTCATTGAAGCCGCCATACGGATAGCACATGGTCCACTCGTCCCTTCCTATGCCCAGCTTCTGCAGGAAATCAAGAGATCGATCGATTTCAACAGCCTGCCCTTCCGGCGAAACATGATCCAACCAGGCATGAGTATATCCATGATTGCCGATGTGCATTCCGTGGCGCCGCAGGCAGGCAATCTGTTCCACCGACATGTACAATTCGCAGGCGAAAGCCTCCTCGTCGGCGGTCACGTGTTCGGCAAACAACCGCCGCACAATTTCTGCCCGGACCGGCTCAGGTAGCTCGCATTGGAGGAGGCGTTTGAGTACCGTCACTTCTCGGGTGTCGTAGCGATGTTCCCCCGTCACTGACAGCAGATAGGCTTCCTTGGTCTTAAGCGCATACTCCGAACGAAACTCCACCAGGGAGGAGAAAACCTCGTGGAGCAGAGTACCAGCGTCGGGGACTGCTGCGAGGACAAAGTGGATCTTGTTGACGTCCAATACTCTGTGCTCGAGGACCGCTTGAGCCGGGGGGAAGAAGCATCCTGGGATGCCTCGCGCATCCAGGAGTGGGAACACGTTTGTAAAGTGGTCGCCGTAGCCATCGTCGAAAGT
>Ga0307479_10001828_pt1 | contig 19375 bp, 19 predicted proteins | sample atmos_gasesECM4C_FD_203743 | JGI IMG/M metagenome (GOLD analysis project Ga0307479, IMG submission 203743) | Hardwood forest soil microbial communities from Morgan-Monroe State Forest, Indiana, United States - atmos_gasesECM4C_515 | ecosystem: Environmental > Terrestrial > Soil > Temperate... | reverse complement strand
AAACATGGACGTCGTTCTCACGCAGCTCGCCGAAGTACACGGTGCCACGATCCGTTACGAATTCGACGTCGACGGCATCCTACGAATGTTCGCCGACCTGCCTGGATCGATGGAGATGGACTACCTGCAGCTCATCCTGGACGCGGCCGAGGGAGGACCCGATCTGATCACCGAAGGGTTCACGGCGTGGTTGCGAGGCGATCGTTCGCTGGATGAGCTCGGAGATGCGGACTGGCGACAGCGTTATCCAAGTCTCTATGAACCTCTGATCAGACAACGGAACCAGGCATGGATGCCTCGGATAGATGACATGTTGAGTCGGCCGGGCACACACTTTGTTGCCGTCGGATGCGGACATCTCGCGGGAGAGGACTCAGTCGTGGCTCTCTTGGAGCAGATTGATTGTCAGATCGTCCCGGAGTAGCCCTGCTTTACGATCGAGCGGGTTGAACCGCCCTACTTCGCCGCCGCGAGTAGCCGTGATACGTCCGACGACGCCGCAAGACCGTCCTTCAGGCCCGCCTCGACTCCGTCGGCGCGACGACTGACGTCCATCAGGTTCATCCCGATCGAAGCGAGCTGCTCTCCGCCGGTGATCGCCACCACCGCGATTCCAGCGTCCCGGACGAGGCTCAACTCGGTCTCCAACATGCGTGCGAATGGTCCGAGCGCCGCGTTCGGACCGATGAACAACGCGACGTCCACGCTCGTTTCCGTCAGCACGCGCGCCGTGTAGCCCTCGCCGCGCGGACCGTCCATGAACCGTCGTCCGCCGAACGAGACGGTGGGAAAGTAGCCCGGGATCGCGCATGACGACGCGACGGCCCGCGCCAACCCGATGCCGTCCTCACGCGACCAGACCACCCCGCGGCCGGTGTCGCAGTCGCACGAGGTCACGCGCAGGTCGACGAGCGGCCACTCGTCGGATCCGAGCATCCCTCGAAACGATTCGACGAAGGCGTCCTCCGACAACGCCGTGTCCGCGTCTTGAGCGAGCGCGCCGATACGAGCGCCAACGTCGTCACGGCCGGACGACATCAGCTGCATGATCTCGGCCTGCGGCCCAGCGCTGAAGTCGGGAGCCGGCCGGTTCGAGGCGGCGACACTGGGAGCGCGCCGTTGCACCGCGACGAGTTCGTCAAGGTCGCGTCCGAGTGCCGCCTGGGCACCGATCACCGCACCCGCCGAGCTTCCCATGACCGCAGCGGCGGACGTCGGGTCGAGCCCACACTCGTCCTTGAGAGCCGCCAGCACGCCCGTCTCCCAAGCGATGCCCACGATGCCGCCTCCGCCCATCACAAGCCCCAACCGCATCTCGACCTCCCGCGTCTACCGATCGAGCCATAACACTTCGAACGACACTCGCGAGTCAACCGACTCCGGTATCACTCGACGATCGCGATGATGTCGCCTTCGGCCACCGTACTGCCTTCGGTGACGAGGAGCTCCCGGACGACCCCGGTACACGGTGACGTCACCGGGATCTCCGTCTTCATCGACTCGAGGACGAGCAACGTGTCGCCTTCGTTCACCGACTGGCCTTCGGCCACAGAGACCTTCCACACGTTGGCGACCATGTCGCTTCGGACGCGAGCCATCTGCGTCTTGTACCAAACTGGCGAAGTGACCGATCAGAAGGGGCCCCCTTCGGGAGCATCCTGGGAACCCGAGCTCGAGGAGATCCGCCGCCGGACGGAGCTCGCAAAGCGCATGGGCGGCCCGGAGCGGGTGCAGCGTCAGCACGACCAGGGGCGGCTCACGATCCGCGAGCGCATCGACCGCCTCCTCGACGACCGCTCGTTCCACGAGATCGGTGCGCTCGCCGGGTTCCCCTCCTACGAAGGCGACGACCTCGTCGACTTCTCGCCGTCGAACATCCTCTCCGGAACAGGAACGATCAACGGACGTCGCGTCGTCGTTTGCGGTGACGACTTCTCCGTTCGGGGCGGCGCTGCCGACGCGGCGATCCACCTCAAGCAGATCCACGCCGAACGGATGGCGAACGAATTGCGGCTGCCGATCGTCCGGCTCATCGAGGGATCCGGCGGCGGCGGAAGCGTGAAGAGCTACGAGTCGTTCAAACGGACCTACATCCCCGCGAACCCCGGCTGGGACGTCGTTGTCGACAACCTCGCGAAGATCCCCGTCGTCGCGGCGTGCCTCGGTCCCGTCGCGGGACTCGGCGCAGCGCGCGTCGTCACCGCGCACTTCTCGGTGATGGTGAAGGAGACGTCGCAGCTCTTCGTCGCCGGGCCGCCCGTCGTCCGGGCAGGTATGAACCAGGACGTTACGAAGGAAGAGCTCGGCGGCTGGGAGATCCAAGCGCGCCAATCGGGCGCGGTCGACAACGCCGTCGACACCGAGGACGAAGCGATGGCACAGATCGGTCGATTCCTCTCGTACCTCCCGTCGAGCGTCTGGGAGGCGCCGCCGCTCGGAACTTCGAACGATGACCCCGCGCGGCGCGACGACGAGCTCATCTCGATCGTCCCGCGCGAGCGGCGTCAGGTCTACGACATGCGCAAGATCCTGTCGATCGTCTTCGACCGGGATTCGCTCTTCGAGATCGGTTGCTTCTACGGACCGTCACAGATCTGCGCGCTCGCGCGACTCGACGGACATCCCGTCGCTCTTCTCGCGAACGATCCGCGCGTGTACGCGGGCGGGATGACGGCTGCTGCCGCGCAGAAGATGACGCGCTTCTGCGATCTCGCCGATGCGTTCCATCTCCCGGTCGTGAACTTCGTCGACCAACCCGGCTTCGTGATCGGCGTGGACGCCGAGAAAGCCGGGACGATCCGTCACGGCGCGCGTGCGCTCGCGGCCGTGTATCAGGCGTCTGTGCCTTGGGTGTCGATCATCGTCCGGAAGGTCTTCGGCGTCGCGGGAGCCGCGCACGGCAATGCTCACCGGCTGAACCTGCGCTACGCGTGGCCGTCCGGCGATTGGGGTTCGCTTCCGCTCGAGGGCGGGATCGAAGCGGCGTACCGGCGCGTGCTCGAAGAAGCCGATGACCCGGACGAGAAACGGCGCGAGATCCTCACCTCGCTCGAGGCGATGCGGTCGCCGCTGCGGACGGCGGAAGCGTTCGGCGTCGAGGAGATCATCGACCCGCGCGACACGCGGCGACTGCTCTGTGAATGGGTGCGCGACGCATACCGGATCGTCCCGACCCTGCTCGGGCCCCGGACGCACGGCCTCCGGCCTTGATGGTGGTCCGTTCGGTCCGGACGACCAATGAATGCGCGTCAGTAGAAGACAATGGTCGGATGGCGAGGGTCGTCTTCAACACCTTGGGCTCGTGGGGGGACCTCTTTCCGCTCCTACCCATCGCGGCCGAGATGCGGCGCCGCGGGCACCACCTGACGTTCGCCGTCCCGAGCGGGTTCGTCGAGGTCTGCGAAGGCGAAGGGTTCGAAGCTGTTGCGATCGCCAAGCGAGCGACGATCGCTGACCGCACCGAGAAGGCCGCTCGTTACGACGTGCGTCCGCGGAGTCCGCTAGCCGTCAGACGACTGTGGCAGGACTTCGTCCTCGCTGAGCTGCCGGAGATGGTCGAAGGACTCGAGAAGGCGTGTCGGGACGCGGATGTTCTCGTGGCTCACCCATCGCAACAGGCCCCGCCGATCGTCCACGAGCGGACCGGCATCCCGTGGGTCACGGCGAGCATGATCCTCGGCATGATGCCGAGTCGACACACGATCCCTCAGGGAACGATCCGGCACCCGTTCAAGGGAAGACTCGGACGGGCCGCCAACTCCGCGTCATGGTCGGTGGGCAAGGCCGCGATTGGCTCGATGCTCGACGGACCGACGAACGCGGCGCGCCGTCGCGCGGGTGCTCCACCACGTCGACACGCGATGTTCAACGCGCTATCGCCGCAGTTGCGTCTTTGGCTGTCGTCCCCGGTCTACCAGCGGAGACCTCCGGATTGGCCGGAGCACGTGCGGCAAGTGGGGTTCACCTATTTCGACGCTCCGAAAGCTTGGTCGCCTCCCGACGATCTGCTCGCGTTCGTCGACCAGCCGGAGCCCTTCGTCATCTTCACGCTCGGCTTCAGCGCGGCGATGAACGCCGGTTCATTCTTCGACGTCGCACACGAGGCATGGCGCGCACTCGGGATGCGGGCGGTGTTCCTCGGCGGCTGGACGAAGAACATCGAGTCGATGGTTGACAGCGATTACGCGGCATGGACCTACGCGCCGGTGTCCGCGCTGCTTCCGCGCGCGTCCGCGATCGTCCACGCCGGTGGATACGGCACGACAAGCCACGCGTTGCGTCACGGCGTTCCGCAGGTCGTCGTCCCGTGGGGGTTCGATCAGCTCTTCCACGGTGACTCCGTCGAAGCTCTTGGTGTCGGGACCGTGCTCCCACGACGCAAACTCACCGCTGTGCGACTTGCGCGGAGGTTGGTCGCGGTGTTGCAGGGCGAAGCGATCAAAGAGAAAGTGCGAGTCGTGAGCGAGGAGCTGAAACGGGAGGGAGACGGGAGCGCTCGCGCGTCGGACGAGATCGAGCATTTCCTCGGACCGGATGTAGCCGACCCGATCGGTGGCAGAGTACCGTCCATCTGAACGTCTAAAGGGGAGCCATGACGACCGGCCAAGCAGCGAAGGAGTTCTGTCGGACCGCGCTGACGTATGGCCCAGGCGGTGCGACTGAGGTCCGCGTCTACGACGGGAGAACCGCGGACCTCCCGGGATGGGAAGAGTGCGGGTTCGAGCTCCTCACGCACCGTTCTGCAGTGAACGATTGGAGTGACGAAGAAGAGATCACTCGCGTGCACCATCGCGAGATGGCGGAGCTCGCGCGAAAGCTCACTGGGTGTAATCACGCACTCCTGGCGAGCCACATCAGGCGAAGTCCCGAAGAGTCCAAGCGCCACTCCGACCTTTCGCCTATCCCGCTCGTCCACTCCGACTTTGCCGACAACTACGGCGAGTTGCTTCGCAACCTTTACCGCAGCGGCGATCGCGCGGAAGCAGCACAGCGCGAGGGCGTTTCGCCTGATGTCGTCGTGAAGGCGCGACGGCTGATGATCCTCCAGTTCTGGCGGAACCTCGGCCCCCGAAAGATGGACCTGCCGCTCGCATTCTGTGACGCGCGCACTGTTTCGCGTGACGAGATACGGCCATTCCCTGTGAAGAACTACGCGGGCAGCGGGTTCGACTTCGAGGCTCTCGCGATCGCAACTCCTGAGGACCCTGCGGCGCACCACTGGTACGCGTTTCCGGAGATGACGATCGACGAGGTGGTCGCTTTCCGCACGTACGACACCGATCGCGTCGGAAGCGATGAACCGTACTGGACGCCCCACTCCGCCTTCCGCGATCCCCAGGTCGAGCTCGGCAAGCCGAGCCGCTCGAGCATCGAGCTGCGCCCGCTCTGCGTGTGGCTGTGACGGCTCGCGCGCGCGACGCATGAGTGCGTGACGCTGTATACCGGAGTTTCACGCCTTGAGTGAACGCTGGCTGGGTCTCGAGCGGATCTCTGAGACGAGCTGGACGTTGCCCGTCACCGAGAAGGTCATCTCGGGCGCGTCCGCACTGTTCGGCGGATGCGCAACGGGTAGCGCGGTCGTCATCTCGAGTCTCATGGCGGACCAGCCGGTCGCGTTCGCGTCGTCGCATTTCGGCGCGCTCGCGAAGCTCGGGACGTCCGTCACGATCGATGCTCGCGTCATCGCCTCGGGACGGACGCTGACGCATCTCGAATTCACCGGAACAGTCGACGGTGTCGAGTCCTTCCGGTCGCGCGTGACATGCGGCGCGCGACCGTCGCAGGCCACGGAAGGGGAGTGGATCGCCGCACCGTCCGTCTCGTCTCCGGACGATAGTCGCGACTTCTCGCAACCGGTGCATGAAGGGACATGGGCCGATCGCTTCGAGTTCCGTCTCGCCGACGTGCGATCCGTCGATGGGCCCACGGCTGCGTGGTGGGTGCGTCCAAAGGAGGACGATCCGATCGACGTCCCTCTGTCGGCCGCCGTCCTCACCGACTACGTCACGTACGGCATCGGCCGCGCGCTCGGAGTCCCGATGGGAGGACTCAGCATCGACAACGCGCTTCGCGTCCACCGCCCGGTGTCTGCCGACTGGTATCTGCTTCAGATCGTTCCGGAAGCGATCAATGGCGGTCTTGGGTTCGGAGAAGCCAGGCTCTTTGCGAACGGCGCGCTTGTCGCAGTCGGTAATCAGTCAATCGTAGTCAACGGCTGGGACTGGCGCTTGCCCGACGAGGCCTAACGCGCGCGACGCGCTGCTTATGGAAAGAGAGACTTTACGATGAGCGTCGAGGACAACGAGGACTCACCGGAGTTCCTCAACGTAACGATGTACGTCGACGACACTGCCGATCTGCGCGCGTTCTACCATGACTTTCTGCGGCTCCCGATCGAGTACGAGGAACCCGGCCACATCACCGTGATGGGACGCGTGGCGGTCCACGATCCGACAGAGGGACCGTCCGGCGTGGCTCGCCTGTACTTCTTCGTGCAGGACCCTGCGCGATGGGCGGCGCGCGCCGAAGCCGCAGGCGTCACCGGCACGTTGCGTGCGGATGGCTCTGGGAACCCGGCATGGGAAACGCGCGACCCGTTCGGCAACTCGGTCGTCCTCCTCCGATGTCCGCCGGACGGACAGGTTGAACGGTGAGTAGGTCGCATGCCGCGCGTCTGCGGATGAGTCGCCGTCTCGGAGCACTCGAAGCTCGCCCGCCTCGCGTACATCGAGCGCATCAGTAGCGCCTACGACTCGTAAAGAAAGACCTCGTTTTCGTCCGGATCGCCGAACTTCGCATTCCGCGGCATCGCGGAACTATCACGCGGAGCCCAGAACTCGGTCGCTCCTGCAGCGAGCGCACGCCGCCAAACCGAGTCGAGGTCGTCGACCATGAATCCGAAATGAGTAGACGTGCGACCGCGCTCGGCGGCGGGCCATAGCGTGAGCATGAAGAAGTTGTCTCCCGGCCACGAGCCGAAGGAGGTGTGGAGGTGTTTCGGCCCGCTGTGCTCGTCCTCCGCGAAGCGGACGTCGAATACGGACTCGTAAAACGCACGGCTCCTCTCGAGATCGTCCACGAGGAGACTGATCTCAGCGATGTGGCAACCCTTCACTTCCGGCATGAGCACTCCCTTCTCGATCATCTGGTCGACGAGGTTGACGTTCCCGAGCAGAACAGTGGACCGCTGGACGAGACGGTCGCGATGCCGCAGCAGGGCCTCGCGGCATGCATCGATCGACTTGAGCGCCATCGATATCTCCTCGATAGGCATGTCGACGCGGCGAAGCGCACGTATGCTTCGCGCCGCCTTGAGTTGAGCGAGGTCATACCTCCGATACCGCGTGGTGGCATCGATCCCTGCGGGGCGCAGCAACCCGACCTCGTCGTAATACCGAAGCGCATCGATCGAGAGCCCGCTGAGGAGGGAGAATGCGCCGATGCTGAGCGGTCGATCGTCGGTCACGCTCGGAGCATGCGGCCTCGGGTTACCCGAGAGTCAAGAGGGAACCTGCTTAACGAGCTACTTCGCCATCGCGCCCGCATCCGCGGTGATGATCGCTCCGTTGATGAATCGCGCTTCGTCGGAAGCGAGGAACAACGCCACGGCTGCGATGTCCTCCGGTTGTAACACCGGAAGGTTGAGCATCGAGCCGAGGATCCGTTCCGCTCCTAAGGGGTCGATGCGTGCCATCGCCGCCTCGTCCATGATGTTCGTCCGTGTCCCACCGGGCGCGATGGCGTTGGTGCGCACGCCCTTGGGTCCGTACATCCACGCGGTGTTCTTCGTCAGGCCGATGAGCGCGTGTTTGGACGCGGTGTAAGCTGCGCCGGCCCATCCGCCTCTCAGCCCACCGAGCGACGCGATGTTGACGATGGCGCCACGGCCCTGTTCGATCATCGTCGGGATCGCGCGGCGCATCGTGAACAGCGGCCCTTCAACGTTGATCCCGAAGACGCGCCGCCAGACGTCGTCCGACAGCTCCGCGACGCCTTGGAAGGAATCCATGACACCGGCGTTGTTGACCAGCACATCGATCCTCCCGTACGTGGACACGGCGACGTCGATGAGCGCCTCCGCCGTCGCCTTGTCCGCAATGTTGCCTTGGGCGCCGACGATGCTTCCTCCGGAGCCCTTGATGTCCGCGATCAAGGCGTCGAGGCGCTCGGCGACCCACTCGCCGACGACGAGCGAGGCACCTTCGGCGGCGAAGCGCTTGGCCGTGGCCAGTCCCATGCCCGAGCCGGCCCCCGTAATGACGGCGACCTTGTCGTTCAGCATCATGTCAAGCCCTCCTCATTCGGCCCGCGGAATCACCGGTCCTCGAGCACCTCGTTGATCGTGTGCAGTCCGAACGCGACCATCGACGGGTTCGTCTGACGGTAGTAGTGGAGCGCTCCCACCGACGGCATCGCCCAGCCTCGGGCGCGCGCCCAGGTCGCGTCGTCCACATCGAGGGCGGCCCGGAACGCGGCGCGGCTCTCAGCTCCTTTCAGGAGCTTCCACGCCGCCGAGATGTCGACCGCAGGATCTCCGACGTGCGCACCGCCGAAGTCGATCACGGCGGTCATGCGTCCTTCCTTGACCAGGACGTTGCCGGGCAATAGGTCGGAGTGCACCCACAAGGGCGCTTCATCGAAGTCGGGGAGGTCGAGCGCTTCGTCCCACGCCGCAATGAGCGCGTCGGCGTCGATCATGTCCCGAGCGGACTCGGCCGTCATCCGCACCCAATGGTCTCGGGATCGCAGCGCCAGAGCTTGTGCGCCCCGCGGGACCTTGCCGCCGGCGGGGTCGATCCGCTGCATCGCCGAAATGAAACGTGCGAGATCCGTCGCCGCTTCCTTCATGTCGCGGATGCCATCGGGACTCCACGGCTCCCCTTCGATCCAGTTATAGACCGCCCATGCGAACTGATAACCCTCGTCGGGCTCACCGTGCGCAAGCGGTTCAGGGATAGGGAAAGGCAAGTGCGGGGCGAGCCTCGGCAGCCACTTCGCTTCGGTCCTCAGATGCCACGCCCAGGCGTCTTGAAGCGGGAGGCGAACGTACATCTGATGGCCGAGCCGGTAGATAGCGTTCACCGTCCCGCCCGAGTCGAAGTATTCGACCGGAAGGTGGGTCCACTGCGGGAATTGCTTTGTGATCAGTCGCCGGACGAGGTCGTCGTCGATGTCGACTTGGTCTTCATGCATCCTTCGAGCGCACACGAAACTCTCCTTTGATGAAGTCAGGGAAGCGGGCGCTCGGGCTCTAGGACGAACGACGAAGGAGCGCCCGCGATGCTGTTTGTGTCATCGGTTCGCCTCCTTCGGTCGAGCAGCCCCAAGCATAGATCGCGTGGATCGCGCGTGCGCAGCGTGCTGAAGACCTTCGAGAGCCCGAGCGAACAGCGCCGCGAGTTCGGGGTCGGTCCGCGGTGGACGTTTCGAAAAGACGACGACCGACGCAAGATCATCGGGAGCGTCGCCACGTTCGCGACCCGCTCGCACTCGCAAGCGCGCTACATGGATCCACGGCGTGTCGGTGAACCTCAGAGCGAAACGGCAGTTGCGCATCACCACTGGCGCGGCGGTTTCGTGACCCATGAGAGCGCAAGCAGTGTGTCGCCACGTGCGCGATCGACGTGGCGGAACAGCTCGAGCTCTTGCGGCTTCGCGGAAACCTCGACGAGAGGGGTTCCGACGCTGCGGCCATCGCCGACGCACACGAAGTGCTCTGCGTCGAAGGCAAACGCACCGAAGAGCGCGGCAACATCACGCCCGATCTCTTGCTGGAACGGCGACGGACGGAATCCCGGACGCGGAACGCTGTCCTCACCAACAGCGATCAGCCGGTAACTACCGGGGTGAGCCATCCGCCCCGCGGTGACAATGTGCGGCACACGTTCCGGCACCTTCGCCGCCGACACTGCGAGGTTCTCGAGACGTCCGGCGATACCTTGACGCCGATGTTCCGGATCTACGCAGCAGAGTCCCGCCAGTAGGACGAGCGTGCGTTCGGGAACATTTGCGATCGCGCATCCGCCCAATGCGAACCCCACGAGTTCGTCCGCGCGATACCCGAGCGCGATGGTGCCCAAAGAAGCGATCGAATCGTCGAGGTAGCGATGATTCGCGTCGCGGTACGTCCGGTCGAAGAGCGCATGAACCTGTGCGCCTATGTCGGTGCTGATCTCGTTGGTGACGATGGTCTTGAGGTCTGACGAGGCAGGTTTGCCTTCAGAGAGCGCGACGATGCGTCCGCCGGCGTCGACGTCACAAGTGATCTCCCATCGCGCGGGCCCGCCCCTGATCGAGACGACGACACGGAAGCCGGTGCCCTCGACGAACGGGCCTTCCGCGATCTCGGTAATCGCGCTCAGCCTTTGGAGCGCTTGCGCCAGGGCGCTCGGACCGAGGGTGTCGAGGAGGCCGGCGCCGAACCGCTCTGATACCTCGGACGGAACGGCCGCGCGCCGTCCGGTGATGACCGCGCAGTACCACTCTGCCGCTTCGAGCGTCGCCGCCTCCCTTCACATACTACTGAGTAGGTTTTGAGAGTAGATACTACTCGGTAGGTTGTCAACCCCATATGCTTAACGTCAGTGTCAGCGCGAGCGACGAAGAAGCAGCAGACGCGTGAGCGCCTCCTCGAGGCGGCGGCGAAAGTCTTCGCCGCCAAGGGATACTTCGGCGCCGCGGTCGATGACATCGCCGACGCCGCCGGGCTCACGAAAGGTGCCGTCTACGCGCACTTCCGGACCAAGGAGGCGCTCTATCTCGCGCTGACGATCGAGCGCGGACGCCATCAGATCGATGCCATCCGCGAGCGCTTCGACGGTTCGGAGTCGAACGAGTCCGTCGCCGACTGGGTCGCGAAAGGCGTCGCCGACGTGGTCCGCGACCGCGCGCAGATCGCGATCGACCTCGAATTCCTGACCTACGCCGCCCGCGATCCGAAGCTGCGTCGCGAACTAAAGGATCTCGAAAACAGGGGGACGGAGCTCGCCGTCCGTCTGACCGAAAAGCTTTGGACCGAGCACGGCCGGAGGCCGTCGATCAGCGCACGCGACTTTCATCGACTGATCAACGGACTCGCGGCGCAACTTTCAACGGAGGCTTTGCTCAATCCGAAGGAGGACTTCTCACAAGATGTGACAAGACTCGTCCGGTTTCTCTTCGACGCGCTCTGACGTCGTTCGGAATAGGTGAACGTCTTGACGATCAACGTGACGGCCATCCGAGTGCGTCGAAGACCGCGACGGGATCGAGGTAGTCGCGCCAGTGAGTGACCTTGCGATTGTGATCGTGAGGACCGAGATGTACCGGTTGGTGTACGGCGCCCCGGTCGAAACGACTCGGCCTTCGGAGGCGTACTCGAGCACCACAACGCCGGTCTTGATGTCGTGATGGACGGCGAGGTCCTCGACGTGTCGTGGGTAGCCGGGGGTCGTGATGATGTAGTCGAAGATGAAGCGTCCTCCGTAACCGCGACGCAGAAGTGACTGAACTCATCCGTCTGCCCGACCCCGACCGCCGACAGACCCGCACCGCGTAAGCTCCGGACGCTGTGGACCGACTGCGATGGGGGATCATCTCAACGGGGCGGATCGCCCGCGTCTTCGCCGACCAGTTGACGACGTCTACGTCGGGCCGACTCGTCGCCGTCGCGAGCCGCGACCGCGCTCGAGCGGAAGCTTTCGGCGCGCCACATGCACACGCCGACTACGACGACCTCCTCTCCGACGACGACGTCGACGCCGTCTACATCGCGACGCCGCACCCGTTGCATGCGATGTGGGCGATCCGCGCCGCGGAAGCAGGCAAACACATCCTCTGCGAGAAGCCCCTTGCGATGAACATCGCCGAGGCTGAAGCCGTAATCGAAGCCGCTCGTCGACACAACGCTTTTCTCATGGAAGCGTTCATGTACCGCTGTCATCCTCAGACCTCGGCGCTCGTCGAGCTCCTCCGATCGCAGAAGATCGGCGACGTCCGCGTTATCGAAGCTATTCACAGCTTCGCCGGATCCGACAGCCCGACATCTCGACTGCTCGCGAATGACCTCGGCGGCGGCGGGATCCTCGATGTCGGCTGCTACTGCATGTCCGGCGCGCGGCTCGTCGCGAGCGTGGCGCTCGGTGTTGTTGCGGCCGAACCGCTGGACGTATCCGGCACTGCCCACATCGGAGCAACGGATGTCGACGAGTGGGCGGTCGCGGCGCTCCGTTTCGACGGAGGCATCGTGGCGCATCTCTCAACCGGCGTTCGCGTCGACCAACCGCCCCGCCTCGCGATCTACGGCTCGCGCGGGACGATCGTCCTGACCGAGCCGTGGCTCCCGGACGTTCGCGGAGCGCCGGAGATCACGGTGACGAGCGGCGACGCGACCGAAGTGATCCGTTCGGTCACAGACCGTGGGCTGTACGCCTACGAAGCGGACGTCGTTGCGCTCTCTGTTGCCGAAGGACGAACAGAAGCGGACTTCCCCGCATGCACGTGGGACGACACACTCGCGAACGCTCGCGCGCTCGACCGCTGGCGTCGCGCCGTCGGCGTCTCCTACGACGCCGACCAGCTGCCCGCTCCGGTGCACGGTCGTCGTCTTGCGCCGCTGATGTCGATGTCAACCGTCGCCACACCCGGCGTCCGGCTCCCGGTATCGCGTATCGCGCTGGGGACGATGGTGTGCGACGGCCCCGCGACGCTTTCCCGCGCCCTCGGTGTGTTCGACGCGTTCTTCGAAGCGGGCGGGAACACGTTCGATACCGCGCACATCTACGCGGACGGCTGGTCGGAGCGCGCGCTTGGTCGATTCATGAAGACCCGAGGGGTCAGAGATGACGTCGTGGTGATCGCGAAGGGCGCGCATTCACCGGACTGCTTCCCCGCGAGCATCCGTCCGCAGCTCGAGTTGTCGCTCGAGAGGATGGATACACAGCGTGCGGATCTCTATTTCCTCCACCGGGACAACGCCGATGTCCCGGTCGGCGAGTTTGTCGACGCTCTCGAGGCCTTACGGAGCGAGGGACTGATCGATGCGTACGGCGGGTCCAACTGGACGTCGGAACGGATCGACGAAGCCAACGTGTACGCGAAAGCGGTGGGCGCGATGGGCTTCACGGCCGTCAGCAATCAGTTCAGCCTCGCGCGGATGAACGTTCCCACCTATCCCGGAACCGTCGGCGCGAACGAGACGAGCTTCCGAGCTTGGCTCCGTGACAACCAGATCGTGGATTTCGCTTGGTCGTCACAAGCATCGGGATTCTTCGCGGGACTTCCGCCGGACGGCTTCCTCGCACACGCTTGGTTCTCGGACGAGAACCTCGAGCGCCGTCGGCGCGCGACCGAACTCGCGGGATCGCTCGGGATCGCACCGACAACCGTCGCGGTCGCCTGGCTGCTCCGCAACGGTCTGTCGATCGTCCCGATCATCGGCCCTCTTTCGCTGGCCGAACTGCGGACGTCTCTCGATGCTCTCCGTGTCGAGCTCACCACCGACCAGGTCAGGTGGCTCGACCTCGCGGGCGACATCGCATAAGGTTCACTTCTGTTCTCAAGCGGTCTTTCGGAGGGCCATATGCGCAAATTGCTCATCACGCTTGCTGTTCTGACGCTCGTGTTTGCCGCCTGCGCGAAGAAGTCTCCGCAGGCCACCGGTTCTGCATCGCCAAGCGCGACGACGTCGACCTCTGGCTCCACGACCGTCCATCTCACGCACATGCCGCGCGGGACCGCGCAGATCGCGTACGACGCTTCGACGAAGCAGCTGACCGTCACTGTTCAAGCGACGGGCCTCGCGCCGAGCACAACGCACTACGAAGGGATCGGAAAAGGCTCGTGCACCAGCAGCCAGGGCCCGCTCTACCCGCTGAACCCGCTTGTGGCCGACAAGCAAGGTGTCGGTCAGACGACGACGGTCGTTCCCAACGTGGCGGCAGTGCCGTCGGGTGCCTTCGTGCACATCCATACCGGGGCGACGCAAGCCACCAAGGGCCTGGGGCTGGCTTGCGCGAACCTCGCCGGGTCGGCGGGCACGCTCACGTTCGGACCCGACGCCACCGGGGGAGCGTCCGGGTCAAACGTCACGGCCACCGCCGTCCTGACCCTCGACGCCACCGCCAAGACGCTGACGGTCAAGCTCACCGTCGACGGCCTGGCGCCCGGCTCGACCCACCCGGACCACATCCACCTCGGCACTTGCGAATCACAAGGCCCCGTCGTGCTTGGTCTCAAGGACCTGACGGCAGACTCCTCGGGGCATGCCGAGGTGACGAACACCCTCCCGAACGTCCCCAGCATCCAGTTCGGGACGTGGTACGTAAACGTCCACCAGGGCCCGGGGCTCGCTACACAAGAGCAATTCGCCCCGATCGCCTGCGGGAACGTAACTCGGTAGAAGGTCTGCCGCAGTCGGCGACACTAAGCTTCGATGCAGAGCCGGACAGATCTCGCCGGATCGATGGTTCCGAGCGCGCGCGCACTGGCGCCCAAACTCCTACTCGCCGGCGTTCTGCCCGTGGTCGGGTACTCGATCTTGCGCCCACATGTTTCGTCGGACGCGATCGCTCTCGCGATCGTCATGGTGTTCCCACTCGCGGACATCGCCAACGAACGCGTTCGGCAGGGACGGTTCGAGCCCATCGGCCTGATCGCGCTTACAGGTATCAGCGTCGGGATCGTCGGCGTGATCGTCTTCCACGGTGACGCGACGTTGCTGAAGATCAGAGACTCGCTCATCACCGGCGTCTTCGGCGTCGTCTGCCTCGCGTCGCTCGCTGCACCGAGGCCGGTGATGTTCTACCTCGGACGCGCATTCGCCACCGGCGGCGACACTGAGAAGGTCGACGAGTTCAACAAGCTCCTCGAGTTGCCAGGGACATTACGTCGCTTCCGGTTCGTCACCGCCGTTTGGGGAGTCGGACTCGTCGGCGAAGCCATCGTTCGCACGCTGCTCGCGTTCACGCTCTCGACCGAACGCTTCCTGATCGTGGCGCAACTCATCAGTTGGAGCGTTCTTGCCGCCCTCTTCGTCTTCACCATCAGGTTTGCGAGACGCTCACGCGAGCGAGTCCAAGGACCGATCCAAGCGCTTGCCGCTGCCGTCCATGAACGAACCGACGATGAGATCCTTGCGTACGTCGAAGATGCCGGTGGAGCTGAGGCCGTCCTCGATGCGAGGTTCAAATGGATGACTGCCGTCCTCAACCGCACACGAGCGAAGGACTGCGTCGTGGGCTATGAGATCACCAACGGTCCGGAGATGTATCGCTATGTGTTCGTCGTCAAAGACGGCAAGTCGTCCTATGAGAAGCGGGATCCGTCCGGCGCACGATTTGTGCAGCGCATCGGCTTGCCCGACTACCTGCGCTTGGCATCCGGAGAACTCGACGGGACGAAAGCCGCGATCGACGGCAAGATGACGCTCGACGGTGACCTGGCCTTCGCCGGTGAGTTTTCCGGGATGTTCGGGGTGTAAGGGTTGCAGTCGGCAAGCCGCCACGAACGATGACGTCTTAGTGGCAGTCGACCCGGTCGCAGCAGAGTTGTCACACGTCGGGAGCTCGTTAGCGCGCGCCGCGGGGTTGGCCAATGGCGTCGGCGCCATCATCGTCTTCGGCTACCTCGCGGTCTTACCCCGCGTCTTTGCCACAAGGTCTGCCATCGCCGCCGGACGAAGCATCGACCCCGTAGTCGTCGCGGCTTTCGTGGGCTACTTCGTGCTCAGCGGCGTTGTCGGTGCGCTCACCGGCTCGCGCCTCGGCCGCCCGCTTGCCGCATGGGCCGCTCGTGGTGGCGATCCGACGGAGACCGAGCGTGCGGCCGTTCTCGGCCAACCATGGCGTCAAGCGAATAACGGCTTCTACTACTGGGCTGGGGCAGCGATCTTCTTTTCGGTCCTCGTCGCCTTACGCCCACACTGGACTCCGCTCGCGTCGGCTGTGACCGGCGGTGGGATCACACTCGCGGCAGTGACGGTCTGGCTCGTTTCGTTCCTCCTTGTCGAGCGCGCCATGCGTCCCGTGACGGCCATCGCGCTCGGCGGATCAGGTGCGCCCCACGGTCAACGGACGCTCAACATCCGGGCGAAGTTCTTGTGGACGTGGGCTCTTGGTGCCGGCGTTCCGCTCCTCGCTATCGCCGGCACTCCGCTTCTTGCGAGGGACGCCGTCGTGCCGCTCGACGAGGTCCTCGTTGTGATCGCCCTTGCCGTCGGTGCCTACCTCGTACTCAGCAGCTCGCGATCCGTGGCCGATCCCATCAGTGAAGTAACGGCCACGATGGAGCGTGTCGCCGACGGAGACCTCAAGTCGAAAGTATCGGTCGATGACGCCTCCGAGGTGGGGAGGCTCCAGGCCGGATTCAACAGCATGGTCGCCGGACTTCGGGAGCGGGCCTTGCTCGAGGATCTGTTCGGTCGCCACGTCGGCATCGACGTTGCCCGCCACGAGCTCGAGCGTGGAGTTGGCCTCGGAGGCGAACTCCGCGAGATCAGTGCCTTGTTCGTCGACGTCATCGGCTCGACGTCCATGACTCAGGAACGGCCCGCGAATGCGGTCGTCGACATGCTCAATGCGCTCTTCGCGGCCATCGCTCGCTGCGCGGAGGCGGAAGGGGGTTGGGTCAACAAGTTCGTCGGTGATGCCGCCCTCGTCATCGTCGGGGCGCCGCGGGAATGCGCGGATCATGCCGCGCGCGCGCTGCGCATCGCGACGGCCGTTCGAAGCGAAGTGGTCGCGCTCGCTCGGGCGCATGAGGGCCTCGATGTCGGTATCGGTGTCTCGACCGGTGTCGCCGTGGCGGGCAACATCGGTGCGGAGCAGCGGTACGAGTACACGGTGATCGGTGACCCGGTGAACGAAGCGTCACGACTGAGTGACGCGGCAAAGCTCGCCGAAGGACGCGTGCTCGCAAGCTCGGAAGCCGTCGCGGCTGCGGGGGCGGATGGCGCGCAATGGGAACCGTACGCGGAACTAGAGCTTCGAGGCCGCGCTCAACGCACGCGAGCGTATCGGCCCCTCGGTGTCACATCCGCGGCGACGGAATGATTAGGGCGAACACGACTCATCGGACGATGAGTTCCCCTTTCATCCCGACTTGCTCGTGGATCAGGCACACGAACTCGTAGGTTCCGGGTGGAGCGCGAAACGAAAGTCTGCTTTCACCTCGCGTCGGCACGTTGAGGCTCACGTGAAGCTTTCGGACGGTGAACGTGTGCCAGAAGAAGTCCTTGTTCGAGAAGTCGACACCCACCCGTCCGGCCCGGACCTCGATCCGGGACGGTGCGAACTTGACGTGCCGCGCGACGAGTTGGATGTCGCCTTTCTTTGCCTCGCTGTGGTTTCCGAGACTGGTCGCGAAGCTCGCGGCGAGCGCAACGATCACGAAGGCGATCGCAGCACTACGCACTATGCGCGCGGCCCGCTCGCCGCGCGGCGCCTTGAAGGTGGCGAAGGCACCGATCACAGCGACGAGTCCGGCGACCGCGATCACGGCGAGCACACTCTCGAGTGCGCTTCCGAAGAATCCCGAGCCGTGTGCGAGGTTGACTGTCGCACCCGTCACGGACCAGAAGGCGATGTCGGTAAACAGGATCGTGAGCCCGATGAGCCCGAGCAGACCCCGTCGGAATCGAAGGAGAACGAGCGAGACGGCGAGCCCAACGCTCGTCAGCGCGGCGTCGGGATCACGCAGAGCGACGGCCGTGATCCCGATGACGGCAAGCGAAGCAAACCCGGCAGCCGTCGCAAGGCGCCGCCAGCCCGCCCATCTGTCCGCCTGTTTCATCCGCGCTACCTCCGGAAGCAGTATCCGGCTCGGCCGTTCCGGAAGCGTTACGGATGTATCGCTCGTCTGCGACCGTGTAGCGTTGGCGCCGGAAGCACGCGCGTGACCTGACCGAGTAGATCCGATGACCGATCGCGAAGACATCGTTCTCGACATCGAAGACCGAGAAGTCCGGATCAGTCACCCGGACAAGGTCTACTTCTCGGAGCACGGCGAAACGAAACTCGACCTCATCAACTACTACCTTGCGGTCCGGGAGCAGTTCCTTCGGACCAACAAAGGCCGTCCCGTCCTCCTTCAACGTTTCCGCGACGGAGCCGACGGGCCCGGCTTCTTCCAGAAGCGCATCCCGAATACCGCACCCGACTGGCTCCGGACGACGACCGTCATGACGCCGAACGGCACGCCGTCGCGTGCGCTCGTGATCGACGACATCGCTCACGTCGTCTGGGCCGCCAATCTCGGGTGCCTTGGATTCCACGTCTGGCCGTACCTCGCGGACGATCCCGAACACACTGACGAACTCCGCCTCGACCTCGATCCCCAACCGGGAACCGACTTCACCAACGCTCGCGCGGCCGCGCACGAGCTGAAGAAACTCCTCGACGAACTCGGCGTCGTCGGTTATCCGAAGACGACGGGGAACCGCGGTCTGCACGTCTACATCCGGCTCGAACCGAAATGGGATTCGTATCAGGTCCGTCAAGCGGCCGTCGGCGTCGCGCGTGAGCTCGAGCGTCGCCGTCCGGACATCCTCACGGCGGAATGGTGGAAGGAAGATCGCGGAGAGCGGATCTTCCTCGACTTCAACCAGAACGCACCGCACAAGACGGTCTTCGGCGCGTGGTCCGTCCGGGCGCGGAAGGGCGCGCAAGTCTCGACGCCGCTCGAGTGGGACGAGATCGACCGTATCCATCCGGACGATCTGACGATCAAGAACGTCCCGTCCCGCGAGGATCCGTGGTCGGAGATGAACGCGAACCCGCAGTCGCTCGAGCCGCTGCTCGCGCTCTACGAGCGCGACCGAGCGAACGGACTCATGGACGCTCCATGGCCCCCGGTGTACCCGAAGCAGCCGGACGAACCACCACGTGTATCGCGGAGCCGTGCACGAAAGCCGGAGGGCTCAGGCCCGTCCTCGGCCGACTAACTCGGCGCTACCGCGTAAAGCTGCCAGTCGTCGGGCACTCCCTTGAGTGCGTGGATCCCGCGTTCCGCGAACGCGATGCCGGATCCGGTGACGAGGTCCTTCACCGTCCGTGACGCGAGCAACTCGCCGTTCCTGGCGAGATCACACACGCGTCGCGCGATGACGACGCCGAGACCGGTGATATCCGCTCCGCGCAACTCGATCTCTCCGGTGTGCACGCCTGCGCGGATCTCAAGTCCGAGCGACTTCGTCGCTTTCGCGATTTCCCGTGCGCAACCGATCGCGCGCGCCGGTCCGTCGAACGTGGCGAGCAGTCCGTCGCCCGTGGTCTTCACGAGACGGCCGTGGAAGCGGTCGATACCTTTGCGCGCGACGTCATCGTGACGGTCGAGCGTGTCACGCCAGCGCCGGTCGCCGAGCTTCGCGTCGAGCTCGGTCGACGAGACGATGTCGGTGAAT
>Ga0307479_10001827_pt1 | contig 19378 bp, 15 predicted proteins | sample atmos_gasesECM4C_FD_203743 | JGI IMG/M metagenome (GOLD analysis project Ga0307479, IMG submission 203743) | Hardwood forest soil microbial communities from Morgan-Monroe State Forest, Indiana, United States - atmos_gasesECM4C_515 | ecosystem: Environmental > Terrestrial > Soil > Temperate... | reverse complement strand
GTGGATCATTACCGGCGGACGCGGCGCGACCGGGTGACGGACTCGCTGGACGACGCGATGCCGGTACTCGAAGAGAAGCATTCGTCGGCGCGCGCGCCGGACAAGCTGGCGCAGGCGGCGGAATTGAGCGTGCAATTGCAGCGAGGGCTTGCGCGGCTTTCGCCGGAGTTGCGCGAGGCGGTAATCCTGCGCGATTTGCAGGGATTGGAATACAACGAAGTGCAGGTGATACTGCAAGTGCCGGAAGGCACGGTAAAATCAAGGATCAACCGGGGACGCATCGAACTGGCGCGGATACTCGGTGAAATGGGAGTTCGACCGGACTAATTGCCGGAGCCGAAGACGATGAGCTGGAACTGCACACAAACCGAAGAGCGGCTGAGCGATTTTCTCGATGGGAGAATGGAGCGGGAAGAGTCGGCGGAGTTTTCGGCGCACGCGGCCGGATGCACGGAGTGCGCGACGCTGCTGAGGCAGGTGGGCGGGCTCGTCACCGAGATGAAGGCCATCGAGCCGCTGCCGGTACCGGCGCCGCTGGTGCGGAAGATTCTTGGCGCGACGCTCGGTGAACGAACGCCACAACACGGCTGGAAGCGGATGTTTGGCTGGGTGCCGATTTTGTGGACGCCGCGATTCGCGATGGGTGCGGTGACGGTGGCGGCCGTGCTCGCGATTGTGCTGAATACCACCGGCCTGACCCCGAAGAAACTCAAACGGGCCGATCTGAGTCCGGTGAACATCGCGCGCTCTGCCAACCGTCAGTTCCATCTGGCGTACGCGCGCAGCGCAAAATTCGTGAACGATTTGCGCGTGGTGTACGAGATTCAGTCGGCGCTGCAGCGCACGCCGGAACCGCCGGCATCGACGAACCCTGACCCGGAGCCGAAGTCCGAGTCGCCTTCTGGAGCACCGGATCAGAAATCGCAGACGGCGCCGCGGCCGCGCTCACAGGTGCGGAATAGCCCGATGCTCGCGTTCGTAATGATGTGCGAATTCACCAGGAGCCCTCGATGAAATGCGCCGTCCATGGCGATCTCGACGCCACGGGATTTTGCCGGAACTGCGGGAAGGCGATGTGCCCGCAGTGCACGCGAGAGGTAAGGGGAGCGCTTTACTGCGAGCAGTGCCTGGGCGGAATGCTGGCGGCGCCACCACTCCCCCTGGCTGTGGCCGCGCATTCGTCGTCGAACCCCGGCCTGGCGGCTTGTCTTGGCTTTATTCCGGGTCTTGGCGCGGTCTACAACGGCGAGTACGTGAAGGCCCTGATTCAAGTGGTGATCTTCGGCGGGATCATTGCGGGGCTGGCGAGCGACATCAGTACGGGGTACATTATTTTTCTCGGCATCGCCCTCGGTTGTTTCTACTTGTACATGCCCATTGACGCTTACCGTGTGGCCAAAGCGCGACGCACGGGCGAACCCGAGCCGGGCGTTTTGCCGGAGAGTGCGAGCGGGCGGCCGATTGGCGCGATCGTGCTGATTATTCTTGGCGTGCTATTTCTGATGGCGAACTTCGGAATCCTGCAGGAGGATTGGTTCTCGAAGGCCTGGCCCGTCGGACTGATCGCGCTTGGCGTATGGTTGGTCTGGGACCGCATGAATGCAAACTCGAGGAGAACCTAGCGTGGCGGACTCGCCGAATACGCGATGCGCTTGCGCGCATTGCCGTGTGCGGGGCCTGATGGGGCCCATCATGCTGATCACCATCGGCGTGTTGTTTCTTTTGCGCCAATTCACGCCCTACGGAATTGGCGAACTCTGGCCGATCCTGCTGATCGTGCCAGGCATTGTGCTGGTGGCGCAGTCGATGGCCTCGAAGGGCGGGCACATCGGCGGATGAACTTCCTGATGGATGCCCTGGAATAATCCATGACCAACGGCGCGCCACAGCGAAGTTCGATTTTTACAGGCCTCCTGCTGATCTTCCTGGGTTTTCTTTTCCTTCTTCAGCGCTTCGAACCGCAACTGGGAATCGGGCATCTGATCCGGCGGTATTGGCCGCTGCTGCTGATCGTCTGGGGCATCGCGAAATTAATCGATCACTTTTCGACGTCGCGGACCGGCGAAGGCCGCCCCCCGATACTGAGCGGTCCGGAAGCAGCGCTGCTGATTCTCATCGTAGCCGTGCTCATCGGGATGTCCTTCTCGGATTGGTTTCCGAGTTTTATTTCCACGCGGTTTCATGGCGACTCCGACGACGATATTTCCATCTTTGGCCGACGCTACTCCGAAAGCCAGGAAATCTCGAAGAAGGCGATTCCCGCGGGCGCTCATGTGGTGATTCGCACCGGACGGGGAAACATCACCGTCCATGCGAGCAGCGGGAATGATCTTCGCGTGACGGCGAGCGAATCGGCGTCCGGCTCGAGCGAGGAGGCGGCACGCGATCACCTGAAGAACGTGAAAGTAGTGATCGAGGAATCGAGCAGATCTTTCGAGGTCCACCCCGTGCACCAAGACGATGCGGAAGGGCATGTCAGCGTCGACCTGGACGTTTCGGTGCCGAATCAAGCGCTCGTTTGGACCAATACGCGGCTCGGCGACATCAGCATTTCGGGAACCACCGGCGCTATTTCGGCGGCACCGGAACATGGCGACGTCGAGATTCACGACGCTGCCGATGTCTCCGTGCAAATGCAGAAAGGCGACGTACGCATCGGCGATATTTTGGGAAATTTAAAGCTTACGGGCACGGGGAATGACCTCGACATCTCCAATATTGCCGGAGACGCCGCGGTAAGCGGCGATTTCTTCGGGACGATCCGCATCCGAAACGTGGCGAAAACCACGCGCTATACTTCCCAACGTTCCGATCTTACCATCGTGAAAATGACCGGGCTGCTCGAACTGGATTCGGGTGACCTGCGGCTTTCGGACGTCGCGGGTCTCGCCAAGCTGAACACGAACGACAAGGATCTGGAAGTGGAAAACGTAGCGGGGAAACTCAATATCGAAGATACGCACGGAGACATTCAGGTGAGCTTCTCACAACCGCCGCGTGAAGACGTCAGCATCTCGAATGGAACCGGAGATGTCGATCTCACGCTTCCGTCGCGCTCGACATTTGAAATTTCCGCCGTTTCTCACAAAGGCGAGGCGCGAAGCGAATTCGAACAGGGGCAGCTCGAGCCCATCAATGACAGCGGCACGGGCCGCTTGAACGGAAAAATCGGCGCGCAGGGCCCGAAGATCACGATCATCACAAACTACGGTACGATCACTTTGCACAAATCGTCGTAAGGCCGGGTCGCGACGATTCTTTCGCATGGAAAGCAGAAGGTCCCCCTTCACGGTCCACGATGATTCAACTTTCTAAGTTTAATATCCGCACACATACTGGCTCGTCAAAGTGCAGGTTGCCTGGATTTGACCTACGCTTCGACGAGTGCCACAGACGAATCAATCCTCCGCGGCTGCGATCCAGCCTGGGCTGATATCCGGCGAGAGCGTCGTGTGGGCTGGGCAACCGAGTCCTTCTGTCCTCTTTCATAAGGAAGATGCCATGTTGATTCCGTTCAGTTTCCTATGACCATACGGATGCACACGGAGAATCGGGGCGTTACGCTTTATCGCGCAAGCGCTCAAGCGTCGCAAAAAAGTCCGGAAATGAAACCGTGACGCAATCCGCGTCACGAATTACCGTGTCACCTTCGGCTCCCAGCGCCGCGACCGCAAGCGCCATCGCGATGCGGTGATCGCCCTGCGGGTCGATCTTCGCGCAACGCAGTTTTCCGGCGGAACGCCCTTCCACGCGCAAACCGTCTTCGAATTCCTCCACCTTCGCGCCCATCTGCCGTAAACCTTCTGTGAGGGACGCGATGCGGTCACTTTCCTTCACCCGCAGTTCCTGCGCGTCATGAATCTCGATTCCCTTCTCGGTGAACGGGCCGAGCGCTGCCAACATCGGAAGCTCGTCGATCATCTCCGCAACCTGCGCACCGGAGATCGTACCGCCACTGAGCCCAGCGTGTTTGACGGTCAGGTCGCCGGTCAGTTCGCCGTGGAGCGCTGTGAGCGAAGCGATATGAATTGGCGCGCCGATAGATGCCAGGAAATCGAGCACCCGCGCGCGCGTAGGGTTCAGGCCGACATTGTGGAGCGTGAGCGACGAATTCGGCAGGACCATCGCGGCACCAATCAGGAATACGGCGGCGGACAGATCGCCGGGCACGACCAGCTCGCGTGGGCGAAGTTTTGGTCGCGGATGAATGCGAATCGCGCCCTTCGCTCCGTTAACAGCTTCGATCACCGCGCCGAACTCCCGCAACGCAATTTCCGAATGGTCGCGCGTGGCGGTCGGCTCGCGCACGATGGTCGGGGCATCGGCAAAAAGTCCCGCGAATAGGATCGCGGACTTCACTTGTGCGCTGGGAACCGGCAGGGTGTAGTCAATCGCGTGTAATTCGGCGCCGTGTATTTCAAGGGGCGCCACATCGCCGTCGCCGCTCTGGATTTGCGCGCCCATCCGGCGGAGCGGGTCGATTACACGCCTCATCGGTCGGCGGCGCAGCGAACGATCGCCCGTAATCAAGGACGCGAACGTTTGGCCGGCGAGCACGCCGACAAGCATGCGCACGGTGGTCCCGGAGTTTTCTGCATCCAGGGCGCGACGTGGCGCCTTCATCCCGGCCAGTCCAGCGCCGGTGATCTGGACGCCTTCTCGCTCCGTTTCCACCCTGATGCCGAGTCCTCGCAGGCATTGAAGCGTGCTGGAGCAATCCGCCGCCGGCGAATAATGGCGTATTTCGCTGCGCCCTTCGGCGAGCGCTGCGAGGATCGCATAGCGATGAGAAATGGATTTATCGCCGGGAAGCTCGACGACGCCGGTTACATTCCCGCCTGGAGAGATGACTTTCGTCGACACGCGGCGATTCTAACATGATGGATTCTCTCCCCCGCCAGCGGCGCGGCATCCGGCGAAGCGCCGTCGAGTCCGACCCCGCGGCGACCGAAGTGATTTCGCACGAGCAAGCCAACCGAAATCCGCTAGATGGAGTCCAATGTAGAGTGGAAACAGAAGTGCTTCGAAGCCGATCCCGTTCTTAAGGCTCAATACATTGACCAGCCCTGAATTTGCGTACTGTAAACCTGACGGTTATCATGGTATTCCCATGCAACATAAGCTGAATCGACTGTGCGCCGGAATGCTTGTGGCCGTTTGCCTGCTTGTTTATTCGTTGCCGCTTACGGCGGCCGATAAACAAGCGACATTCCCGGCCGAAGAGATAAAGCCGGGAATGAAAGGCGTGATGTACACGATTTTCGCCGGCGATCAGATCGAGAAAGTCGACCTTGTGGTTCTCGGCGTACTGCACAATGCGACCGGACCGAAACAGGATGTGATTCTCGTCGAACTCCTCGGGGAAAAGGCCGAGCACACGGGGGTTGTGGCGGGGATGAGCGGCAGCCCCGTGTATTTCGACGGCAAGCTTGCGGGAGCGCTTTCACTCAAAATCGGCATCTTTAACAAAGAAGCAATCGGCGGCGTGACCCCTATCGCCAGCATGTTGGAGGTGGAGCGAGCGTCAGCAACACCGTCCGAGAAGGCCACGGCGTTGGGTGTTCCCTCCAAGGCGGCCGCGGTACGAGTACCGGTCCCGGGGAATGTCATACGCCGAGCATCCACTGGAGCTGGCGATTTTCTCATCCCGATTGAAACTCCTCTGATCATGACTGGCGTGTATCCCGAGACGCTCGGGCAATTCAGCGCCGAGCTTTCCGCCTGGGGCATGACGGGCATGGCGGGCGGGACGGCCGAGCCGTCGCCGGACGATGCCAAAATCAAGCCCGGGGATATGGTGGGAATGGAGCTCATTCGCGGCGACCTGTCGCTGAGTCCTGGCTGCACGGTGACGTTGGTCGAGGACGATCGAATCTTGGCGTGCGGCCACCCTCTTTTCGGGTTTGGGTCCGTGGCGCTGCCCTTGACGCGCGGCCATGTGATTACCACGCTGGCGTCGTCGATGGCCTCGACAAAGCTCATGACCTCGGGCGGGACAATCGGCACTCTCACGCAGGATCGCCTGACAGCGGTGATGGGCAAGCTCGGTGCGGGCCCGGCGATGATCCCGCTGGACGTGACGCTGACGACTCCAGTGGCCGAGAAGAAATTTCATTTCGAGGTGATTGAAAATCCTCAGCTGACGCCCTTGCTTGTGGCGCTGGCGGCGTTCAACGGAATCGTGAGCAGCCCGGCATACAGCGAGGGTTTCACACTGCAGTTGGAAGGCTCGATCGAGCTGAAGGGCCATTCGGCGGTGCACTTGGAAAACCTTTTTGCGCCGACCGACATGCCGGTTCCGGCCGGCGTTTTCGTGGCGACCGCGGTGCAGGGCGATTTCGCACGCATCTATTCGAATCCGTACGAACTGGCGAAGGTCGATCGAATCCAACTGCATGTGACCGCGCTCACCGAGCGCCGCGTGGCGCAGATCGATAATGCCTGGATCGAGAAGAGCGAAGTTCGGCCAGGCGAGACCGTCGCCGTAAAGGTGCTGCTGCGGCCGTATCGCGGCGCGCCGTTCATCCAGGAGATTCCGGTCACCATTCCGGCGCAAGCAGCACGCGGGACGCTGCAACTGGTGGTGAGCGACGCGGAAACCCTGAATCGCAACGTGCAATTTCTCGCCAACAATTCGCAGGCGCAGCTTCCAGGACTCGAAGAACTCATTAACCTAATGAATCGCGAGCGCCAGAACGACAGACTCTACGCCACTTTGCTGCAGCCGACGCCGACTTTGCTGGTGGAAGACAAGGAAATGCCGAACGCGCCGATTTCCCAGATCAACGTGCTCGATCAGCGACAAAATCCGGGAGGTTCGCGGCTGCTGTATCAATCGAAAGCCGGGGAATGGTCCGTCCAACTCCATCAAGTGATCGCCGGAGAGCACGCGATTCCCATCACCGTAAAGTGAAGCGATTCGCCAAAGGAGATTCTTGCTGATGATGCGTAAAACCACACGGGTGTGCGTGTTCGCCGCTGCGCTTCTCACTGGGTTCATCGCTGCGGTGGCGGCGCGCGCCGAGCACACGCGCTTCTGGCGCCAAACGGACTACGCCGAGTTCGACAAGGGTACGGCCAAAGGAGTGGCGCTGCGTAGCGATGGCAAGCTGATGCCCGCACCGAAGTTCGCGGCATTTGCCGATCCGAATATGGCGTACCTCTGGGCTCTGCGAATGGATTCGCGCGGGCGGCTGTACGCCGCGGGCGGCTCGGACGCAAAGGTTCTGCGATTCGACGAGGCGGGTAAATCGACCACCGTCTTCGAATCGAGCGAACTCGCTGCCCAGGCAATTGTGTTCGACAAGGACGACAACCTCTACGTCGGAACATCTCCCGACGGAAAAGTGTATAAAGTTACGCCCGACGGAAAGAAGAGCGTCTACTTCGATCCGAAGACGAAATATATTTGGGCGCTGGCGGTGGATTCGCAGGGCGCGCTTTTCGTCGGCACCGGGGACAAGGGCGAGGTTTTTGTGGTGACATCCGAGGGCAAAGGACGATCGTTCTATCAGAGCGACGAACGGCACGCCAGGTCACTCGCGCTCGATGCGAAAGGAAATCTGCTCGTTGGCACGGACCCCAACGGCTTGATCCTTCGAATGGACACTGGGCGAATGGATGCCGGACGCAAGAATTTGGCGGCTGGTCCCGAGGCGGGCGCATCTTTCGTCGTTTACGAGACGAACAAAAAGGAGGTCACTTCGCTGATTGTAGATTCGAGGGGCAATCTTTACGCCGCGGCGGTCGGCGAAAAACAGCGCGCCGGCGGCGCGCAGCCGATGATTCAATCGTTTCCGATCGTGCCACCGCCTCTGTCGCCGGCGCTCAACCCGCAAAACCTTTCGGCCGCAATCCAGCAAGCACCTGCGGCAACAGCGAATGTAGCCGTCAACTACCCTTACTTCCCCTCAACGATGGGCGGGGCCGAGGTTGTGAAGATTTCGATCGATGGCTCGCCGCAAACTTTATGGAGCTCGCGCGAGGATCTGGTGTTCGCACTCGATCAATCACCCGCGGGCAAGGTGCTGCTGGGCATCGGCAATAAAGGCGCGATCATCGAACTGGAAGGCAATGATGTGTTTTCGAGCGTCGCGAAAACGGCCTCCGCGCAGGTGACCAGCCTGTTGTCAGGACCCGGCGGGAGGATCTTCGTCGCCACAGCGAATCCTGGAAAGATCTTTACGCTCGGGCCGGGATTTGAATCGCAAGGCAGTTTCGAGTCCGAAACATTTGACGCGAGAATATTTTCGCATTGGGGCCGGTTGACATGGTGGGGTGAGAACGGCGCGACCACCGGGAAGGTGGCATTTTACGTCCGGTCGGGAAACACCTCGAGCCCTGAAAAAAACTGGAGCCCTTGGGCCGGGCCGATCCAGAACAGCGGGGGTGAAACGGTGAGTTGTCCACCCGCGCGATTTGCGCAATGGAAAGCCGTTTTCCTCGACTCCGACGGTGGCGGAACGCCAAGCATTTCCTGGGTCAGTCTCGCATATCAGCCGAAGAATGTGGGGCCGGTAATCGATGACATCGCGGTCGAGGACCCTGGCATTCGTTTGCAGGGTTTTGCGGCGGTGGCGTCCGCTAGTGCTGCCAGCCCTCTCGCACCCGTACAGCTTCGCTTACCACAGCGCGGAACGGCGAGCTCTCCTGCAGTATTCGTCAACCAAGAGGCCCCGGGAGGCCGACCGCCGAAAATAGAAATCCCTCCGCAGGGTTTCTCGGAACGGGGGTACCAGAGTGTGTTGTGGAGCGCGCACGATGACAATGATGACGACCTGGTGTACACGATCTACTATCGAGGTGAAGGTGAGAAAAACTGGCGTCTGTTGAAAGATAAGCTCACGCAGAAACACTATACCTGGGATACGGCCACCATGCCGGACGGCGCTTACTATCTCAAAATTGTTGCGTCCGACTCGCCGTCAAATCCCGCGAGCGAGGCCCTGTCGAGCGAACGCGAAAGCGAGCGGTTCGAGGTCGCCAATACGCCGCCACGAATCGAAGATCTCCGCGCCCAGCAGGCCTCGCCAACCGTCCAGGTGAGCTTCAAGGGCATCAGCTCTTCGGGCGCGATCGCGCGCGCGCAATACAGTCTGGACGGAGGCGAATGGCAAATCGCTTTTCCCGAGGGGTTGCTTTCCGACGCGCCGAAAGAAACCTACCGGCTCGAGCTACACGGTTTGGCATCCGGCGAACACACCATCGCGGTCCAAATCACCGACCGCTACGAGAACGCCTCGACGTCGAAAGTGACGTTCAACGTCACCGCCAACACCTCGAAGTAAGCCGGCGCATCCCGTGCCATGACGGCGTACGCCATCTCGCAAGAAGCTCCAGACCTTGCGGCCATCCGCGTCGCGCACCGCCGCATCGCACCGCGCATCCATCGCACGGTTGTGATTACGAGCAGGTCGCTGGACGAAATCGCCGGCGCGCATCTGTTCTTCAAATGCGAAAACCTTCAAAAAACCGGTTCATTTAAAATCCGCGGTGCCACAAATGCAGTGTTTTCACTCACGGACGAAGAAGCGAAGAATGGTGTGGTTGCGCCCTCGTCGGGCAATCATGCTGCGGCGCTTGCGCAGGCGGCGCGATGGCGGGGCATCCCGGCATACATCGTGATGCCGGCGAATTCATCCCCGGCAAAGAAAAGGGCCGTCGCGAACTACGGTGGAAAGATCACGGAGTCTGAACCGAATGTGACATCGCGCGAAGCTGTTTGTGCTGCTGTGACACGCCAGACAGGCGCGCATCTCGTCCACCCTTATAACGACGCGCGTGTGATCGCGGGACAAGGAACTGCCGCGCTCGAGCTTTTGGAAGACGTGCCCGACCTGGACTTCATCATCACTCCGGTCAGCGGAGGGGGACTGCTGAGCGGTACGGCAATCGTGGCAAAAGGTGTGCGCACCGGAATCAAAGTGGTGGGCGGTGAACCTCGGAACGCGGACGATGTTTCGCGCTCGCTCACATCCGGGAGAATTGAGCCCGCATCGCCGTTCGAAACGATGGCGGACGGCTTACGTGCAACGCTCTGTCCGCTTACGTTTTCGATCTTGCGCGAACATGTGGATGTGATCTCGCTGGTCGACGAGAAGGAGATCGTGCAATCGATGCTTCTGCTTTGGGAGCGTTCGAAGCTCGTGGTCGAACCCTCCGGCGCAGTTGCTGCCGCTCCAGCTTTGCTACGGCGCATCGGAGCGGAAGGTAAGAAAGTGGGTATCATCCTCAGCGGCGGCAACCTCGACCTTAGCCAGCTGCCCTTCTGATCCCTCTCTGCCGCAGTTAGTCGTTGCGACCAACAGCCAGGAATCCCAGGTCGAAACAAGAAGAGCCCGGCAGCCGCTGAAGTGGACCCCCGGGATGATGCCTCGCCTTCGCCGAACCCCTTCCTTGCGGCGTGATCTAGCTCTTGGGGGGCTTCTCCTGTTTAGGCGCGGCCTGATGCTGCGCAGGTGGCGCTGCGCTGTGTTGCGCAGGCGGCTTGGCCTCATGCTGCGCAGGTGGCGCTGTGCTGTGTTGCGCAGGCGCGGGCTTTGACTCCGTCCGGGGCTGAGCAGCAGGCTTGGGCTCGTGCGTCGCGGTGGGCTTCGACTCGGTCCGAGGCTGAGCCGCAGGCTTGGATGCATGCGCAGCCGCAGGCTTTGATTCGGTCCGAGGCTTCGCCGCCGGTTTCGATTCAGCTGGCTTAGATTCGTGTGTAGCCGCGGGCTTCGATTCCGTGCGGGGTTGAGCGGCAGGCTTTGACGCATGTGTGGCAGCGGGTTTCGATTCGGCTGACTTCGGTCCATGTGTCGCCGCAGACTTCGATTCCGTGCGGGGTTGAGCGGCAGGCTTTGACGCATGCGTGGCAGCGGGTTTCGATTCGGTGCGAGAGGTCCCGGCGGGCTTCGTCTCAGAGCGCGATTTCGTTGCGGACTTGGTCTCCGTGCCGGCCGTTCTACTTGACGACGTCCTAGCCCTGGGGGACGTGTCCGTGCGCGAGGAGCGCGAAGATGCCGACGTACGAGTGGACTCGGTGCTCTTGGAACTCACGCGTTCCGAGGACGAGGCTTTCGCGGCGACGACTCCGGGACCCTTGAACTCACCCGGTTTCGCAGTTGCCGCGACAGACGGTCTCCCGTGGTTAACGGAAGCGAACTGACTGCGATCGGCGCGCGCCGCTGTCTCATGTTGCTGCTGAGCACCAACCGGCGGGACGTGGCGCTCGTGTGCGAAGGCTTCCTGCTCAGCAGTTGGGCGCGCACTAATGCCGCCCTGGCCGCCGTTGTAGCCTACGCGAGTACCACTTCTTTCCTCGACCGGCCTTTCGTATACATTGTGGATCACGGTGATATTTATGTTGTTGACGCTGCGATTGTAGAAAAAATGATCGCCGGTCCAGTAGCCTCCGGCATAGCCGTCGCCGATGTATCCGAAACCGTAGTCGACGCCGCCATAGAAGCCCACGTGGGGACCCCAGTAGCCGACGTTCCAGACATAGACACTGTCGGCCCAACCCCAGTAGCCGGGAGTCCAGAGCAAGCCCACTTCAGGCGCCTCGACCCACGTACCGGGAACCCAGTAATAGCCGCCGTCGTCGGTGTAGCCCCAATAACCGGGAGTCCAGATGTAACCTTCGCCCGGACAAATGGGCTGCACATAGACAGGCAGTTCGGGTGGAGCGATGGTGACAGACAGCACTACTTGAGCGGACGCGGTGGGAGTTGTCGCGGCAATCGTGAGCAGGCACACGGCGATAAGGACCCGGCTCAGAACCCCGAAGGAATGGAGCGAGCGGCGGTTGATACCGAAAACTTGCATTTGTGTTATCACCTCGTAAGGATCGCCATCGTTTTCGTGAAGGGACCAGGGGCCGAGCAGACACCCACTATATGGGGTAAGAAGCTCAGTGGGCGATGCGGTAAAGCCTGTAGGGACCAGGGAACTTTACAGTAGGGAAAGAAAAGCGGGACCCAGGCAGGCCAGGGAGAATGCGGTCACCTGACGGCAGGTTCGGAAGGCGCAAGTTCAACCCTATTTCGACCCAGACGCTTGGCTGCGTATAAAGCAGCGTCGGCCTGGACCATCAGGCGCTCGAATTTCTTTAGATGGCCGTGGTCAAATCCCGCTATGCCGAAACTCGCCGTGACGGGGCGCCCGTCGCGGTTAAACGCAAAGCGTTGGAACTCCAATTGTTCCCGGATGCGCTGAACGAGCACTTCGATTCCCTCGCGCGCGGCGTGGGAAATGATTAGGACGAACTCATCACCGCCGATGCGGCCGCAGATATCGCTTTGACGAGTGTTATCGCGGAGTATTTGGGAGAATTTTTTGAGGACCGCGTCGCCGGCTTCGTGACCGTAGGAGTCGTTCACCAGCTTGAATTGATCGATATCGGCCATGACGACCCAGAAAGGAAAATCGTGCCGAACCGCGCCGCTGAACTGGCGAGTGGCCCATTGTTCGATCGCACGGCGATTGGGGAGCTCCGTAAGTTCGTCCGTGAGGGCGAGCTGCTCGAGAAGGCGATTCTTTGCCTCGACCTCGCGATGGAGTCCGATAATCCTACGTCCGACCGCAGCACGCGCCAGAAGTTCATCGGCGTGAAAAGGCTTCGTGAGGTACTCGTCGGCTCCGGCCTGAAGTCCTTTTACAATTTCGGACTTTTCCGAAATGCCCGTGAGAATAATGATGTAGGTAAAGCTGTTCTGGAAATCGGAACGGATGCGTTGGCACAATTCGATGCCACTCAGGTCCGGCATCAACCAGTCCGTGATGACCAAGCCGGGGCGATGCGTAGCGAACAACTCAACGGCCTGCTGAACGGTGGCGGCAGGAAGAATCGTGTACTCATCGGACGGCAGGGCGTGTTCGACCAGTTTACGGGCAACCGGCGAATCGTCAACGACGAGCACAGGAAAGGCTTGCTTGTCAGAAGTCATGGATTATGGCGCGCCCGCAGCAATTTTCAACATGAGCTGGAATGGAGGAGCAACGGACCGATATCGGCCCGACTCTTAGAGTATACGGAAGCCGCTCGTTGCCGAAGACGACGATCGCGTTTGTGCTCAATCGATATAGCCGCGCACGAAACTTATCGGGAGTTGGCAGGAACCGGTTGACCGAGCGAGTCACCTAGGCCTTCACGAGGCTGCGCACAGTCCGGTGACTTAGTCCATCTCGGTCGCGTTCAACGAACCTAGCGCTCTCCGGCTGTTGAAAACCAGCCGTTCGCTCATTCCCAGTTCCACTCGAATGGAATGGCGCTAACTTTTGAATTCGGCTACCGCCGGCGAGTTGACGCCGGGACAAAAACGGTCAGGAACGACGAAATCAAGGCAGGTTAGGCGATGAAATCTTCCATTGGTGAGCAGGAGCGAGTAGTGCTAGAAGCATATCTGCAGGACTTGATATGGGGCGCCAACAATCCAAATGAGCTGGATGTGCCGGTCGAGACGTTGACGACGTTGCAGAATTGGAAAACGCGAAGCGCCGGCAAGCAGGCCTCGCGAATCGAAGACGAACGGAAAGGAGGCACAATGGAATCCACGTTTGAAATTTTCAAAAAGCGAGCGGACCAGAGCAGCGTGTGGATCGGAGTGGTGAAAGGTCGAGAGCGAGCCAAGGAGGCGCTAATCAGCTTGAAATTGACTTCGCCCGGCACCTATTTCGCCTGTGATCAGCACGCCGGGAAAATTGTGCAGATATCGAATCCGCGCACCTGGAGGTCGTAGTTAACATCGCCGGTCCGACGGACGACTCTAGAGGTCGTCGGGAGGCCGCCAGTCGGCGGGCGGAAATGCGATGCGCCAGAAATTGGGCGCCGGGGCATCGAATTCGAGTGGGATGTGATAGCCCTCAGGCATTTCGCGGGCGGTGCGAGCAACGCGGCACCCGACGGTTTCCTTAGTAGTTGAGTGCTCGAGAATCAGACGCGCGTCGACCGGAATGGTCTGTTTGAGGCACATCAGAGCACCGTGGTCGTTCACGCTAAGAGTCGTGGCTTCAAAGGACACGGTCTTTCCCTGAACCGCGAGATAAATATTGGCGCGCACGCGCAACAAAACGCGCTGGCTGCGCCGACGCTCTTCACCGGCTACGCTTTCCCAAACACTTCGAACTCCGGCCTTTGCAAATGGCAAAGAAGGGCGAGCGGACAACGGGGCTGCTTTGGCTACCGCAAACGGTTTAGCGGGCGCAGCGTTCGGCTTTGCGTGCGGTACATGCGACTTCGGTAAAGGCACTTTCAGGCTTTCAATCTTCATAAACGGCCCCCCGGTGTCAGAACCAAATAGTTAGAGATCGACGCCCCAAAAATCCAGGTCAGCGGCAACGAGTTCCACTCCCAGATCCCACCCGTCATCGCGTTGGCCCCCCTTCCAAACGACCACGCCGTTCGCAGCGCCTCGTGTGGCGAGATTTGTGACTCGCAAACGTTGCTGCACATCAATTTCCTTTGGGCTTACGAGCAGGCAGCCGTAGCAGTTCACCACCCGAGTAAAGCCAGATTCAAAATGTAGCGGGCCCGCGCGGCCATTCCATTCAATTGTCACCGGGACGCGCGAGTTCATGCGTGGACCGCGTCTCTTGCTTCTCGTCCTTATATCTCTTGGCAGGCCTTCCCCTAACGCCATTCTGTTAGCTCCCCGTGGCGGAGTAAAAGACGGGGGACGGGATCCCTCGTTTCAGACGGCTGGCTACCTCTGGCTAGGTCCGAAGTTCATGCTCGGTCGCAGAAAAGCGGCGGTCAATGGTACGCAATGACAGGCGAAACCTGTACCTGAGGCCAATCCAGGCCAGTTGGCATTGTTGCGAACGGGCGCGGGCTTGCGCGCAAGCTCCTCGCTTGCCCGGAGAAGCTACGCTTAGTCGGCGGTGGCTGACTCACCCGCGAGGGGGCCCTTTCCTGTTTCGGATGTCTTCCCAAAGCGATGGGAAGTCCAGGACTGGAACCGGTCCATATAAGTGTAAAAGACGGGCGTGAGGTAAAGCGTGACGAGTTGCGAAAAAACGAGACCGCCGACGACGGCCAGCCCGAGAGGGCGGCGAGAATCGGCACCGGCGCCGGAACCGAGAGCAATGGGCAGGGTGCCCATCAGCGCGGCCATGGTCGTCATCATGATGGGACGGAAACGGATAAGAGAGCCTTCATAGATGGCCTCCTCAGCGGTCTTGTTTCCGTCGCGTTCGCGGGCGATTGCGAAATCGATCATCATGATGGCGTTCTTCTTCACGATGCCAATGAGCATGATCACGCCGACGAAAGCGTAGAGATCGAGGCTGTAGCCCGTCAGTTGCAGCGTGAGGAGCGCACCGAAGGCGGCCGAGGGCAAGCCGGAAAGAATGGTGATGGGATGAATGAAGCTTTCGTACAGGATGCCTAGCACGATGTAGATTACCAGGATCGCCATCAGCAGAAGGATGCCAAGTCCGGTCAAGGAGGCTTCGAATGCCTGCGCGGTGCCCTGAAACTGAGTGGTGAGAGTGGCGGGAAGTTCGTTGCGCGCGAGTTTATTCACTTCGCTGACGGCGTCGCCAATGGCTGTGCCGGGCATCAAGTTGAAGGAAATCGTCACAGCAGGAAACTGGCCGAGATGGTTGACCGTTAGAGGCCCGAGATTGGTTGTCAGAGTTGCAACGGAGCCAAGCGGGACGAGCGCGCCGCTGCGGGAATGAATGTAGAGCATCGACAGAGCGGCGGCATCGCGCTGATACTGATCTCCCAGTTCCATGACCACCCAGTATTCGTCGTTCGGCGCATAGATGGTTGAAATCTGACGCTGGCCGTAGGCGGTGTAGAGAGCATCTTCTATTTGCTGCGCGGTGATGCCGAGCGCGGAAGCTTTGTCGCGGTCCATATTGACGTTGACTTGCGGATTCTTGATTTGCAAATCGCTGGTGACGTCGCGGATGCCCGGGAGTTTGCTCATGCTCGCGGTAAACGCGATGGCGGCGCGGTAGAGCTCCGCCGTATCAGGACTCTGAATCGTAAACTGATACTGGCTCTTGGTGAACTGCGTACCGACTTGGATAGGCGGAAGATTCTGCATGTAAATGTTGATGCCGGGAAGAGTGGCGAATTTCGGCCGGAGCTCGTCGATCACCTCGTCGATTTTTGGATGGTGCCAGAAAAGCGGCGATATACCGCGAAGGACGCCGCCGAGAACCGGCACGCTGCCGTATTTCTGTTCCAGAGACAGCATCATCTCACTGGGAACTTTGGGGCGATCCTTCGGCTCCTTGAGATGCATGAACAGAATGCCGGAATTGCTGGCGGAGAACCCGAGCGCCGAGAAGAAGTCGAGCCGATTCGGATCCTCCATGGCGATCTTGTCAATTTCCATCTGATGCTGTTTCATGGCTTCAAAGGAAATTCCCTGCACTGCTTCGGTGAAAGCAAAAATCTGCGAATTGTCCTCGGCGGGGAGGAAGCCCTTCGGGATCGCGACGAATTGCCAGGCGGTGACAACGAGAATGGCCGCCGAGAAAACCATGACGGTGAGGCGATGGCGGAGCGACCATTGCAGAGAAATGTCGTAGAGGTCGAGGACCCGGTCGAAGAACCGTTCGAGCGACATGTAAACCCGGCCATGCTTCTGTTTGTGCTGGGCGCGGATGAAGCGACTGCACAGCATGGGCGTTAGGGTGAGTGAAACGAAGCCGGAAACCAGGATGGCCATCATGATGACGACCGCGAATTCGTGGAGGAGGCGGCCCATGATTCCACCCATGAAAAGAATGGGAATAAACACGGCGGCGAGCGAAAGCGTCATCGAGAGAATCGTGAAGCCGATTTCCTTCGAGCCCGTGAGAGCGGCTTCCATCACCCCTTCTCCCATTTCCATGTGGCGGACGATGTTTTCGAGCATCACGATGGCGTCGTCGACGACAAAACCAACCGAAAGGGTCAAGGCGAGGAGCGAGAGGTTGTCGACCGTGTAGTTCAGCAGGTACATCACGGCAAACGTGCCGATGATGGACATCGGGAGAGCGACGCTGGGAATCAGCGTCGCGGAAAGGTTGCGCAAGAAAAGAAAAATGACGAGAACAACCAAGAGCACGGCGAGATACAGAGTGAATTTCACATCGCCGACGGATTGGCGAATGGAAACGGAGCGGTCGAAGAGAATTCGCATCTCGATCGACGGAGGAATGATGCCGCGAAATTGCGGAAAGAGCGCCTTCACGGCATCCACGACTTCGACGGTGTTGGTGCCAGGCTGGCGCTGGACGGCCAGAACGACGGAAGGCGTATCGTTCCAAAAGTTCGAGATCTTGTCGTTCTGCACGCTATCAGCGACGCTGCCTAATTCCTCGAGGCGAACCGGCGAGCCGTTGCGGTAAGCGACGATCAGAGGGCGGTAGAGCGAAGCATGCGTGAGCTGCCCGTTCGCTTGCAGAGTAAATGCCTGGTGCTCGCCGTAGAGCGTACCTGTTGGAAGGTTCACGTTGGCATTCTGGACGGCGGTATTTACTTCATCGATGCCGATCTGGCGCGTGGCGAGCGCCGACGGGTCAAGTTGGATACGCACGGCATATTTCTGCGAGCCATAAACTTGAACCTGCGCGACACCCTTCACCATCGAGATGCGCTGACCCATGAGAGTTTCGGCGTACTGATCGACGGTGTAGAGCGGCAGATTTTTCGAGCCCATGGCGATATAGAGGATGGGTTGATCGGCCGGGTTCACCTTGTTGTAGGTCGGCGGTGAAGGCATGTTCGGCGGAAGCTGCGGAGCAGCGCGCGCGATGGCCGCCTGGACGTCCTGTGCGGCGCCGTCAATGTTGCGGCTAAGCGAAAACTGCAACGCGATGGACGTTCCGCCGAGGGAACTGGACGAAGTCATCGAATCAATACCCGCTATGGTGGAGAACTGCTTTTCGAGCGGGGTGGCGACGGCAGAAGCCATCGTGTCGGGACTCGCGCCGGGCAAACTTGCGGAAACCTGGATCGTTGGGTAGTCGACGTTCGGCAAATCGCTGACTGCGAGAGCGCGGTAGCCGAGGATGCCAAACAATAGGATCGCGATCATGACTAGGGCCGTCATGACCGGGCGGCGGATAAAAACTTCGGCGATACTCATCGATGATCCTCTAGTCCGCTCGGCCGCTGTTCTTAATTTGAACCTTGATGCCCGGAAGTAGACGAAGCTGGCCGTCGGTGACGACCGTTTCACCAGGCTTCACTCCCTGCGAAATCACCGATTCGCCGGCGATGGTGCGCGCCACTTTCACCGGGCGCGTCTCGGCAGTCATTTCCGACGTGACCACGTAGACGAAATCCCCCTGCTGCCCCTGCTGCACGGCTTGAGAAGGCACGACCGTGGCATTTTCTTCCTCCGCTAGCCGCAGCGAAGTGGTGGAAAACTGACCCGGCCAGAGCCGGTGATCTGCATTGGCGAAAGTTGCCTTGAGCTTGATCGTGCCGGTGGTGCTGTCCACGGCATTATTGATGAAGCTTAGGAAGCCCACTTCGGGCTTGGTGTCTCCGTATGGCGTGGCTTGCACTTGCAAACGGCCGCCGGCCATATATTTCTTGACGATGCCCAAGTATTGCTCGGGAATGGAGAAGTCCACGAAAATCGGGCTGACTTGATTGATGACCACCAGAACGGGTAAGTCATTTTGCTTCACGAGATTCCCCGGAAAAACCTGCAAGGCACCGGTAACACCGTCGAGCGGCGAGGCGATTTTGCAGTACTGCAATTGCAGTCGCGCGGATTCGACGGCGGCTTCGTCCGAGCGGACGGCCTCCGCCTGCGCGTCGGAAGTGGCCTGTATCTGATCGAGTTGCTCTTTAGGCGTGACGCCTGCGGCGAATAATTTCGAGTAGCGGGCGGCCTGAACTCTGTCGAGCTCGAGTTGCGCCTTGTCACGGTCGAGAGTGCCCTGGGCCTGCGCGAGAAGTGCCTGGAAAGGCCGAGCGTCAAGCGTAAAGAGCAAGTCGCCCTTTTTGACGAACTGGCCTTGGGTGAAGTGGACTTCAAGAAGCTTGGCATTGACCTGAGATTCGACGGAAACAGTGGAGTATGCGGTGCCCGCCCCAATCGCGGTGAGCTCGATGGGCACGGTCTTCTGCACGACTTTGGCGACCGTTACGGGTGCGGCAAGGCTCGGGGCGGTCTGCGCCGTTTGCGTGGTGCAAGCACCGGCAAAGAGCGAAAGCGCCAGCGAAGCGAGCAGGACAGGGATGGAGGTTCGAGTACCGGTCATCGATGATTCCGTCCGTTTCTCTTTCGAGAATGGTTTCCGCCTGGCGTAGCCAAGCCGCCGAGCCAAATATCGGTGAGCGATTCACTGACCTCGCGCGGATCGAATTTGTCCAGGCGTTTACCACCGAACAATTCCTGGACCTGATAGTGCTGGGCGATCATGCCGATAAAACTGCGGGCAG
>Ga0307479_10001826_pt1 | contig 19379 bp, 19 predicted proteins | sample atmos_gasesECM4C_FD_203743 | JGI IMG/M metagenome (GOLD analysis project Ga0307479, IMG submission 203743) | Hardwood forest soil microbial communities from Morgan-Monroe State Forest, Indiana, United States - atmos_gasesECM4C_515 | ecosystem: Environmental > Terrestrial > Soil > Temperate... | reverse complement strand
TAAAAACTCTCGCCTCGATCGTGTTCGGACCTGTCCGGAGAAATTTCGACACGTCGAGCGTTGAGATCTCTTTCCAGTCCCGCTCCGGAGGGGTCGGCAACGTTTCGCCATTAATTTTCAATTCGACTCGCTTGGCCGCGCGAACCAGCAATTGAGCCGATCCCGGCTGCGACTCGACTTGCAGCGTTCGCCGAAATGTCGCATCCATCGTTGCAACTGGATGTGTGCGCGCATCCATCGCGGCCGGAAATACAATCCACTCGCCCCGTTTGTCTCGCGGCAGAAAATTAATTTTTGGATCGTGATCGCATTTCCATAAAAAAGCGACCGTGGCCGCCGCGACCAAAGCGATTGCTGTCCAGAATGTTTTCAACGACACGAAGGTGACTGCGGCGGCGGCGTTGAAAAGATGCGTGCCTGGAGGGATTCGAACCCCCAACCTGCTGATCCGAAGTCAGCTGCTCTATCCAGTTGAGCTACAGACACAATTTCAAAATCCCAAAATCCAAGTTCCAAATCCCAAAGTCGATCACGAAAGTTTTGGACCTTGGGTTTTGGGAATTGGGATTTAAAAAACGGGTGGTCGACGGGACTCGAACCCGCAACAACCAGGACCACAACCTGGGGCTCTACCATTGAGCTACGACCACCGTCGGGATTCAGATTCTAGTTTTTAGACGCGCGATTGCAAACGCGCAAAGAACGCCGCGCCCGTGGCACACTCTCCGCTTCACCTTGACACGATGCCCCATCGTTTCGTTGCAACCCTCACGCGGTTTGTTATCATCCGCACGCCGCGCTCCATGAAGAAACTTGGCTCGATCCTGCTCGCCAACTTGATCTTTTGTCTGGCCGTGCCGGCGTTGACCGCCCAATCGGATGATCCGAGCGAGACATTTCTCAAAGCTTATATGACGTCGCAGCAGGGCGAAAAGCTCGAGCACGAAAACCAATTTAAAGCCGCCCTCTCCAAGTATCGTTTTGCCGGCAGCCTTCTCGAACAATTACGCAAGGCCCATCCAGATTGGCAACCCGCCATTGTCGAATATCGCGGCCGCAAAGTGAGCGAGAGCATCCTGCGCGTGCGGGACAAAGCGTCGACCCAGGAAAATGTAAGCGCGCCAGAGCCGCCGACGGAAAATGTCGTAACTGCTCCGCAAAATCCGCCACCGGTCCAGGTCGCCAAAGAACCCGCTGCGTCGCCGCCGGCGCCGAAGCCGGCTCCGTCGAGTCCACCGAACGAAGTTGCGATCGAGCAGGCCACTCGCAAACTGCGAGATCGCGTCGATCAACTCGAAACCGAGCTGCAGAAATCGCGCACTCAGATGAGCGCGGCTGAAAATGAAAAGCAATCATTGAACAGCCGTCTCGACGAAACCAAATCGAAACTCGACAAAGCCCAGGGCGATCTCGACAAAGCGAAAACGGCTGAGAAGCAAGTGCGCGATCAATTGACCCAGGCGCAGGCTTCATTGAAAAAAACTGCGGCCGCCGGGTCGAACGACAATAAAGCGCAGGAAGCCCTTAAATCCGAAATTGCGCAGATGAAGAAAGCGCTCGTAACCGCGCAGCAAGGCCGGAGTGCCGCTGAAAAAGAGCGGGACGACGCCAATGCGAAAATCGCAAGCGCCGACCAACAGCGAGCTTCGGCCAGCAAAGAGCGCGATGAAGCGAATGCACGCGCGGCTGAGGCCGACCAAAAGGTCGCGAGCGCAAACAAAGAACGCGATGGCGCGCTCGCACACTTGAAAGGATTGAAGGACACGGAACAGCGGGTTGAGGTGCTGGTCGCGGAAAATTCTGATTTGAAACAGAAGCTGGCTGACGCGGAAAAAACTGTGCGCGAGATCAGCGCGGACAAACCGAAGCAAGAAAAAGAGCTTGCCGACGTGAAAAAACAGATCGGGGATCTTCAGCAGCAGCTCGCGGCCAGCCAGAAGCAAAACCAGACTTATGAAACGACGGTCGCGCAATTGCGATCGCAGCTCGACGAAGCGAGCAAGCAGCTCGAGCAGGTCAAATTGGTTGGCGCCACGCCTGAAGAAACGGCCAAGCTGACAAAAGAGAATGACATGTTGCGCAACATCATTGTGCGCGAGCGCCAGGAAGAAGCGCGGCGCGATCAGGCGAAAAGGCTGATGCTGGCCGAGTTCGATAAACTACAAATCAAATCGGAAACGTTGACCCAGCAGATTCAATTACTGGCGCAACCGGTGACCCGACTCACCACCGATGAGCTCGCTTTACTCCGTCAACCGGTCGTTTCGATTTCGGACGACAATCCGGGCGCGGTCAAAGCCAGTTTCAGTTTCGCTAAGAATACGAGTAATCCGGCTAACTCGCCGGCCAATCCCCCGGGACCGGCTACGATGTCAACCGACGCGACTGGTCAAAGCAGTTCGGGCGGCTACACCGTTCCGAGCATCTTCAAACCGAACGTTCCCGAGGACGTTGTCGATCTTGCCCGGCTGGCCAAGGAAAATTTCGACACGGGCAAATATCGCTCGGCCGAGAAAATTTATCAGGAAATCCTGACCAAATCGCCGAACAATCTTTATTCGCTCTCCAATCTGGGCGTGGTCTATTTTCGCACCGGCAAACTCAAGGCGGCCGAGTTGACGCTGAAGAAGGCGGTCGCGCTCTCGCCCAAGGACGAATTCACGCACACCACCCTGGGCATCGTTTATTATCGGCAGTCGAAATTTGACGAGGCGTTGACCGAGTTAACTAAATCCCTCGGGTTGAATCCGAAGAGCGCAACCGCGCACAATTACCTCGGTATCACTGCCAGTCAGAAAGGGTGGCAGGAAGCTGCCGAAAAAGAATTGCTCGAAGCAATCTCCGAAAATCCAAACTACGCCGACGCGCATTTCAATCTTGCCGTCATTTACGCGACCTCGTCGCCGCCGTCGAAAGAACAAGCCAAGCGTCACTACGTTATGGCCACTTCGCTCGGCGCCCAGCCGGACTCCGCGCTCGAGAAGTTGCTGCACTAAAACTGTAGCGTCGGTCTATGACCGCCGGTCAATCTCGCTACGGTTTTCGCGTGAAGCCGTTTCTTACTGCCAACTGGCGATATCTCGCCATGCTCAATTTCGTGGTGGATGCAAAGATCATTGCGCCACTGGTCCCGCCTGGAACTGAAATCGATTTCGAAAATGACGAAACGTTTCTGAGCGTAGTCGGCTTTCTTTTTCTCGATACCCGCTTGCTTGGGCTGCCGATTCCGCTGCATCGCGATTTTGAAGAAGTGAATCTCCGCTTCTACGTCCGCAAAAAATCTGCCGACACCTGGCGGCGCGGCGTTGTCTTCGTTCGCGAGTTAGTGCCGCGGCGCGCGATCGCTTTGGTCGCGCGTACGTTCTATGGAGAAAATTACGTCGCGTTGCCGATGAAGCATCAGATCGATCATGCCGATCTTAAATTGAGTGTGGAGTACTCTTGGCGCCGCGGACACAATTGGGAATCGCTTAAGATGAGCGCAAGCGGTGAGTCGCAATCAATTGCCGCCGGGTCACATCCTGAATTCATCACCGAACATTACTGGGGATACACAAGCGTTCGCGGTGGGTGCAGCGAATATCGCGTCGAACATCCGCGCTGGAAAATTTGGAGCGCCGAGACGTCTAAATTGTCGGCAGATGTGGCCGCGCTTTACGGCGATCAATTTGTAGAATCACTAACCGCGGTGCCGTGCTCCGCCTTCATTGCGGATGGCTCGCCGATTGAAGTGTTACTTCGCGAGCAATTGCCGTAACACAAACGACAAAATGCCGCCGTGCCGGTAATAATCGATTTCGATCGGCGTATCGATTCGGAGCTTCACCGGCACGTAACGTTTTTCTCCCTTCCGGCTTTCAATCTCCATCGTTAATCGCTGGCCGGGCTGGATCGCGTCGGACAAACCGCCGATCGAAAATGTTTGCGAGCCGTCGAGTCCAAGCGATTGCGCCGTCACGCCGTCGAGAAATTGCAACGGCAATACTCCCATGCCGACCAAGTTTGAGCGATGGATCCGCTCGAAACTTGCCGCCACGACCGCCTTCACTCCCAGGAGTTTGGTTCCCTTCGCCGCCCAATCGCGCGAGGACCCGGTGCCGTATTCGTGACCGGCTAGAATAATCAGCGGCACGTTTTCTTTTTGATAAAGCATTGCCGCGTCGAAGATCGGCATCTGCTTGCCATCCGGGTAGTGCTTGGTCACGCCGCCTTCGGTTCCGGGCACCATCAAATTCTTAATCCGGACATTGGCGAACGTTCCGCGCGTCATGACCAAGTCGTTTCCACGTCGGCTGCCGTAACTATTGAAATCTTGCGGCTGAATCCCGCGCGACTTCAAATATTCGCCGGCCGGTGAAGTGGCTTTGATTGCGCCCGCCGGCGAAATGTGATCAGTCGTTACTGAGTCTCCGAAAATTCCGAGCGCGCGCGCACCGGTGATATTCTCGATCTTTCCGACCTCCATTGAGAAATCTTTGAAGAATGGCGGCTCGTGGATGTAGTCGCTCTTTTCGTCCCATTGATAAACTTCCCCGGTGCTCGATGGGATTTCGTTCCATTTCGGATTTTGATCGGCAAAATCGCGATAAAGCTTGCGGAAAACTTCCGGCCTCAGCGCCGACTGCATCGCGTCGCGGATTTCTGTGAGCGACGGCCAGAGATCGCGCAGAAAAGTTTCCTTGCCGTCCTTGTCTTTGCCGATCGGTTCTTTGCTAAGATCGACATCTATCCGGCCGGCGAGCGCGAATGCGACCACCAGCGGCGGCGACATCAAGAAATTCGCTTTAATGTTTTGATGGACCCGCGCTTCGAAATTTCGATTCCCCGAAAGAACCGAGGCCGCGACCAGATCAAATTCGTTGATCGCTTTTTCGATGTTCGGATGAAGCGGGCCGGAATTTCCGATGCAAGTCGTGCAGCCGTAGCCAACAAGATTGAAACCGAGTTGGTCGAGATATTTTTGCAGCCCGGTCTTATCGAGATAATCGGTCACGACACGCGAGCCCGGCGCGAGCGAAGTTTTTACCGCCGGGTCAATGCGCAATCCGCGTTCGACCGCCTTTTTCGCGAGCAAACCGGCGGCAAGCATCACGCTCGGGTTGCTCGTGTTGGTGCAACTGGTGATCGCCGCGATCAAAACGGTGCCGTGTCCGATTTCACTTTGCCCATGCTGAAATGGATCAGCCGTTGAATCTTTTAATTCTTTCGCTGTGTCCGGTGTCGGCCGATTGGAAATCATCTCCAGCTTGTTTCGCTCTTGTGCCTGGCCTGCCGCCTCGTCATCGGTCGACGGCATGTCACCATCTGTCGGCGCGCTTCCGTTTAATTGAACAAGATGTTTCGCGCTCAGATCGGCATCTCCCATCCCGTAGCCGCCATCCTTGATCGGTTTTCTCAATAGCGAACGAAATGTTTCGCCAAGCGCCGGAAGATTGATCCGGTCCTGCGGCCGTTTCGGTCCGGCCACCCCCGGTTGCACGTCTTCCAGGTTCAATTCCAGGTCGACGCTGTAATCGATCTCGCCTTTGCGCGGGATGCCGAACATTTTCTGAGCGCGGAAATAATTTTCGAATGCGGCGCATTGTTCGTCGGTTCGTCCGGTCGCGCGCAAATACGCGACCGATTCCTGATCGATCGGGAAAAATCCCATGGTCGCGCCGTACTCGGGCGACATGTTGCCAATCGTGGCGCGATCCGGCACCGGCAATGAGGCTGCGCCTTCGCCGTAAAATTCGACGAACTTCCCGACGACCTTTTGCGCACGCAGCATTTCGGTGATGTGCAATACGAGATCGGTTGCGGTCACGCCTTCGCGCAATTGGCCAGTCATGTGCACGCCAACAACTTCCGGCGTCAAAAAGTAGACCGGCTGCCCGAGCATTCCCGCTTCAGCTTCAATTCCGCCTACCCCCCAGCCGACGACACCAAGTCCGTTGATCATCGTGGTGTGCGAATCCGTTCCGACGAGAGTGTCCGGATAATAAACGTCGCGATTGTCGATCTTCCCGTGCTGAACGCCTTTCGCGAGATATTCCAAATTCACCTGGTGAACGATTCCAATGCCGGGCGGAATCAGTTGGAAAGTTTTGAATGCCTGCTGGCCCCATTTCAAAAATTGGTAACGCTCGCGGTTGCGCTTGAACTCCATGTCGAGATTCAACTGCAACGCGCGCACCGAGCCGAAGAAATCGACCTGCACTGAGTGATCGACCACCAAATCGACCGGCACGAGCGGCTCGATGATTTTGGGGTCGCCCTTGAGTCGCTGCACCGCGCTTCGCATCGCAGCAAGATCGACAACCAACGGGACGCCGGTGAAATCCTGAAGAACAATGCGCGCGACCACGAACGGGATTTCTTCGTTGGCCGGCTTCTTTGCCTTCCACTTCGCCAGCGTCTCGATGTCTTTGCGTTGGACTTTCTTTCCATCGCAATTTCGCAACACCGACTCGAGTACGATCCGAATACTCACCGGCAGTCGCGAAATCTTTCCAACGCCTTGTTCTTCCAGCGCTGGCAACGAATAAAGAAATCCTTCTCGGCCTTTGCCCGCTTCGAATTTCTTTAGCGTTTGGAATTCGTCGATCATATTTGATTGTCATCCAGAGCGGACGCGAAGCATCTCCCACAGACTGGGAGTGTCACGCAACTTAGCTTGCGCGATCCAGGCTGCGCATGTGAGATTCCTCGCTCTGATCGGAATGACAGATTCATTTTAGCTCCGCGAGTTTCGCTTTGATCTTGTCGAAGTTTGGCAGCTGTTTCGCGTCGTCGTTGCTCTCGGCGTATTGAACGACGCCGTTTTTATCGATCACGAAAGCGGAGCGTTTCGGAACGCCGCCCATTCCCAGATTGATTTGGGGTAGGAATGAATCGTAAACGACGCCGTAATCCTTCGCAGTCTTGTGCTCGTAGTCGCTCAGCAACGTGACGTTAATCTTCTCCTTTTCGGCCCAGGCCGCCTGGGCGAACGGATTATCGCCGCTGATTCCGTAAACTTCGCTGTTCAATCCGGTGTATTCGCGCAGCCCGTTGCCGACACTGCACATTTCTTCGGTGCAGGTGCCGGTGAACGCCATCGGAAAAAATAAGAGCAGGGTGTTTTTCTTTCCGAAATTGTCGCTCAACTTGATCTGCTTTGGGCCGTCGGCCGTTTTGCTCGAGAGCGTGAAATCTGGGGCTTTGGTTCCAACTGCAAGTGGCATAGCTAAGTCCTCCGGTTTGAGTTTAGAGGGGAAAATTCACTATAAGATCGACATCCAGTCGGTCAAAAGGAAGATCGCCACAACTCCATGGAAGTTCTGTGGTGGTTTATCACGATTGTCCTGTTTGCCCTTGGCGTGATCTGCACCGTCGCGCCGTTTCTTCCGGGAACGACAGTTATTTTCGCCGCCGCTTTCATTCATCGGATCGTGCTTGGCCCCGAGAAAAGCGTTGGTTGGGGCACGATTGGCGTCCTCGCTCTGCTCACGGTGGTGTCTTACGTGTTCGATTTCCTCGGCGTTTTCTTCGGCGCGAAATATTTCGGCGCGACAAAATGGGGAACATTCGGCGCTATCATGGGTGCGCTCGTCGGACTGTTCTTCGGAATCATTGGATTGTTTGTTGGCCCGGTAATCGGTGCGATCGCGGGCGAATTTATGGCGGGCAAACGAATGATCGACGCCGGCCGCGCGGGCTGGGGCAGTTTGCTTGGTAACATCAGCGGGATGATTGCAAAGCTGGTTATCGCGCTGGCGATGGTCATGATTTTCCTAGTCAAAGTGCCGTCACCGTTCTGAGATAAACAAAGTCGGGATCGAATGGGTTGGGCGAGATAATCGGATCGGTGCCGGCAAAACCCAGCGTCGACCAACCAATGAGATTTCTTTCGATGGTACAAAGCTTGCAGCCCTGAAGGCAACAGATGACTCGCGGAATCAAAATTGGCATAACCGTCGTCGCAATTGTGGCCGTGCTGCCGATTGTCGCCATCGGCGTGCTTTTCCTCGGCATCTCCATGTCGCAGGACGAGTCATCGCAGATCTTTCGTCGAGAAATAAGCCTGGCGAATCACGGCAGTTTAATCATCGACGGGAAACGGAGTGGTCGGAGCGAACACGGTTTTTCCCAGCGCGCCGGCTACCGGCCGCCGGGATCGGCGGAGATCGAATGGTTTGGGGATGTGTCAGACGGAGTCGAGCCGCAGGTCTATCGGGCCGGACCGCTGGTCGTAGTGATCGATCTTCCGGCGGCCCAACTTTACGTTCGAACGGTGGAGCGAAACTGGAAGAGTCTGGCTTTGATTTTCCCCAATGATCTGGGCCCGTTCCCGATTTCCTTTTACGCTGAAAGGAGCGGTCTCACGATGGGGGAGGTCTCGCAGATCAACGAGCTGGGCGGCAAACGCGAGCGAAAGTACCCCACGACCTACATCCAAAGTTTCGACCCAGAGACGCGTGATTTGAAGTGCGCCTACCACGTCGACAATAAGGCCTCATGGCCATTGCAGCTTCGACTGTCGGAGGACGGGACCCATCTTGCCCTGGTTGAAATCGGCGGATCATCGCCCTGATGGTTCTGCGAATGCAGTGAGACCGGAATGTGCTAGAATACGCGCCGATGGCAGATGATCGCTGGTGAATCACGCCTTGGCGGGATTCGCTGGAGGAAAGTCCGAACACCATACGGCAGCATGCCGCGTAGAATACGCGGGCAGCGTTCGCGCAAGCGGGCGTTGACGGAAAGTGTCACAGAAAAGACACCGCCGGTTCTTTGAAAGAACAACTGTTCTTTTTTTAGCGCAGGCAAGGGTGAAAAGGCGAGGTAAGAGCTCACCGCTCACGGAGTAATTCGCGAGGCACGAAAAACCCCATGCGGTGCAAGACAAAACAGAGGGAGGGCAGCCGGTCCGTTTGATCCTCGGGTATCGTCGCATCACGCTGCGCGCAAGCGCATCGAGGCGGCTCGCGAAGGCGAGTTGAGATAAATGATCATCCCGGTTGAGAAATCAGCCGACAGAATTCGGCTTACCGCCATCTAAATATGAAGGGCGCTTTCGGAAACGAAGGCGCCCTTCGCTTTTATTTCAAGACGTCGTCGAGGCAGGCAAGAAGGTGCGAAACGGTTTCCTCAGTTTCGTCGCCCATGTTAGAGAGGCGGAAGGTTGTGCCGCGGAGTTTGCCGTAGCCGGGATCAATAACGAGGTGATGTTTTTCGCGGAGTTTTCTCGCAAGATCGACAACGTCGATGCCTTTATTATTTGCGACACAGGTGAGCGTCTTTGATCGGAAACCTTCCTCGGCGAAGAAGTCGAACCCGGTTCGTTTCACCCAATCGTGGACGAGCGCGTTCGTTTTTGTATGGCGATTAAAGCGCGCTTGCAGTCCTTCCTTGAAAATTTCCTCGAGCTTGGATTGAAGCGCGAAGATATGGCCGATGCTCGGCGTGCTCGGCGTCATCCATTCGGCTTGTTGTTTCCTAAACTCCAGAAAGTCGAAGTAATAGCCGCGATCTTTCTGTTTCTCGGCGCGAGCAAGAGCCTTTTCGGAAACGGAGAAAAGTGAGAAACCTGGCGGAAGCGCGAGCGCTTTTTGCGCGCCGGTGAGCATGACGTCGATGCCGAGAGCGTCCATCTCGATCTTCATCGCGGAAAATGACGAAACCGTGTCGACGATGAGAACGACCTCGGGATATTTGGCGAGCGTACAGCAAATTTCCGGCAACGGATTCATCACACCGGTGGAGGTCTCGTTGTGAATCAGCGTGACGGTGTCGAATTTTCCAGACGCGAGCGCGCGATCGACATCTTTCTGGTCAATATGTTTCCCCCAATCGACCTGCAACGGCTCAGCGTTTTTGCCGCAGCGTCGCGCGACATCAATCCACTTATCAGAGAACGCGCCGCACATGCAGCAAAGGAGTCCGGAGCCAGACTGGCGGTTGCTGCCGACGAGATTGCGGATCGAAGCCTCCATCGCGCCCCACGCCGACGAAGTTGAAAGAAAGACGGGCTGCTTCGTTCCGAAGAGTGTTTGCAGCTTTGGATGAATGTTGCGGTAAAGATTTTTGAAGTCCTTGCCGCGATGTCCAATCATCGGTCGCGAGAACGCGGCTAATGTTCTTGCGGAGACCTCGACCGGACCGGGCGTGAAAAGCTTATCGTGCGGTTGCACGAGCGAACGTTTAACTCGCTAGCGCCAACGTTCAACGCTGAACTCGATGTCTCTTACGATTCGTTCTTAATGAAACTGACGTCGCCGCTGCGTTCGAGTCGCGCGACTTTTATTTTTCGAATGTCGTCGGTCTCGGCATCGAGGCGCAAGTCTTCCTCGAGGTCGTGATCTGACATGAGATTGCGCCGCAAGGCGTGCCGATTCAATTGACCGTTTTCGATAATTACGACCGGGCAGCCTTTGATGATTTTGCCGAAAGCATGCGAACGGCACGCGATCCAGCCGAAAAAGCGATGTAAAAAAACGAGGACGAAGCTGCAGCCGATGGAGGTAAAGAAGCCGGCGGTGCCGTTGATTGCGCGAGATAATACCGATGCCAGGATAACGAGTAAAATCGCATCGAAGGCGGTTTTCTCGGCCAGTGAGCGTCGGCTGCTAATGCGGACCAGAATCAGCGTAATCAGAAAGATAATGACGCCTCGTAGAGAAAGTTGCAAAAAGGTTAGCTCTCTTGGTTGCAACCCCAGACCGAGAAGTTGTGCGGTAAAATCGGACAAAGCGTTCATAAAAAGTGATCGCGGCGAAAAAGCGCGCCGAGCGTATGTCTTGTTAGGCGCGAAGGAAAAAAATCCGATCGAATGCCGACTTTCGTTCTTCTTTAGGAAGAAAACGGAAGGAAAACTTATGGCACGAGGGAGCAAAAGAAATACACCCGCAAACAAAAACGCAAAGCGGCGAAGATCGAACGCGGCTACAAGAAACGTGGTGTGAACAGCAAGGAAGCGGCGCGGCGCGCCTGGGCGACGGTCAACAAATTCGATAGAGGCGGCCGCAAAAAAGGCGGCGGGGGTCGCGGCAAGAAGCGGAGCAAATCCAGTTCGCGCAAAGGCGGACGGAAGGGCGGACGCAAACGGAAGAAACGTTAGGCCACGCGCTTATTTTTTCCCGCGACCTGTTTTGGCTTGAAGCTTTTCGATCTTTTGTGAGGCTTCGGCTTTGGTCAACTTTTCATTAAATTCTACGCCGGCCTCGCGGCATAATGTTTGCAAGTAAGAGCGCTGCGGTCCCGTCATTGGCTCTTCGCCGGTTATCCAATCTTCCGGGTCCTTTCCGGATTTTTCATGGCGGGCGTCGGTTCGTCTGGAGTCATCAAGATAGAAATCGCAGCGACCTGAGTTTTTGGCCTTCTCGCGCGCGGCCGGAGACGAATTCCGCCCCGCGGCAACCGGACTTGCGCGTAAAAGTTTCGCGTGGCATAAGAGCACGCCCGCGCGAGCCGGATCGGACGCGCAAGATCGACCATCACGTATGCCAACCGTTCCGCCATCCACCAGCGCCGTAGTTGAGGCGCAGGTCTTCTGGTTGCGCTTCCAAAGAGAAATCGCGGTCGCACTGATCATTCTGATTCTGGCGATCGTTGGATTTGCCGGCTACCGATTTTACACCTACCGGCGCAATTCCACCGCAGCCGAGTTGTTAGGCAAGGCCCAAAACCCGCAGGATTATCAACTAGTCATCGCGCAGTATCCGGGGACGCCAGCAGGGGCGAGCGCGTATCTGCTGCTAGCGGAAAGGCAACGCAACGAAAAGAAGTTCGCTGAGGCGAATACGACGTTGCAAGCGTTCATCGATAAAAACCCGGAACACGATTTCGTGCCGACGGCGCGGTTGGCGATGGCGGCAAATCTGGTTTCGATGGGGAAAAACGAGGAAGCGCTTTCGATTTATCAACAGGTCGCAAGCAAGTATCCGAATACATACCACGCCCCGCTCGCTCTCATTTCTCAAGTGCCTTTGTTAAAAGCGAAGAATCGAATCGAAGATGCGCGGCGAGTTTGCGAAGAGATCCTGACGAAATATCGCATGCCTGGACAGCAAACTGGAGGAACGCATGACGACCGACTAGAAACAGTTTGGGCCGGCGAAGCGATGCGGCAGTTACGTTCGTTCAAGCCACCAGAACAGTCGGCGCCTCCGGCGACAACAAATCTGCCAATGAGGCCGCCCGCGTCAGGCGCACCGCCGATGATCGCTGCGCCAACAGCACCGCCGTCGACCGGACCGGCCGCAGCCGGTGCGCCAACGCCAAAGAACCCAAAATAGCTCTGGAGGCAGGCGTCGCCCCTGCACGTTTGCGATTGCGGCCGACACGGCCGCCGCTACAGCAATTTGAATTATCGCTTGGAGAACTGGAAGCGTTTGCGGGCGCCGGGTTGGCCTGACTTTTTTCGCTCCTTCATCCGCGGATCGCGTCGAAGCAAACCCTCGCTTTTCAAGCCGCCGCGCAGATTGGCGTCAGTCTGAATGAGCGCTCGCGCGATGGCGAGACGCGCTGCCCCGGCCTGACCAGCAACACCGCCGCCGCTGGCATTAATGAAAAGGTCGTAGGCGTTGACCACCTTCGCCGTTTGCAATGGCTGAAGGACGACATTCTGCAGCGGAACGCTCGGGAAGTAATCCTCGAAATTGCGGCCGTTGATGTCGATCTTCCCGGTTCCCGGAGTCATCCGAATGCGCGCGACGGAAGTTTTTCGACGACCGGTGGCGATGAATTCCTGTGCTTGAGCCATAGAAAATTGGTTAGGCGAGCTTGACCGATTGGGGCTGCTGCGCGCTGTGGGGGTGCGCTTCTCCGCGATAGACTTTGAGCTTTCGATAAATGGAGCGGCCAAGCCGGTTGTGCGGAATCATTCCGCGGACCGCACGCTCGATCAGTAATTCAGGATGACGAGCCCGACGTGCCCGGACGTTTTCAGATTTGTGGCCGCCAACGTAACCCGAAAAGCTCATGAAGCTTTTTTGTTCTTCTTTTTTGCCCGACACCCGGACTTTGTCGGCGTTGATTACGACGACGAAGTCGCCGGTATCGACATGTGGCGTGAAAATCGTCTTCTCTTTGCCGCGCAAAAGCCTGGCCGCCTTGACCGCGACGTGTCCTAAAACGTGATCCTTGGCGTCGATCAGCCACCACCTGCGGTCGACTTCACTGGTTTTGGCGGAAAACGTCTTCATCGGCGTTTGGAAAAGGGCACGGAAGCTACCGGTCGGTGCGGTGACTGTCAACCGGCGGAATCCGGGCGCGCTGGTATTAAAGGTGCTTTCTAGTAATTATAATGCGCCTAGTTATTTTAACCGCCGCAATCCTGATCCCTTTCCTTCAAATCGTCTCTGCGAAAGAAATCGCGCCTGCGTCGGACGCCGAGCAAGTATCCGCAACCGCACTTCTCCGTGAGCTCAATCTCGCTCGCGAAAATCCGAATCTTTACGCTACCTTTGTGGCCGAATCGCGCCCTTTTCATATGATTGAACGTGGCCGGGCAGTCGATGAAGCGGTTCGGTTTTTGAAAAAAGTGCGACCGCTTCCACCGCTAACCCTTTCCGGCGGAATGAGCCGCGCGGCCGCAGATCATTGTGCGGAACAAATCGAAGGTCAGCTTGGCCATGATGGCAACGATCGAAGCAGTCCGGGCGATCGAATCAGCCGCTATGGAACATGGGGCGCGACGTGGGGCGAAAATATTTCCTACAGTAGAAGGACCGCACGCGAAATCGTCTTGGCCCTCATCATTGATGATGGCGTTCGATCACGCGGTCATCGCAAAAATATTTTCAATTCTAAATTCAATTTCGCCGGCGCCGCTTTCGGTCCGCATGCCCGTTATCGTACAGTCTGCACGATCGATTTTGCCGGCGCTTACGCGGAACGGTCGGAGACGCTTGTCGCGAAGAATCCGTAAGGCCGCCCGAGCGTAACTTGTCGATCTTGCGATCGATCAAATTCCGCGGCGATTTCCGGCAGGGATCTTGTTCAGAATCGGCTGAATCGACGGATCTACTTTGAGCATCGCGGCTTGCATGGCATCGCGAAATTCTTTGTGCGCCTGGCGCATTTTATCGTGAGCTGCTTGAACCGATGGATCTTGCATCGCTTTCTGACGAGCGGTTTGTAGTTTCTGCCGTTCTTCCGGCGAAAGATTCGCGAGACGTTTTTCCCAACGGCGTCCCCGGCCGTTTTGGTCTTCATCCTGTCCTCGAACTATCGGCTCGAACTGAAGCGCGATCGTCAGGATCGACATCGTTATTAAGAATTTCATTTTCATCGTAAACAAAACCCCTCGACTTCTTGGAAGTTGCGGCGCGAAAAACGTCGCTGGTCATTTCGGGCGCGACGGCTTAATTCGTTGTCGCAATGTCGAATTCTGCTTCTCAAAAAACGGCAATCAGTCCCCGGCGCGAAGAAGATTTTCCGGAATGGTATCAGCAGGTCGTGCGGGCGGCTGAATTGGCGGAGCCGAGTGACGTGCGCGGTTGCATGGTGATTCGCCCGTGGGGCTATGGCGTTTGGGAAAACATGCAGCGCCAGCTCGACGCAATGTTTCGCGCCACCGGGCACCGCAACGCTTACTTCCCGCTTTTCATTCCGCTGAGTTATTTCGCGAAAGAAGCCGAGCACGTCGAAGGCTTCGCCAAAGAGTGCGCGGTCGTTACCCACACGCGGTTGGAAGTCGATGCCGATGGAAAAATGAAACCGGCCAGTCCGTTGAACGAGCCACTGGTAGTTCGACCGACCTCGGAAACAATCATCGGCGCAACGTACGCCAAGTGGGTGCAATCGTATCGCGATCTTCCGATTCTCTTAAATCAGTGGGCGAACGTAGTGCGCTGGGAAATGCGGCCACGTTTGTTTTTGCGGACGACTGAATTTCTCTGGCAGGAAGGACACACCGTTCACGAAACCGAGGCGGAAGCGCGTGAGGAAACGCAACGCATGCTAAATGTTTACGCCACCTTCGCTCGCGATCACTGTGCCGTCCCGGTTTTCACTGGCGAAAAATCAGAGAGCGAGAAATTCCCCGGCGCGGTTCAGACGCTGGCGATCGAAGCGATGGTGCAGGACCGCAAAGCAATTCAGGCCGGGACGTCGCACTTTCTCGGGCAAAATTTTGCCCAAGCCAGTGGGATCAGGTTTCAAAATCGGGAGGGCCGGCAGGAATTTGGTTGGACGACCAGTTGGGGCCTGACCACACGCATGGTCGGAACGGTTGTGATGATGCATGGGGACGACGACGGGCTCGTTTTGCCGCCACGAATCGCACCGACGCAAATTGTGATTCTGCCGATTACACCGAAGGAAGAAACGCGCGCCCAGGTTCTGGAGGCTTCTGATGCTCTTCAATTACAACTGCGTGGAAAGCAATTTGGCGATTCTCCGATCGAAGTTGAGGTGGATCGGCGCGATCTCGGCGGCGGCGTGAAAAATTGGGAATGGATCAAGAAAGGCGTGCCGATTCGAGTTGAGATCGGGCCCCGTGATTTGGAGACAAGCTCGGTGGCGGTTTCGCGTCGCGATCAGCCGGTGAAATCCAAAGCCTCGATGTCAATCCAGGAATTCGCGGCGGTCGCGCCGGAGATGCTGATGTCGATCCAACAAAACCTTTACGATCGCGCGAAGAAGTTTCAGGAGGAGAACACCCGCGTGATTGAATCGAAAAACGAATTCTACGATTTCTTCACTGCGAAAAATTCCGCCAAACCGGAGATCCACGGCGGTTTTGCGCTCGCGTATTGGAACGGCTCGCGCGAAGTGGAAGAACAAATTAAAAGCGAACTCAAGGTGACAATTCGGGTAATTCCGTTGGGGAACGCCGAGCCGGGCAAATGCATTTTCAGCGGCCAACCCAGTGCGCGGCGAGTTGTCTGGGCCAAGTCTTATTGACGGGTCGTGCCGGGCGTCGTTTATTTCCGCTCTTGATGGAATTAAAACTCTATAGCCGCGAATGGTGTTCGTGGTGCATCGATGCCAAGGAATATCTGGAAGCGCACGGCTATAAGTTCACTGCAATCGACGTGGGCGAAGATCGGCAAGCCTATGAAGAAATGAAGGAGCTTTCCGAACAAACCTACGTGCCGACGTTTGTGGCCGGCGATCACGTGCTGGCGAATTTCGATACCGATCAATTGGAAAAATTCCTGAGCGAGCATCAAATCAACCCGTAATGCTCTTTAATCTCTTCCTCACGCTCGGCGTGGCGGTGCTGAGCGTTGCCCTGCGCAGCTTTCAAAGCTCTTTTTCGCAGAAAGCCGGCGCCATCGGTATTCTGGTTGTCTCCTATCTCGCGATCTATTTCATTACCGGCAGCCACATTCTGGGCGCGGTCGCTGCGGCGGCCTGGTTCTTTTTGCCGTGGGTGGAAATCCTCACCCGCATTCGTGCGCTCCGTTTGCCGAAAGAGAAACAGCTTCGCCCAAAGTCGCCGCCATCAAGCGACACCTTTCCAACCCTGAACGAGATCACGCGCGAGATTGAGAACGAAGGATTCGTGCACCTGAACGATGCGGGATGGGATTGGGAAGATTACCGGCAATTCTTCCGGCTCTTCTACAAGTCGGAGGATCGCGCCCAGGCCACCATCTGTCTGAACGAGCAGCACGATCTTTCGTTTTATTATTTGCGAATCTCGTCGCGCGCCCGGAGCGGCATCATCTGGACGACTTGGAATTATCCACTTTCCTACGGATTGAAACTGACGCCGCAATTCCGGATCAACCGGCAGCGGCCGGACCAATCGTTCTGGCAGCTTTATCAGAGCCACCGCGCGTTTTTACGCAAAAACAATGTGCAACTGGACGCGATCAATTCGTTGGACGAGGAAAGGATCGAAAAAGAGATCGAACGCGATTTACGCGAGCAAATTGCCCACAACGTCGACAAAGGCGTGCTCACGCCGACGCCCGAAGGCGACGTGAAATATTCCTGGCGAGGAATGATCTATCTCTGGTGCCAGTTTCTCATCGATCTGGTGAGATTGTAATTCTTCCTTTACCGCTTCCTCTTAATCTTAATCTTAATCTTAAGACTAAGCCTGAGAGGAAGATGAAGATTTCAAACCTTCATGATCTCTGCTTCTTTGCGCTTAAGATGATCGTCGATTGATTTCACGAAGCGATCGGTCAATTTCTGAACCTGGTCTTCCAGGTCGCTCATTTCGTCTTCGCTCATTCCGCTGCCGCCCTTGAGCTTCTTCGCTTCGTCAAGCGCAGTTCGCCGATTGCTCCGCACCCGCACCCGCGCCTCTTCCGCCATTTTGCTTAAAGCCTTTGCCAGTTCCTTGCGCCGTTCTTCGGACAATTCCGGAATTGGCAGCCGAATAATTTTTCCATCGACCGCAGGCGTGATCCCGATCTTCGATTCTTTGAGGGCGCGCTCGATGTCCTGCACGGTGCCGGCATCAAAGGGTTGCAAGACGAGCAGGCGCGATTCCGGAGTAGTGATGAGCGCGAGCTGCTTCACTTTCATGGTCGAGCCATAGGCCTGGACGTCGATGTTCTCCACTAGCGCGGGCGACGCTTTCCCCGTTCGCACGCCAGAAAATTCGTGCACCAGATAATCGACGCTTTTCTCCATCGAGACCTCGGCTTCGAGAAGAATGTCGTCTCTGCTCATAGCGGTTAACCTTTACTTCGCCTCCGTCTCGCCGCAAACCAGCGTGCCGACCTTCCGTCCGAGCACGGCGTCGCGCAAAGTGCCCGGTTTGTACATGTCGAACACGACGATTGGAATCTTGTTGTCCATGCAAAGGCTAAACGCGGTTGAATCCATTACTTGCAACCGTTTCGTTAGCGCTTCGGTGAATGTGATCCGCTCGAAACGTTTCGCGTTTGGGTCCGTATTCGGATCGCGATCATAAACGCCGTCCACCTTGGTCGCTTTCAAAATGACATCGGCGCTAATCTCGCTCGCGCGCAACGCTGCCGTCGTGTCGGTCGAAAAATAGGGATTGCCGGTCCCGGCTGCGAAAATCACGACTCGCCCCAATTCGAGATGTCGAATCGCACGACCGAGAATGAACGGCTCAGCCACGTTTTTCATTTCAATCGCAGTTTGCACCCGCGCTTCGACGCCGATTTTGGTCAGCGTGCTCCGCAACGCGAGCGCATTGATCACGGTTGCAAGCATGCCCATGTAATCGGCCGTTGTTCGATCCATGCCGCGCACCGCCGCGGACGAACCGCGCCAAATATTTCCGCCACCGATCACAATCGAAATCTGGACGCCGAGGTTGTGCACGTCCTTGATCCGTTCGGCAATCTCGCGCACGACTGCTGGCGAGATGTTTTCCCGCGCGCCGCGTTCCTGAAGCGCCTCGCCGCTCAATTTGAGCACGACACGTTTGTAGGCGGGCGCCTCGGTCTTCATAGCTGGCAAGCATCAAACAGAACGCGGTTGAAGTTGGAAAGCAAAATGACAAGCATCAGCCTGTCATTCCGAGCGGAGCGAGGAATCTCACAGTCGAAGCCAGCAACATGCTAATTAGTTTGCGTGATCAACCAGCTTTTGAGAGATCCCCTCACTTCGTTCGGGATGATAAACCGCGCAAAAACTCCGCCGCACCCATCCGCTTTTTTCCTTCGAGCTGGACTTCCGTCAGCGCTAAAGCGCGATCCGACGTCGCAATCAAGAGTTCCCGGTCTTTCCGCAAAATTTCCCCCGGCTTTCCGCGAAGGTCGACAATCGTCGCGGAAAAGACTTTAAGCTTTCGATCTTTGAAGTCAGTAAACGCTCCAGGCCAGGGGTTGTAAGCCCGAATTCTTCTTTCAATATCTTCAGCTGTCTTGTTCCAATTGATGCGGCCGGCTTCGCGATTCAGTTTCGGCGCATTCGTGGCAAGCGACCTGTCTTGCGGAATGCGCGGCGCGTTTCCGGTGGCAAGCAGGGTCAAAGATTCGAGCAACGTCTCCGGCGCCACTTCTGCCAAATGATCATGTAACGATCCGCCCGTATCCGACGGCGAGATGTCAATCTTGTGTTGCAACAAGACGTCTCCGGTATCCAGACCTTCATCCATGTACATCACCGTGAGCCCAGTCTCGCGATCACCTGCCGCAATTGCGGCTTGAATCGGCGCGGCGCCCCGCCAGCGCGGCAAAAGCGAAGCGTGCAAGTTCAAACATGCGATTTTTGGAATCTCAAGCACAGCGCGGGACAAGATTTGTCCATACGCCATGACAACGATTACGTCCGGTGCGAGCGCGCAAATTTCTTCAATCGATTGCGAATCCTTGATCCGTGCCGGTTGCAAGATCGACATGGTGCTTCCCGTGAGCGCCGTTTTAATCGGGGGCGCAGTGATTTTTTGAGCACGACCAACCGGTTTGTCGGGTTGCGTGACAACTCCTACTAATTCGTCTTCGGATTTCTGTAGTGCTCGCAATGTCGGCACGCCA
>Ga0307479_10001825_pt1 | contig 19407 bp, 23 predicted proteins | sample atmos_gasesECM4C_FD_203743 | JGI IMG/M metagenome (GOLD analysis project Ga0307479, IMG submission 203743) | Hardwood forest soil microbial communities from Morgan-Monroe State Forest, Indiana, United States - atmos_gasesECM4C_515 | ecosystem: Environmental > Terrestrial > Soil > Temperate... | reverse complement strand
GTGCGAATCGACAAAGTCGAACAGCTCGAGATTACGCTGGGTATCGCGGACAACGCCGTGGAAATCGTTGATCTGAAACAAACTCAGATAGCGATGGTAATATTGGATACCTTCCTGCTGAAGCTCGGCGCATTGTTCGGGCGTGAGATCGTAGGTTTCGTTCTTCGCTTCGGCGCGCGCGGCCCGGAGTTGATGATAAGTCAGGAGCGATTCACAACCGTGCGGCCGCATTCCGTCGGGCCGGCCGGCCAGTTCCATTTGGAGAACCCCGAGATCGATCCGGAGCTGCAATTTTTGGCGGCCATCCAATCCGAGGATTTTGCGGACTTTGATGGCGCGGTTCTCATGGGGCCAATCCTTCAGAATACTGTTCAAATCCAGACTCATCCCTGAACCGATGATCGGACATTTTATCTTCAATTGTCAATCTTCGCGCACGGCTCGCAGGGCGCGAACTTTACGGCGGGAGGCCCGTGAGCTGGCTGCGAATCGGTCTAGGGAAGCCGGCGCCTCGGTTTCGGTGGAAACCGAGGGACGACACGACAGCTATTTGCTGTCATGAGCCTGATGTTTGATGTTTCCACCGTGGAAAGCGCCATCGAGTCGTTCATTCGCTATCTAGCAGTCGAGCGCGGGCTTTCCGATAATTACCAGCTTTCCACCCAGCGATCGCTGACCGATTTCGCGAGATGGTGCGCCGGCACGCGAAAGATCGAGAGCTTCAAAGCGGTCACGCTCGCGAGGATCAGCGAGTATTTGGCCGACAAGAAAAGGGCCGGGCTGTCAGCGGCGTCGATCAAATTGATCGTGGTCGCGCTCAAGATCTTCTTCCGGTTCCTTGCCGGCAAAGGCGAGATCGAGCGCGATCCGACCGAAGCGCTCAGTCTCCCGCGAATCGAGCGTTATTTGCCGGAAACGTTGAACGAACTTCAGGTCGAACAACTGCTGAACGGGATCAACACGAAGGCGCCGCTCGGTTTGCGCGACCGCGCGATGATCGAGCTGCTTTATGCGAGCGGACTGCGCATTTCCGAGCTGGCCAATTCGCGGCTGGAGAATTTTCATCCGGACGAAGGAACGATTCGGGTGATTGGAAAGGGAAACAAAATGCGGATCGTTCCGGTCGGGCGCAAAGCATGTGAAGCGCTGGCGTGTTATTTGTCGACCGAACGGCCGAAACTGGTGAAGCGCCGCAGCGGCAGCGAAATTTTTCTGTCCGAGCGCGGAACGAAACTGACGACCGCGCGGATCTGGCAGATCGTGAAAGATAAAGCGCGGCACGCCGGCTTGGAAAAGAACATTTATCCGCATTTGCTCCGGCACAGTTTCGCGACGCATTTGCTGAGCAACGGCGCCGATCTGCGCATCATTCAGGAAATGCTCGGGCACGCCGATATTTCAACGACGCAGGTTTACACCCATGTCGATCAACAGCGTTTAAAGGCGGTTCATCGACAATTCCATCCCCGGGCGTGACGCGATTCGAGTTGATAGTTGAGAGTTGATAGTTGATGGATGGCGGCTCATGAAGCGTCTCGGGTTACTCGTAATCATCGCCGCTGTGGCGGCCGTCGGGGTCATGTACGGATTACGGCGGGCCGAGCGGACCCCACATGCGATCGTGACCGCGCTTTTGCCGCGAGGAACAATCGCGCTCGCGCATTTCCCGGACTTTAATCACACGCGCGATGAATGGCACGGTAGCGACCTTTACAAGCTCTATCAGGAACCCGCGGTCCAAAATTTCCTGAACAAACCGCTCTCGAGAGTTCCGCAACGCGCCACGGCTGCGGATACGGCGGGTTATATCGAGCGACTCGATCTCAAAGACGCTTTTGTCGCGGTCACCTCGATTGAGAATAACAGTCCCCACTTGGCGGGCGGTTTCCGATTTCGTGGCAGCCAATCCAACGCCGAAGAAATCATTGGCAAGTGGCGATCCCAAATCGTGCGCGACGCTTCGGCGCATGAAAGCGTCGATTACGAGCAACACAAGATCGCCATCGTGGGCGCGGCGCCAAACCAGATCGCGACCGTTTACGACGGTCAATGGTTCTTCGCTTCGAACGATCTCGCCGAATTGAAAGCCATACTCGATCGCGCGGATGGCCGCAATAAAGATCGACAAACAACGCTCGAGACCGACGACGCGTTTCGCGGGGCGATGAAACATATGCCGGCAAGTTACGCGCTCTTGTTCTATCTCCAGCCAAAAGCGTTGTCCGAAAAATTAGTATCCCTGCGAAATGCGATGGGCGTTTCCGCCGATCAGAATGGGGTGGTCGATCAAATCCGCAGCATTTGCGCGGCGACAAGATTCGATAAGGGCAAAATTCGCGACGTTTTGTTTGTGGGAATGCCGAAGGCGCGATCGACGCAAAAGCTGACGCAGTCCTCTCTCGGGCTTGGAACGTCAGAGACATTTTTGTATCTCGCGACCTTGCTCAACCCCGACCGGCTTGCCGGAATAAACCGGGGCGGTCTGCCGGTTGGGGGCTGGCTGCAGAAAGTATTCGACGTTACGACGCGTGCCGGAGTGACAGTGGATGATTGGAAAGCTGCGTTCGATATGGAGCTAGGATCGCTGGCCGATTGGCCACCGAATTCGCGCTGGCCAGCGATCATCAGCACGTTGCGCGTAAGAGATCCGGTCCGGGCAAACAAAATCGTGAATGTATTGACCCATGCGATCGACGAAGACGTGCCGTGGAAAAAAACAGAAAAGAACGGCGTCGCTTATTTTTACATGCAGTCGCCGGCCGCTTTGTTTGCAATCACGCCGACCATTGCGTTGTCGAACCAGGTGCTGATCGCGGGACTCGATTCGGTTTCGGTTGAATCGGCGATTAATCGAAGCACGAAATCCTCTGCCGGGCTGGCCGATTTGGTCGCTTACAAATCGGCGATGCGTGCGGTCCCGCCGCCGACCGACGCCGTCGTTTACGTGGATACGGCGCTGCTTTACTCGCGGCTGGACGCGGCCCTACGCCCGATGCTGCTAATGAGCGCGGCATTTATGCCGGCGATCTCGGATTATGTCGATGTTGGCAAACTGCCACCGCCTGAAATCGTGATAAAACATCTTAGCCCGATCGTTTCATCGCAGCGATATGATGGAGACGGTTACGTGACGGAATCGACCGGGCCGGTGACGTTAGATATCGGACTTGGTTTGCCGGCGGTACTTTGGGCAATCAGTCGCTATCAGGACTACTAAACGAGACAAAACCGGCACTCCGAGTGGGCCATTTCGACGCTATTTACCTAGCATAGTCTAACTAAGCGGCGAGTGTCAGAATTGTCTGTTAGTTTGGCCAAAACGTGATACTGTTTGCGCCCTATGGCTATTCTCAAGAAAAACGCATTTTCCCGTCGAGTTCCCGATTTAGTGACTGAGGAACTGGTGGCGGTGCTTTCTCGTCGCGCCTCCTACGAGTTCAAGGAACTCTTTGATATTGTGCACGAGAATCTTCGCGCGCGAAACGCCGCGAGCGGAGGCGAGGAAATGCTCCGGTTGCGTGCTTACGAAAAACTCCAGAACCTGGTCGCACGCGGCGCGGTGAAAAAGAATGGCAAAAAATACAAAGGCCTGCCTTCATCGCTGGCCAAGGCGATCGCTCCGCAGAACGGACACATTCCAGGTCCGCGACTAGCTGCGGTAAAATAATCGCAACTCAGCGGTAGCCTTCGAGGCCGCGATGATTCAAGAATATCTGCCGGTTCTCCTGCAGATCATTGTTGCAATCGGATTCGCCGCGTCTGCGCTGCTGATCAGTGTATTGCTCGGAAAAACTGGTCGACGCACTCCGGCCAAAGACACGGCCTACGAATGCGGGATGATTCCGCAAGGCGAGGCACAACCGCGCTTTAGCGTGAAGTTCTATCTCGTGGCGATGCTCTTCATCCTGTTCGATCTCGAGATCGTGTTCATGTATCCCTGGGCGGTCGTTTACAAAGAAGCAATCGTGCAGAGCAGCGTGATCTTCTGGAGCATGCTCAGTTTCATTGCGATTCTGATGGTGGGCTATGTTTACGCGCTGAAAAAAGGCGCGCTCGATTTTCGAAAGTAAACGCATCGAACCGGGGCCGATAAATTTCTTCACGATTTCATTTGATCAGAATACCCACCAGCCGCGCACGAAAAGACTGCTAAAGAGCGCGAGGAAAAGGAGCGACCAAATGATAATGACCGGGCTCCAGAACCGATTTCTACTTACCAAAGCGAACACGAAGAAAATCGGAAACATCGTCAATGCATATCGCGGCATGCTTTCAATGAAAGTAGCGCAGACCAACAGCAACCAGTTTCCAGTTATCCAGGTCGCGTAAACCGGTCGCAGCTTGAACCAGCTCACGATGGAGCAGACAAGCCACAGGGCGGTAAAAATGAGTTCCTGAGTCCCAACGATTTCGGCCTCATTTGGGGTGCGGTTAAGATTTCGGAACGCATCGGCAATTCCAATCCACGGCCAGGACGACGAGATGTGAAAGAGTTGCCGGCGCAGTTTTAAAAACTCGAATGGGCTACCCGAGATCCGCCAATTAAGAAACAAATAAACGGCGAAGCCTGCGGGGACGACTGCGATCCAGAGCCATTGCCAGCGCCACCGTCTGCCTACGACCCATTGATGTCCAGCTTCGACCGCCAATGCCGGCAGCAGAACAATCCCATTCGCGCGAGTCATCCAGGAAAACGCGCCGAGCACACCGGCCAGCCACCATCGCTCTCTCCGCGCGGCGAAGACTGAGCCAAGCATCAAAGCGAGAAAAAGACTCTCGGTGTAGCCGATATGAAGATAAAAAGCTGTCGGAAAAATCAGAAAGAAAAAAACGCTGCCCCGAGCAATTTCTCCAGACCACTCGATCGCGGCCATGCGCCGCAAAATAACGACCGCAACCAAAAGCGCTACACCTGAGACAAGGAATGATGCGCCGAGGAAATCTTTACAGAGATAAGAAACGAAGCGCACGGTCCATGGATAAAGCGGATAAAACCAGGCCTTAAATTTATCCGCCGCGCTGTATCCGAACTCGGCAAGACGAAGGAAATGAACGGCGTCCCATTGGTTCCAGATTTCCAGCCATGACCAGCCGAATGGAAGCTTCTCATCTTCCAGTGCTTGGTAGCTAGCCACGCCGAAGAGCAGCAGTAACGCTTTCGTCGCCATGGCCCAGCCGATGACCAGCCAGTCATCTGCCGGTAACCAGTGCGTGCCGCGGCGCCACCAGTCCTTGATTGTCGATCTTGTTCGGTGGCGGCGGCGAGCCGATGCCACTGTTGTCTCGTCGCTCATCTAATCAGGGATAAATTTCGTTCGTCCAAAGAAATTGGTAAGTGGCAAACGCATTGAGATTGCCACCACGTCCACGTTCTAACGCAAAGGGCCGCGATCAATGCCGCCAAGGCGTGTGCCGGAAAATCGTGAATCAGCTTTAATTTCTGTAGGACGGCGACCGGCAGCATACTCAGAACCGCGCCCAACGGGAAAACGGAGTAATATCTGCCGTTCGCCGGGACCATTTCGTTGAGCCAGGAAGGCGCAGGTGTCGAAAGGCTAAAACTGCCATTCAAAATGGCCGAAGCGATTCGCGAGGTGTAATCGAAATGTTGCTGCGTCGCCTTGATCGAGAAGTAAAAAAGAAGCAGCGTTCCCAGCGCGAGCGCGCTAACCACCCAAAGGTCTCGACGCTTGATTGTCGCCTCCATGGTTACCATTTTAGAATTGTTTGAGTTGGAATCGTCCATCGATATTTTTGATTTTGTGGTTACCCGATTACCACTTGCGCGCTCTGCCGAGACCGCCTAATACCTTTAGCTTTCCATGATTCACCACATCGTCCTTTATAAACTCAAGCCAGAGGTCACTCCCGCTCGGGTCGAGGAGATGATGATGAACACGCGCATGCAACTCTTAAAAATTCCCGAGGTGCTCAATATCAAATGCGGAAAGCGCGTCGACCCGGAACTGCAATGGCCTTTTTTCATCGCGATCGATTTCGAGTCGATGGATAAGTTCTCCATTTTCCGGGAGGACCCGGTTTTTGTGAAGTTCATGGAGGAAATCATCAAACCGAACACGGCCGACTCACTCAGCCTGGATTTCGAAATGGACCCCGGCAAAGACGTCCGGTTCTCTTAACTGAATTTCTCAAGAACGCAGGAACGCAGAGGGAAACAAATCCTTCAAAATTCCTGTGTTCCTGCTTTCCTTAGAGATTCCTGATGACAAAGAAGGCCATCATTCTTGCAGGCGGCGCTGGCAACCGGCTTTCTCCGCTCACCAAGATCGTCTGCAAACAACTGCTACCGGTTTATGACAAACCGATGATCTGTTATCCACTGGCGACGCTCATGCTCGGCGGCTTGCGCGAAGTCCTGATCATTTCCACACCGAAAGACTCGCCGATGCTGCGGGATTTTTTGGGCGACGGTGCGCAGCTCGGAATCAAAATTCAATATGCGGAACAGGCCAAACCAAGCGGCATCGCCGAAGCGTTTTTGATCGGCTCAAAATTCATTGGCGATTCGGGCGCGTGCTTGATTCTGGGCGACAACATCTTTTACGGGAAACTCGATTTCTTCCGAGAGGCGCTCGCGATCGAGAGTGGTGCATGCATTTTTGGTTATCAAGTGCGCGACCCGCAGCGTTACGGCGTGGTCGAGTTCGATAAGAACGGTCGCGCGATCAGTCTCGAAGAAAAACCAGAGCGGCCGAAAAGTCATTTCGCGGTCCCGGGGCTTTATGTTTATGACGAGCGGGTTGTCGATCTTTGCAAGACGTTGCGACCATCGGCGCGGGGCGAGCTCGAGATCACCGACTTAAATTTGCTCTATCTCAAAAAGAATGAGCTGCATGTGAAGTTGCTCAGTCGAGGGATGGCCTGGCTCGATACTGGAACGCAAACCAGTCTGCTGGAAGCCGGCAACTACATCGCCACGATCGAACATCGACAAGGACTCAAGGTGGCGTGTCTAGAAGAGGTCGCGTTGCGGATGGGTTTCATTGACGAAAAAGATCTGACCAAAATCATCGACCAACTGCCGAAGGGCGATTACCACGATTACTTGCAAATGGTTTGCAACGAAGGTGGCACGGCCGGGCCAGAACCTATCGGCTGAAGCATTTTGGGCTAAAACGAAGCTGCAATTTTCCGCAGCCCAGTGTCGACATTCCAGTCGCGGCAGCGCGCTACAATTTCCATGATTCGGTACATGAGGTGCTGCTTCTTCGATGCAGCATGCGTCGTCATCCCAGGACAGACCCAACTGGCTTCACTTTAATCGAATGCACGATCGCTATTGCCGTCTCGGCCTTGTTCCTTGGCTCGCTGTTTCTCGTGAATTCCTCCGCCATGGATACACTCCAAATGGCGCGCGAGGCGGCGTGCGCAAGCCAGGTTTTGCAGCAACGGATCGAAGCGATGCGAATCGCGAACTGGCACCAGGTGACCGATGCCAACTGGCTGCTCACGAATCTGCTCAACGCCGACGCCCCCGGGGCAAACCAGTTAAAAAACATAAGCGAAACGTTAACGCTGGTAGCTTACGGCAGCAGCACGGTTGGAAACACACAACTGACTCGAACAAACGGCGCGGTCAGCATTGTCGCTAACAATTCGGCGTTACTGGGAGAGAACGCCATTAAAATTATCTGGACCGTTAACTACACGGCCGGACCTAATGACGGGACAATCTCGCGCCAAATTGTTGCCATTTTGGCCAAGGGAGGTGTGGCAAAATGGTGAGTGTGTTTGACCATGGACCTTTGCCGAAAGCGCAAGGTGGATTCGCAATTTCCGAGCTTATCGTTTCAGTCTCAATCTTCTGTTCGATCAGCCTCGGTCTGTTGATGGGCTTTACTTCCTTGGAACGAAATTACGCGGCGACCAGCGATTTTTCCATTAACCATGCCGATGAAATGCGCATTTCCGATTACATGGCGCTCGATTTGCGCCGCGCCATCTCTGTTCAAGCCGCCACAAACGACGTCACAATCAACATCCCCGCCTATTACGACCAAACCGGCGCTCCACAGACCCCGACGTTGGACGGTCAGGGCGGCGTCTTCTATGGAGCCCGCGGCAGCTCCGTCAGAGTGCACTATTACCTAATGGCCGGAACCATTTACCGACAGCAAGACAACGCGCCAGCGCAGGCGCTGGCGGTGAACGTTCAGGACTTCATCTTCGATATGACCGATGCCGGAAAGGTGGTGACCACTCGTATCACCTTTAATCCGACCTTCAATTCCGGCGGCGCCTCCGCGGCTGCGACAACCGCGACCGCCTTCTATAATACGACTCTGCTGCGCAACAGCCGGACCGACATCCAGAGCAGCGTTTATTAATGCGACGTCAGCATTCGACCGAAGTCGGCAGCGTTTTGGTTTGGACGGTAGTGGTCATCGCTATCCTTTCCTTGATCGCGACCGAAACGCTTCGTCTTGTGACCGCCAAGTACTTAAATGCGCTCCAGACATCGACGTGGCAGGAAGCATTACTCGCCGCCGAGTCGGGGATTGATCTCGCGATCGTAGAGCTTCGCAAATCGCTCTACCCGCAACCAAACCAGGCCTGGCAAGGTTGGGATAATCCGCCGGGGAATGAGATCACCAGTTATGAGCTGACGACGGTTCCGAATGCCGGTCTCAACGGCACGCCAATGACCATTGAAGCATCTGTTGATGCCCCGTCACAACTGATCGATCCGACGAACTCGTGGCAATATTATCGAATTCGCACCGTCGGCACGATTCCGATAACGGGCCCGGCGCGGGCGAGCGATAATCCGCAGGACACAAAATTACGCAGGCTGAGTTTGCGCTTCGAGCGATTCACCAACGGACTTCTGGTGGCGCATCCGTTGGCAACGGATGCGAACGGCAACCCAATAGCGCAAATCTCGCGCCGGATCGAAGCAATCGTCCGCCCCGTTTCTTCGTTCGACCAGGCCATCATGTCGGTCGGGGTGGTCGATTTGACGAATCAAAACATTGTGGTCGACAGCTACGATTCCAGCGACCCAACCAAATCAACCAACGGGCTCTACGATCCGACAAAACGCCAGGAAAACGGCGACATCGCTACCGATGGACAATTAATCGAGGCCGGGAATGCGCGGATTTTTGGCGACGTTGCAACCAATGCCGGAACGGTCAGTGGCGCGGCCAATATTACCGGTGTTGAACGCACGGATTTTTATCAGGAACCAATCCCGATCGGTGCTCCTTCGTGGAGCGCGACAAACTCGTCGGTCACTTCAGTCACCGGCACGACCACAATCACTGCCGACGCAACCCAACATTCGGCGGCGTCCCGATACGTTTTAACCGGTATTTCCTTGTCCGGAAGTAAAACTCTCACGATCGCAGGCAATCCCAACGGCACTCAAACCTACGTTGAGATTTACGTTACCGGCGATATCTCTGTCAGCGGCACCGGCCAGATTGTTATTCAGCCCGGAGTCACGGCCACAATCTACTTCGCCGGCAACGTCGATATTACCGGAAATGGCGTCCTGAACAGTAACAATCAGCCGGGCGATTTCATGTTGTACGGCATTCAACCGCCAACTACCTCGTCAGAACATGTTAGCTTCGGCGGCAACAGCCAGATTACTGCATCTATCTATGCACCGGGGCACGACGTGACCGTGAACGGAAGCGGAACAAACGGACATGTCTATGGTTCGATCGTCGGCAAGACCGTTACCATGACCGGCGTCTCAAATCTGCATTATGACGAAAGGCTCGGCTCAACCGGCGTGATCAACAATTACAAGATCGTCAGCTGGTTTGAGGACAATCGATAACTGCGACTGACCGTTTTGCCTAACGGACTGCGTTTTCGGCCGGTTGCTCGCGCAGGAGATGGGCGGTGTCCGCCATCAATTTGGTGACCGCGTCGGGCTCGGCCGCATCGTAATAACCGCGAATCGCGCCATGTCGATCCACCAGGATCATCCGGGTGCTGTGGACCGGAATTCCTTTCTCATCGCCGCCGTCCGAGACCGCTAGTTTGAACCCGTTGCGCGATAAATCGTAAATGGTCGATTGCGGACCGGTCAGAAAATCCCAACGACCGCGCTCGGCCTGCAGTTTCTCGGCGTAACCGCGCAAGACTTGCGGCGTGTCTTTCGTCGGATCGACGGAAAACGAGATGAGATGCACATCCGTTTTTTTCAACGGCTTCTGCAATTCACTCATCCGACTGCTGATCATCGGACATGGTCCCGGACAAGTCGTGTAAATGAAATCGGCGATCCAAATTTTGCCGCGCAACTGGGCCGAACCGAAATTTTGCCCGTCCTGGTTCACCAGAACAAATTGGGGAACCGTTCCGTAGGAAGAAACGGTGCGCTGGCGAAGCGCATTTACTTCGAGCTGCCGCAGCCAGAGCAAAACCGCCAGGGTGCCGATTGGAATCGCGATTAGGACAACCTTCCAAAGCGTCGCGGCTCTTGATGACGGGTGATCTAAAGTGGTCGTACTCGCATTCATGCTTTACTCAACACGAGCGCGACCAGTAACAGAGGCAGGTAGATAATTGACGTGATGAACAATCGTCGCGCATCCGACCGCGCGCGTGTTTTCAAAAATCGCATCGCGACGGCGACAAACACAATGCCGAGAATCAACTCCGTCAAAAGATAAAAAACTGTGGCGATTCCAAGAAACGCGGGCAAACCGGCCACGACAAAAAGAATCATGCAGAAGAAGACACTTTGGCTGGCGCTGCGTTCACCGCTGCGATCATCGCTTGAGATCATTTGGAAGCCGGCGCGGGCGTAATCGTCGCGATACATCCACGCGATTGCGAAGAAATGCGGCAGTTGCCAAAAGAACAGGATCGCAAAAAGCATCCACGCTCCCGCGTTGAGCGTTCCGCGCGCCGCTGCCCAACCAATCATTGGCGGCAATGCTCCCGGCACTGCTCCGAGCGCGGTGTTGAATGTGCTGACGCGTTTCAACGGCGTATAAGCGAAGATGTAGACAATGATGGTGATCGCGGCGAGCGCTGCGCTGAGCGCATTGCACACGAACGCGAGATAGGCGACGCCGAAGGTCGATAACGCGGCGCCGAGGACAAGAGCGGACGGCGGCCGCATTCGCCCGGCCGGAAGCGGGCGCCATCGCGTTCGCTGCATCATTGCGTCGAGTTTGTACTCCCACCATTGATTGAGCGCGGCTGCGCCGGCGGCGGCGGCGGCTGTTCCAAGAACAGCTTGCAACAGCGCGGCGTAATCGACGGGATTGTCATCGCCAAGATAAAAGCCGACAGCCGTTGTCAGTAAAACCAGCAGCGTGAGCCGTGCTTTGACTAACTCAACCAAATCGCGAACCAGTCCGGAGCGCGAGCTCCGGGCTTCAGTCCGATCCGATTCGTTTATTGCCTTTTCATCCATTACTCGGTTGCGAAACGCGCGAACAAATCGCCCAGGCACTCACGCCAAACGATAACATGATCGCGCCCACCGCGACATGGGTCGTCGCAACGTCCGCAGCTTTATTGCTCCAAATCGTCCACGCTCCGAGCGTGAACTGGAGAAGAAACAAAACGACCCAGGAGATCGATAATCTCCGAAGCGCGTTAACGTGGCTCGCCTCCCCCAGAACGCGAACGCAAAAGGCGAGCACGGCGATGCCGATCAACACTGCTAGAAACCGATGCGCCATTTGCAGCCAGATTTGAAACGCATCCACATCCGAAAGCGCGCGGGCGTCGCGCCACCCGTTGATCTTTGCCAGCGCGGTCACGCTAGTATCCGGAATCCACGCGCCATTCGCAGTTGGAAAATCAAGAATCGCCAAATCTTTGTGTTGATGCCGCATGGTCGCGCCAAGCGCGAGCTGGAGATAAATCGCGATTGTCGTCGCGACTGCGAGTCTCTTAATCGGCACAACGCTTCCTGGATCGACGTCCACCGGGACAAACGAACGCCAGAAATTGGTGGTCACAACCGCGATCAGGACGATCAAACCGAGAAACGCTTGCGCGAGACAGGCGTGAAAGATTCCGATTTGATCTTTCAACATGGTGACTCGCAGGCCACCGAGAATCCCCTGCAGAATTACGCCAGCGACGGCGATCAAGCCGAGCGTCTTGACCGATTGTCGATCTTCGATTCGCCATAGCCAGATTGCGAGAATGATAGTGAGAAATCCAACGGTCGACGCGATCAGCCGATGGGTGTGCTCGAATAAAACGCCGCCGATCCATTTCGAGACCGGAAAGAGAAACATATTGTAGCCGAAAGTTGTCGGCCAATCGGGCACTGCGAGACCGACGCCTTTGCTCGTGACCATTCCGCCGCTGCAAATCAGCAGCAGCGTGGCAATAGCAGTGAACCAGGCAAAGCGATTCAGCCAGCGCCCCGGTTCGAGCCGGACGGGCGTAGATGTCGATCTTTGCGCCACGTTTGCGCGCTTCGACTACTCGCCGCTCGGAGTTGGCGTGGGTTGGGCCGGTTTTTGTTCCGGTTTCGCGGCGGGATTTTCTGTTTTCGGCGCGCCCGGCGGCGGAACCGTGCCCGGTGTTGAACCGAGCGGCGGCGCCCCCGGTGGTTGTTGCGTTGCTGGCGGCGCATTTTGCGTCCCAGCCAACTCAGCGCGCTCTTTCAACCACGCTTGATACTCGGCCGGTTCATCGACCACGACCATTCCCTTCATGCCGTAATGACCGAGACCGCAAAGTTGACCACAAACCACCTCATAATTGCCGGATTTGATCGGCTTGAACCACATCGGGATGAGCGAGCCGGGGATCGCGTCCGCCGCGATGCGCATGTGCGGCAAGCAAAAATTGTGGATCACATCTTTTGAAGAAAGCTCTATGATAACGGGACGATTAACCGGGACGTGCAACTCCCCAAGTACCACGATGTCGTCTTTGCCGGCCGGATCGTTCGGATCGATGCCGAGCGGATTTGAATTCGTGACCAAACCAATCTCGCGTCGGCCAAATTGGCCGTCCGGTCCCGGCATGTGGAAGGTCCAGTTGAACTGCTGACCGACCACGTGAACCAGAATCGCGTCCTGGGTCGAGGGAAATTCGTTCACGCGTTTGGCCCAGAGCGGAATGGCGAAACCGATTAGCAAGACCGCCTCGATCAGTACAACCGAAAATTCGAGGTGCGTGGAAATTCCACTGCGGACACCGGCGTGATCCGCTTTTGGGTGGCGGCTCTTACGAAACCGAATTAGGACATAAACGAAAAAAGTGGACCATCCGACAAAGAGCGCGCCCATAAACCAGTGCGAGAACTCCAGAATGTGATCGATCTGGTAGCCGTGCTCGGAAGCGTTTGGCGGCTGGCCAAGAAATTCGTTAATGAGCGCGAGACTAGTCATCGAATTTGTCCAAATCTTCTTCGTTAATTTCCTGATGCGGTTCAAGCGGCATCCGGCCGTGTCGCCAAATCTTGAAACTGAACGCGCCGATTCCGCCGATCACCGACATGACTGCGCCGAAAAGGAACCAAATCGCCACGGCCATGTGCTCAGTCGATTTGCCATCCTTGGCGCCGTAACAAAATGGACACGCGCTCACTTGCTGCCCGATGAGCAGGATCGATCCGCCCACGCACAAAGCTACGGCGCGACTGCGCAACGACAAGATCGCCAAAAACTTTTTCATGTGATGATGCGGAGTCTTTTCATTTTTCGATAAAACCAAACGCCGTAGACAATCAGCGCAAGCGCGCAGGCGAACGAGGCGACCGCGCCCGCGAGATAGACCGGCGCGCCTTCAACGAGATTCACCCAGATACACCAGCCCCCAACGCCCAAGGCGAGCAGGGTCGAGAAAATGACGAAGATAATATGGAAAGCCTTGAGCGACATTATCGAACAACGGGGTTGTACCAGGCCAAAAATGTAAGCCAGAAAAGTCCGAGCACGAAAAAGCCCGTGAAAATCAAGACGCGATAGATCAGACGCTTTTCCGCGGCCAAGTGCATAAAAATCGCAGCGACCAGTCCCGCTTTGATTGTGGCCACGAGCATGGCCACGCCAATGTTGGCTTTGCGAGTGCCGAAATCGACGTAGGACAGCGCCACCGTGATCCCGGTAAACGCGAGCAAGAGCGCACCGACGGTCAGATATCCTCTCACATGTTTTTGCACGTTATGCGCGTACTCCTCGTGCTCGGCCGGGTCTTGCGTAACATCAGGCGGATTGTTCATGGCTTAGAGCAAATAAAAGAGCGGGAAGACAAAAATCCACACAAGATCGACAAAGTGCCAGAAGAGTCCGGAGACTTCGACGCGATTGGCTAAATGTTCCGGATTGCGTTGATAAAGTTTTTTGCTGACCGGCAGCCACATATAAATGAAAACGAGAACGCCGGCGAGCACGTGCGCGCCATGTAATCCGGTGATGGTGAAGTAACTGGCGAAATACGCGCTGTGCCACGGTCCGAACGAATCGATTCGTTCAACGTCTTCCTTCTCGATCTTTGCGATGTGGTCGGTCGGTGGAACGTATAAAAAATGTGGACGATCGTTGGTCGGATTGTTGGGATCGACGTAAACCGGATCCAGTCCGATCTCGTAATCCTTGATGTTCGGGTCCTTGAGCGCTTCGGGATTGTGCAAGTGCCCACTGATCTCAATCCGCGGCTCCATCCCTTTTTCCGTCCGACGATTGTTGCCCAGGTACTGCTCGTACTTTTCGAGCGCAGCCGGTTTGATGAAAATGCCGTAGTGCTCAAACTTCTGCGGCCATTCGTAATAAAGCTTTACGAAAAGAAAGATGATGCCGCACATGATAGTGGCCAGCATGTACCACCAGTAGGCGCGATAACGGCGCATCTTTAGCGCGGCCCAGGCAAGAACGACCGTGACCGATGACATGATCAGAATCGCGGTGTTCATCGTCCCGACTGGAACGTTGAGCAGACCATGGGGCCATTCGCCGGGTTGAGCGTCGAGCCGCAAGAAAACGTAGGCGGAAAAAAGTCCGCCGAAGAGCATCACTTCGGACGCAAGAAACAGCCAGATGCCGATCTTCGCGTTCCACAGACCAGTGTCTGGTCGAGTGGATATGGTGTACGGGATTTCCATTCGTTAATGCACCAGCACCGGCTCGGCTGCGCGCCTCGATCGCTCGGCCGGTTCGACCGGTTCGTTCTGCATGGTGAAATCTCTTTCGCGACCGGGCAGGCTGTATTCGTAGGGTCCGCGATACGCAACCGGAGTAGTGACGAAATTTCCGTGCGGCGGGGGCGACGGCGCGGTCCACTCCAGGGTGGTCGCTTCCCACGGGTTGTCGTTCACTTTTTTGCCGTGCTTAATGCTCCAGAAGAAATTGATGATGAACGGAATTTGGGCCAGTCCCATGATCCACGCTGCCCACGAGATCGGCGTGTTCCATTGAATACCGGTCAGGCCCCATACGTGTTCGCCGGCCAACGTCCAGCCCGAGCCACCGTCGTACCAGCGGCGATGCATCCCGAGCATTCCCTGCAAAAACATCGGCAGAAAAATTACGTTCATGCAGATAAGCGACGGCCAGAAATGCACTTTGCCCCAGAACTCGTTCATGATACGCCCGGTCGCTTTTGGGTACCAATAATAGACGCCGGCAAACAACCCAAAGATCGTCCCCGGTGCGACGATGTAGTGGAAATGCGCGATCACATAATAAGTGTCGTGGAGATAGAGATCGGCTGAATTAAATGCGAGCGGAATGCCGGTGAGCCCGCCGATGCCGAACATCGGCAAAAATGCCGTCACCCAAAGCATCGGGACATTGAATCGGATCGAACCGCCCCAGAGCGAAATGAAAAATGCGCTCAGGATGATCACCGACGGGATTGAAATCAGGAGCGTAGTCGTTTGGAAAAATGCGCTCACGGTCGAGCCCATTCCGGTCAACCACATGTGGTGCGCCCAGACGATGAACGACAAAAAGCCAATCACGAGCACGGAGAAGACAAGCGATTTGTAACCCCAGAGCGGCTTGCGTGAATTGTTGGCGAGAATTTCGGCGACGATTCCGAATGCGGGCAGAATCAACACGTAGACTTCCGGGTGACCTAGGAACCAGAACAAGTGTTGCCACAAAAGCGGACTGCCACCGCCGCTGATGTGGAGCGGCGCACCGTTCACGATCATCCCGGCCGGGAGGAAAAAGCTGGTGGCAAAGGTCCGATCCATTAATTGCATGAAGATCGCGGCCTCAAGTGGTGGAAAGGCAAGGAGTAATAAAAACGCGGTGACAAATTGCGACCAGACGAAAAACGGAAGACGCATCCAGGTCAGGCCTTTGGCGCGCAGTTGAATGATGGTGGTAATAAAATTGACCGCGCCGAGCAACGACGACGTGATTAGGAAAATGAATCCGACGAGCCACAACGTTTGCCCGTTGAAAAACGCATGAAAGCCCTGGCCCTTGTCAGCAATATCGGACAAAGGTGTATAGGAGGTCCAGCCGCCCTTGGCCGCGCCGCCGGGAACAAAGAAGCTGGTCAACATAATCGCTCCGCCAACGCCGAACGCCCAGAAACTGGCGGCGTTCACTTTTGGAAAGGTCATGTCCGGCGCGCCGATTTGAAGCGGCACGACAAAATTTCCAAAGGCAGCGAAGGCCACCGGCACGACGCCCAAAAAGATCATGATCGTGCCATGCATCGCGCCCAGGGAGTTGTAAAACTCCGGCGTCATTTTGCCATCGGGCATGGTGTTGGGCCCGAAGAAATACGGCAACCATTTCCCGATTACCGGCAGGGCCTGGCCGGGATACGCCAGCTGCCAGCGCATGATCATCATCAGGGAAAAACCGAAGAAGAGAAAAACGAGACCGCAAAGTCCGTACTGGAGCCCAATGACTTTGTGGTCGGTCGAGAAAATGTATTTACGCCACCATCCCAGCTCGTGATGTTCGTGTTCCCCGGCGTGGGCGTGAGGGTCGTGATGGGTTTCGCTTGTCGCGCCGAAGCCTGGCGAAGGCGGAAGAGAAGTGGAAGCGTCCATTCGAGAAAAAGTTACCCTCTCAATATTGAAAGAGAAAGCCTCATTGCAAAGTCCGAATTTGATCGATTGTCGATCTTGCGTTGGTCGTAGGGCATCGGTTTCGGGGGCTTTCTTCTACTCCAAATAGCCAAATCTCCGCAGCGAAGCCGCCGCCGCCCCTTGCAACTTGGAGACAATTTGTGGCGAAGAGGTTTGCCAGCGGCCGAGACTTCCCGGTGGCATTATTTCCGTCCGCGCGATCGGTTCGGGATCAACCGTTGCCTGCAGAAAATTCAGGATTTGAACCGCCGTCTCTAACGGTTTGGCGCAAAGATCTTCAAAGCGAACGCGAAGATAATTTTCGCGGAAGCTAATCTCGCCGTAATCGGCCGCGTCAGAATTGACTCTTTCCCACATCAATATCGAGCGCTCCGGCAGCGAACGAAAAAGCCGCTCGCCCCAGCTCAGCACGGCAGGACCGTGTTTGCGGATCTGATTTTGGTTTTGAGACAGCGCCATATCGCGGCCGTCGCGCAATACGTGAATGAATTTCAACTGCGGAAATTGAGCATGCAGGAACGGGAGCAAGTAAATGCTTCGTGGCGCTTTCCAGCCCCAGCGTGTCTCGCGTCTTTCCGCTCCCGGGAGGTGACGCGCGAGAGCAGCGTGAAAATCCTCCTTCATCCGCGCTGATTGCCAGGGCGTCACTTTTTCTCGACGGCGCTGCGCTGAAACGAAGGGATTAATCCAGCGGTCGTGGAACGCATAAAACTCCAGCGCGTCCTCCGCCGAATTCAGTTTGGCGCCGAGATTATAGCCCGCGAGTTTGGCGATGCGCGCGATCACACGCGTGCCGGAGCCGCCGGTCGCGCCGATCACTAATGGAGCGAAATTGGCCACGCCGACACTTGCCACGGCGAAGGCTGGTGAGCAATATCCAGCGCTGCCGCAATTTCAGCATCTCGATGAAGAGCAATCGCGCAATTGTCTTTCCCGCCTGGGGCGCGGAATGGATAGATCGCGTCGGGAGTTGCATCCGCGAAAGCGAGCTCCCGCCGTATCCGATATTCCTGATGACCGACGGGGCGACGGATGTGAGCGCTTTACCCGTTGGAATTGAAGTCGTCCGGCGCGATTGCCTGCTTTCGGGAAAGGCGAAAAAGACCGAGTTCTTCCCTCGTTTGCCGGAACAGATCGAGACCGCGTTGTTGATCGATGCCGACACGCGCGTAATTGGCGATATCTCGCTCGGGTTCGAAAAGGCGGAGCAACATGGGATCGCCATTGTCCCGGCGCCGCATTATTCGCTGGCCGACTTTCGCGATTTTCGTCAGGTGATGCTGAATGAGGGAGTCACGCCACTTGGCCAAATCATTTACAACTCAGGCGTGATATTTTGTCAGCCGCATCGGCCGGATGTGCGAGCGGTATTCGATCTGACACTCGCCTTGGCGCAAAAATACCGGGACAAACTCTGGAGCGATCAAACTTATTTGAGCCTGGCAATGGAGATGAAAGGTTTTAATCCCTACACTCTTTCTCCCAGCTTCAATTACCGCGCTTTCGGCGAACTAATCAGCGGTTCGATCCGCATCTGGCATTCCTATGAGCCTTTGCCGTCGAATGCTGCGTCTCTCGAAAAAGGTTACCTTCACCGATACGAAAAAGGCAAACTCGTGAAGGCGGTGAAAGTTCCACTGTGATCGCGGCGAACAGTCCGCGAATTGTTCTTCATGTCGGCGCTCCCAAGACCGCGTCGACGTATTTGCAACGTCGACTGCGCGCCGATCCCGACCATCTGCGAAAACACGGCATCTATGTTCCGGTCCTTCCTCTCGTCGCCGAAATGGCGGGCAACGCGAAGCTTCTGGCCACGGCGTTGAGTCAACGTCCATCGCTGACTTTTCAACGCAGTTTTCCCAAAATCGACGTGAGCGCGCTCGATCCAGCCCGTCTCGTTGCTGAACTTCTCCAAGACTGGCGAGCGGATTCGGAGTCGGTTGTGCTCTCAGCGGAGAATTTTCGACCGAATCACGCGCGACGATTGCGCGAACTACTTCCGAAAACTGCGCCGTGCGTCGTTGTTCTCTTTGTCCGCCGGCAGGACCGCTGGATCGACTCGTATTTCAATCAAATGGTGAAGGTGAACGAGATTGATGAAGATATCGGCGCATTCGTCGCGCGACTTTGCGACACCGAGGGCGAACGTCTCTGCCGTCCCGACTGGTCCGCTCATTACCAAGCGTGGCGCGAAGCTTTCAGCAATTGCGAAGTTGTTTTCTACGACGAGGTAGCATCGGACGTCTTCGGCGCGTTCATCGGTGCAGCCGGGCTCGAACCCGTACCGGCCTTGATCGACATCGATCGCGCACAGGTATCACTCAATGTTTACGAACTGGCCTACCTGCTCGATTTGAAAACTCCCGATTACCCGGAATTTCTTCTGCGCCAAGCGG
>Ga0307479_10001822_pt1 | contig 19430 bp, 14 predicted proteins | sample atmos_gasesECM4C_FD_203743 | JGI IMG/M metagenome (GOLD analysis project Ga0307479, IMG submission 203743) | Hardwood forest soil microbial communities from Morgan-Monroe State Forest, Indiana, United States - atmos_gasesECM4C_515 | ecosystem: Environmental > Terrestrial > Soil > Temperate... | reverse complement strand
CCGGCTGCTTGACGAAGAACGCCGAGCGGAGCGAGGCGGGCGTCGCTCCCGGAGCCCGGATGGCGCCGGTGTTGACGTGAACCGTCCCTCCCGCGGTCACGTTGCCGGCGCTCCCTTGCAGGTGGCGGAGGCTGCTGAGCGAGTTGAGGTGCACCTGCGCCAGCTTGAACTGCTGGGTATTGACGTCGTAGGTGACCGCCACCGCGGAGAAAGGCGAGGCTAGATCCGACCCGCAGGCGGCAAGCGCCAGCGCGAGCGCTGCGGGCGCCAACCACCTCATCCGCGGGCGGCCTTCCTCTTGCGCTCCACCAGCGCCTCCACCGTCTGGCTGATGCGCTGGGAAAGGATGAGCATCTCGCCCACGTCGGTAGGGGCCTGCTGCTTGTGGCCGTTGTCGAGATAGAGCATGTGCGAGACGCGGCCCTTGTGCAGGATGGGAAAGATGAGCGAGCTGAGCGGGACCTTCTTTCCCAGCGTGGCGAGGAAGCGGATGTTGGCCGGAGTCTTCTGCAGCGGCCCCATGTAGTGGCTGCGCGTCTTGGCCACCAGCGAGAAGGCGGAGTCCACGCGCAGCGGCAACGCCACCTGCGCGGCGGCGCCGTTCTCGAGGCCCTCGCCCAGGCCGTCCCAGCCGAGCGCCACCCCGCCCTGCACTTGCAAGAGCAGCGCGCGCGCGGCCTTGTTGCGCGAGGCGCGCAGCACGATGTGGGCGATGGAGTCGCGGTCGGTCACGCCCTCCAGCGCCTTGATCGCTTGCTTGAACTCGAGCGGCGACTCGTCGCGCAGCGGCGCCTCTGGCGGCGCCGGCACGTCGTCCCAGGTGACGGGCTTGAGCGGCAGCTCGGCCTCGATCTCGGCTTCCGCTTCTGCGGCTTCCGCCGCCCTCGCGGAGGCCGGCTCGCCGATGATGGCCTCAGCCGGCAGCTCCTCGAGGATGGCATCCTCGGGCAGCGCCTCGAGCGTCTCCGGCGGCGGAGTCTGCGGCGCGGGCGCGATCTGCGTGACCTTCTTTGCCGTGCGCGAGCGTGCGACGGCGGGTGACGGCTGCGGCGGAGGCGGCGGGACCGAGGGAGTCATCACCGGCGGCTGCGGCGGTCGGGGCGCCGGCTGCTGCCACGACTGCGCCGGCTGCTGCTGCGGTGGCGGGGGCGGCGGCGCATACCCCGGCGGCGGCGGCGGAGGGGCATAGCCCGGCGGAACTTGATATCCGGGAGGCGGGTACGGGTATCCCGGCGGCCACCCCGGCGGCGGCTGCATCTGCTGCGGATATCCCTGCGGCGCAAACTGCGGCGGCGGCGGACCGTACCCCGGCGGCCAGGTCCCGGGCGCCCACTGCTGCTGCTGCTGCTGCGGCTGCTGCGGCGGTTGGGGCGACGACCGTCCCGCCACCACCTGCGCATAGATGTCGTTGAAAGCGCTCTCGTCGATCAGCTCCGGCGCCTCTTCGGTGACCTGCCCGGCGTCCTTGGCCTTCTTCTTCTTGCGCTCGGAGCGGCCCTCCTCGGGAACCACGCCGAAGTCGAGCGCGCGCATCTGCCGGGTGGCCTGGTAGTGCGCGCGCAGGAGCTGGAAGATGCGGAACTCGGGCGCGATCACCGGCACGCAGGAGCGGCCGATCTTGGCGGCCAGCTGATCGAACGCCGCCACGTCGATGGCGCAGCAGAGGATCTTCAGCCGCCGCTTCTCCAGCTTCCAGGGGATGATCTCCTGCCGGTCGGCGATGTGCCTGGGGATCACGCCGATCATCGCCGGGTCGACGGCGATCTCCCCGAACGCGACCTCGGCGCCAAGCTGCTTGCCGAGCGCGTGTGCGAGGTGCTCCTCCTCCACCAGCTTGAGCTCGAGCAGGTTGGTGCCCAGCCGGCCGCCGTAAAGCACCTGCCAGTCCAGCGCTTCCTCCAGGCCCTCTTGCGTGAGATGGCCCTCGGAAATGAGGATTTCACCGATTTTGGACATGCTTTTGTAAGCTACCACAGCAGCCGCGGCAGAAATCGCCGGTCTCCTGCGTTGGAGGCAACGTGGCCCGAAGACTCTTCCTCCTCATTCTCTCGATCGCCTGCGCGCACGCCCGCACTCCCGAGCAGCAGGCGATGCTCAAGCGCGCCGACTGCGCCGAGCTCTTGCGCGCTGCCGACGAGGCGCGAGCCAAGGGGCAGACGGAGGTCGCGGCCGACCTGGCAGCCGGCTGCCCGCAGGACAAGCTGCTCTTGCTGGTCGCCTCGGCTCCGGCGGCGCAGGCGCTGCTCTGGTGCGGGCGCGCCCAGGCTGCGCAGCAGAAGGGATGCGACGGGCAGCTGGTGTCGGAGCTCGCCGCCAAGCTCAATCCCCACCTGACGCTGGGGCCGGCCGACCCCGCGACGCCGCCCGATCCGCTGCTCACCGGGGCGCTGGATCTGCTGGGCAAGGAGATGAACTTCTCCTGGAACGCCGACGCGCCCGACGTGATCGTGGGCAAGCTGGCGGTGACCATCGACCACTTCACCAGCGCCACGGTGGCGAGCGTGCTCGACGCCAAGGGCGGCAAGCAGCGCGTCCCCGCCACCCAGCACCGCTTCGTGGCCAAGGCCGAGGCCCAGGTCGAGCTGGGCCAGAAGACGCGCACGCTGCACGCCACCGAGGAGGCGCGCGACACCACCTGGGAGGCCGCGCCAAAGCTCGCGGTGGCGGCCAAGTTCGAGCCTTCCGTCCCGCCCGAGGACGAGCTGAGGAAGCGCGCGGTGCTCTCCTGGCTGCGCGCGCTGGCCAAGGCGCTGGCCGCCGAGCCGCCCGAGGGCGTGCAGATCAGCGACGACAAAGGCTGCGTCGCCTACGGGCTGTCGCTCAACCTGACCTCGGGCAATCCGGCCGCCGCCGCGGCCGGCCTGGGCGACCCCGCCAAGGTCGCGGCCTGCGAAAAATTGCTCGGCGAGCCTGCCGGGGCGGGGATTCCGGTTCCATGAGGAGCGAACGATGATCGCGCGCGACGACTGGCGGCTGCAGGGTCAAGACTGGCTTCGCGAGGAGTTCCTCCGCTTCCAGGCCTACCGGCCGCCGCACCCCGGGTCGGAGCACGACCACTGTGAGTTCTGCTGGCTGCCCTTCAAGACCCGCCCGGGCGACGGCGTGGCCAACGAAGGCTGGGTCACTTCCGACCAGCGCTGGATTTGCGAAGGCTGCTACGAGGACTTCAAGCTGATGTTCGATTGGATGGTGGAGATCTGAAAGCTACGCTTGCGCCGTCTGCGCGACGTTCTCCACCGTCGCGCTCAGCCGGTCGAGCATGGCCTTCAGCTCCGAGCGCGCCACCGCCTTGGCCAGCGCGTCCTTGGGCGCCACCACCTTGCGCTTGACCAGGTCGTAGAGCGCGTCGTTGAGCGTCACCATGCCGGAGCCGCGCTGGGTCTGCATGATGGAGCCGATCTGGAAGGTCTTGCCCTCGCGGACGAGATTGCTCACCGCCGAGTTGACCAGCAGCACCTCTTGCGCCGCCGCCCGCCCGCCGCCGATCTTCTTGCACAGCGTCTGCGCGATCACCGCCTTCAAGGACTCCGAGAGCATGGTGCGGATCTGCGACTGCCGGTCGGCGGGGAACTGATCGATGATCCGGTCCACCGTCGAGGCCGCCGTGTTGGTGTGCAGCGTGCCGAAGACCAGGTGGCCGGTCTCCGCCGTCTCCAGCGCGATGGAGATGGTCTCCAGATCGCGCAGCTCGCCCACCAGCACCACGTCGGGATCCTCGCGCAGCGCGGCCCGCAGCGCAGCCTTGAACCCCTGCGTGTGCACGCCCACCTCGCGCTGGTGCACCAGGCAGCGCTTGTGCGGGTGGACGAACTCGATGGGGTCCTCGATGGTGAGGATGTGGTCGTCGCGGTTCAGGTTGATGAAGTCGATCATCGCCGCCAGCGTGGTCGACTTGCCCGACCCGGTGGGTCCGGTCACCAGCACCAGGCCCTTGTGCAGGAAGCAGAGGTCGAGGATGGGCTTGGACAACCCCATCTCCTCCGCGCTCATCACCTGCGCGGGAATGCGGCGGAGCACGGCGCCGATGCCGTTGCGCTCGCAGTAGAGGTTGACGCGGAAGCGGGCCGCTTCCGTCTCGTAGGCGAAGTCGGTGTCGCGCGTCTTGAGCCACTGCTCGCGGTTCTGCTCCGGCGCGATGGAAAAGAGCAGCTCGCGCAGCCGCTCGTCGGCCACGGTGCCGTAGCCTTCGAGCTGGACGATGTCGCCGTCCAGACGCAGGCAGGGCGGAAACCCGCTGGTCAGGTGCAGGTCGGAGGCCTTGTGCTCCACCGTCAGATCGAGGAGCTGGCGCATGGCCTCGGCCGCTCCCGACGGCGGCGCGGCTACCGTCAGCCCATGGTGCTCCTCGACGATGGCGGCTTGCGGCGGCGCGGCCTTGGGCATCGCCACCGAATGAAACCCTGCGTGCTCCATGGCGATCGACCTGGCCGGCTCGGGCGCGGCCGCAGGCTCGAAGGTGGCGCGCACGCCTTCGCCGGTGGGCTCGATGCGCACGCGCACCCGTCCCGACGGCGCCTGGTACTCGAAGTCCTGCGGCTCCAGCGCGCTGAACGTGTCGCGCTGGTAGGCCGGCACCAGTTCCGCGCAGGCGCCGGCGATCTGCGCGGTGGTCAGCGAGCGCTGCATGGCCGGCCGGATCTTGTCGCCCGCCACCAGCGCCGCCGCCGAACCCGTCTCGAGGAGAAGCACGTCGGCCTTCTCCTTGAACATGAGGTCGATGAACGGGTCGAGTCGAGCCATGTCTCAGGCCCTCGCTTGCGGCGTCAGGAACTTCTCTAGCGCTGCGTCGAGCGCGTGCGGTTCCAGTGGCTTGGTCAGGTAGCCGTCGAAGCCGGCCTTGCGCGCGCGCTCCTCGTCGCCGCGCATGGCCAGCGCGGTGAAGGCGATGAGGGGAATCTGCGACGTCTCGGGATCTGCCTTCAGCTCCCGCGCCGCGGTGATGCCGTCCTTGACGGGCATGGCCAGGTCCATCAGTACCAGATCGGGGCGCTCCACCTTGGCGACGCGGGTCCCCTCCTGTCCATTACGCGCCAATAGGACGCGGCAGCCGCGCCGCTCGAGCAGCGTGCGCGCCAGCTCGCGGTTGAGGTCGTGGTCGTCCACCACCAGCACCGTGGCGCGCGCCGGCGGCGCGGCCTGCGTCGGGCAGAGCCGCTGCACCACCTCCAGGAGCTTGGGGGCGTCGACGGGCTTGACGAAGCACTCGGCCGCGCCCAGCTCGCGCGCCCGGCGAGTCTCCTGCACCACCGAGACCACCACCACCGGAATCGGCGCGGTCTCGGGTTTGCTCTTGAGCTCGCGCAGCACCGCGAGGCCGTCCTCACCGTCGGGAAGGATGAGGTCGAGCAGGATCAGCTTGGGCCGCAGCCGCCGCGTCATCTCCAGGGCTTCCTGCTCGCGCTTCGCTTCCGCCACCGCGTACCCCGCGCTCTCGAGGTGGAAGCGCATCAGGCGCATGTTGGAGGGATCGTCCTCGACCACCAGCAAGAGCGGCTTCTCCAGCACGCCCGGAACTCCGTTGGTGGGCTCGCCCTGCACCGCGGCCACCGCCGGCCCCGGCGGCGCCGCGCGCTCGTCGGCCGGCAGCGTGAACCAGAAGGTCGAGCCGCGCCCCACCTCGGTGTCCACGCCCACGTCGCCGCCCTGGTACTCGACCAGCCGCCGGGTGATGGCCAGGCCCAGGCCGGTGCCCTCGTGACTCTTGGAGAGCGGCGACTCGCCCTGCACGAAGGGCTTGAACAGCTCGGGCCGCACGTTCTCGGGGATGCCGGGCCCCTGGTCCTTGACCCAGAAGCGCAGCACCTCGCCCTGGTCGGCCACGCCCACTTCGATGCGCGTGCCGGCCTCGCTGAACTTGATGGCGTTGGAGAGGAGGTTGAGGAGGATCTGCTGCAGCTTGCTCCGGTCGGCAATCGCGCTGCGCCGCGACTGGACCGCCTGCTCGATCTCGATGTTCTTGCGCTGCGCCAGCGCCGACACCAGCGTGCAGGCGGAGACGATCTGCGCCTTGGGATCGAGCCGCTGCACCTCCAGCGTCACCCGGCCCGACTCGATCTTGGCCAGGTCGAGGACCGAGTTGATCAACGTCAACAGATGCCGGCCGCTGGCCAGGATGTCCTTGGCGAACTGGACGTGATCGGGGAGCAGCTTCTGCTGGTCCTCGAGCAGCAGCTCGGAGAAGCCGATCACCGCATTGAGCGGCGTGCGCAGCTCGTGCGACATGTTGGCCAGGAACTCGCTCTTGAGATCGTTGGCGCGCGCGATCTCGCTGTTCTTCTGCTCCAGCTCGCTCTGCTTGAGCGCCAGCTGCTCGGACTGCTCGCGCAGGACCTCGTTGCGCTGCGCGAGCTGCAGCGCGAAGCGCTCGGTCTGCTCGTGCAGCTCGTGGCGGCCGATGGCCAGCGCCAGCGGCAAGGCCAGCTCCACCAAGAAAGCGATCTGCTGCGCCGAGGGGCCCTTGGCCAGGCCGGCCGCGAGCAGGCCCAGGTCGCGGTCGCCCATGGTCAGGGGCACCAGCAGCACGCACTTCGGCTTGCCCGCCGCGAGGCCGGCGTCGAAGCGCAGCTCGGCCTCGTCGGGCAGCGCGTCGACCAGCACCGGCTTGCGGGAGGCGAAGGCTTCCTTGATCCGGGCGGTCAGCGGCATCGCGTGCGGCTCGCCCCCCCGGGCCGCGACCGGCGCCACCATCTCACCGTCGACGCGGTAGCAGGCCAAGACCAGCGAGTGCAGGTAGTCCTCGGCTTCGGCCAGCGCCGAGGCCATCACGCCGCGCAGGGTGCCCTGTCCCGAAAGCGCGGCCAGCGTGCGGGCGAAGGCCAGGTCACGCGCCTGGCGTTCGGTCATCTCGGCGGTGCGCTGCGCGAGTGCGGCGTTCTGCTTTTCGACGTCGGCCTTGGCAGCGGCGAGGGCTTCGGTGCGCCGCTGCACCTGCCGCTCCAGCTCTTGCTGCGACGCGGCCAGCGTCGCCGCCATCTCGTTGAAGGCCGCGCCCAGTCGAGCCAACTCGTCGCGGCCTTCCTCCGGCACGCGCGTGTGCAGGTCGCCGCGCTGCAGGAGCGTGGCGGCGTTGGAGAGCGCGGCGATGGGCTTGAGGATGCGCCGCGACCAGAGCACCCCGAAGAGCAGCGCGACCAGCAGCACCAGCGTGTCGGCGAACGCGGCCTGGCTGACGATGCGCTCCACCGGCGCCTGCAGCGCCGCGCGCGGCACCAGGTGGAACACCGTCCACGGCGCCTGCGACAGGCGCTTGGACACCGCCATGGCGGCCTGGCCGTGCGCCTCGCTCATGGTGTCGAAGAAGGACGCCAGCGCGCCGCCCCGCGCGCGCTCGAAAGCACCCTCCAGCTGCAGCGGCTGCTCGAGCAGCGTGCGGGTGGCCTCGCCGTACCGACGCTCGGCCACCATGCGATCGATCTCCTCCGGCGGAAGCCGTCCCGCCGGATGGAAGACCTTCTCGGTGGAGGCGCTGTGCGCGATGCGCACGCCGTACTGGTCGAGCACCACCGAGTAGCTGCCGTCGCCGCCACCACCGGCCGCCACCAGCTGCCACACCGCCGCGGCGCGCGCAAAGAGCACCGCCACCCCGACGATGGCGCTGCCGGAGCGCACCGGCGCCGCGTAGGCGATGCTGGGCACGCGGCCGACTTCCGGGCCGCTGATGTACATCTCGGCCGAGCCGCCCGAGCCGCGCGCGCCGTCCTTGAGGAAACTGCGATACCCGTAGTTGTTGCCGAGCAGCCGAGGCTCGGTGGCCGCCACGGCCGTGCCCTCCACCGTGAACAGCGCCACGCCGCGCAGCCGCTGGTCGGCAGCGGCGTAGGCCTCGAGGATCTGCGCCATCTGCGGCTCGGCCTTGGCCCACGCCGCCGGCGGCTCGAGGAAGAACTCGCGCACCTGCGGCAAGAGCGCGAGGCGGTCGGTGGCGCGTTGGACCGAGGCGTGGAAGTCGTCGAGCTTGGAGGCGAGAGCGTCGGCGCGCGCCTCGAGCAGCGAGCGGGCCGAGTCGTCCACCAGGTCGCGCGAGTCGCGCAGCATGAGCCCGGCGCTGATCACGATGGGCAGCACGCCCACGATGAGCATGAGCAGGAGCAGCTTCCAGCGAATGGGAAGGTCCCCCAGCCCTCTCATGCCGCCCCCAGCGTCAGCCGGAATACGCTCCCTCCGCCGGGGCGATCGGCGACCGACGCGGCGCCCCCGTGCCCCTCGGCCACCAGCTTCACCAGATAGAGCCCGAGGCCGAATCCCTTGCGCGACTGGCCGCGCTTGGCCTCCACCGAGCCGAACTTCTCGAACATGCCCTGCTTCAAATCGCCGGGGATGCCCGGCCCGCGGTCGGCCACCTCGATGACCACCGCTCCTTCTTCTCCGCGCACCGACACCGTCACGTCGCCGCCGGCCGGCGTGTACTTGAGCGCGTTGCCCACCAGGTTCTCCAGCGAGCGCCGCACCAGCCCCTCGTCGAGCGCGGCCGCGGGGCCCTCGCCGCCCTCGCGCTCGAGCCGCACGCCCTTGCGGCGCGCCACGCTCTCCATCGCCGCCAGCGTCTCGCCCACCACCGCCGAAAGCCGCACCGGCTTGCGCCGCACCGACAGGCGCCCTTCCTCGAGCAGCCGCACTTGCAGCGTCTCCTCCAGCCGCGAGAGCGCGGTGTCGGCGGCGCGCAGCGCCTGCTGCACGTCGGCCGCCTGCTGTCCCTCGAGGTCCTCCTGCAAGAGCTGCAGGTGGGCGATGATGCCCGCCAGCGGGCTGCGCAGGTCGTGCACCAAGAGCGCCACCAGGTCGTCCTTGGCCGCCTGCAGCCGCCGCACTTCCTCCAGCTGCGTGCGGATGGTCTTGTCCTGCTCGCGCAGCCGCAAGAAAGCGCGCGTGCGCAGGAGCAGCTCGCGCCGGTCGACCGGCTTGGTGAGGAAGTCGTCGGCGCCCGCCTCCAGCCCGCGGTTCCTGTCCTCCTGCTCGCCGAGCGCGGTGACGAGCAGCACCGGCACGTACTCGCGCTGCGACTCCTTGATGCGCTTGCAGACTTCGTACCCGTTCATGTTCGGCATCATCACGTCGAGCAGGACCAGGTCCATCGGCCGCTGCGCGATCTTCTCCAGCGCCTCGGGCCCGGAGCTGGCTTCCACGATCTCCCATGTCGCGCCCAGCGTGGCGCGCACCAGCGCTCGATTGAGGGGCTCGTCATCGACCACGAGCACGGCCGGACGCTGAGCTTCCATTCAACTCCCGGTGCGAACCAGATCCGCCTCGGCGAGGAGCATCGCAGTGTCCTCGTCGCGGGTGAGCGCTGCGAGGTAGGGGAAGTCCTTCTCCATGTCGCGCAAGAAGCTCATCTGCCGCCGGAGCGCGGCGATCAGGCGGCGGTTCTCTTCCTCCAGCTGGATGGTCTCGAAAGCGAAGTAGACCGTCACCCGGAGCATGGTGTTGTCCCAGGGCTTCTTGATGAAGCGGTAGACCTCGCCCTCGTTGATGGAGCGGATGATGGTCTGCGGGTCGGGATCGCCGGTGAGCATGATGCGCAGGACGTTGGGGTGCCGCTCGCGCACCAGCTTGAGGAACTCCACGCCGTTCATCCCCGGCATGTTGTGATCGCTGATCACCAGCTGGATGCCGGGCCGCTCCTTGAGCGCGCGAAGCCCGGTCTCGCCGGACTCGGCGAGGTGGACCAGATAGCCTTCGCGCTGGAGGACCGAAGCGAGCGACTGGCGAACCGTCTCCTCGTCATCCACCACGAGGATGTTCTTCTCCTTGGCGGTCTTCATTTCCGAACGCCTTTCCGATTGCCGCTCGCAATCGCTTGTTTTTTGTAATCGCGATGCACGCTTGCATGCATCGAGGAAAACCCGGCAATCACGCCATTTTTCACCCGATTGTCGGAGGAACGCAATCCTTGTACACACCGGATTTTCGCTTCAGGTGAAACCCTGAGGGGTCGGCCGGCAACTTGCGAAATCGACCGGACGGGTTGTACCAGTCGGACAGGTGGTCTCGATGAGCGTTGCGGGCGACGGGGCTGCGAGCTCCCGGATGCGGGAGGCGACGGAGCGCCGGCCCGACTCCGGGGAGCTCTTGAGCGCGCTCCAGCGCATCGGCGTGCTCGTGAACCAGCCGATGGAGCTGACGGCTGCGCTGACCGAATCGCTGGCGCTCCTCTGCGAAGCCGGCGGATTCGCGGCCGGGCATGCGCTCCTGTTGCAGGCAGAGCGACTCGTCTCGGCGGGCGTCTTCGTCGGCGGCGACGCGCAGTTGCGCGAGGCCTGCTCGCGCGCGACGTTCGGACCCGGCGACGGACCGCCGGGCCGCGTCCTGCTCCGGCGCGCAACCGAGGTCTCGGACTTGAAGACCGACCCGCGGTCGGCTGCGGCGGCGGCCATTGGGATCCGGTCCGCGGCCGTGTGTCCCATTCTCGTCGGCGGAGAGGTGGCCGCCGCGATCGAGCTCTTCTCCACCGCCGAGTCGCCGGATGCGCGAGCCCTGCCGGTTCTGGAAGCGGCCGCGGCGCTGCTCGGCCGCGTGATCGAGCGCTCCTCTGGAACGAAGTCGCTGCCGCCCGGAGAGGACGTGTTCCGAACGCTCTGCGAGGCGCTCCCAGTCGGGTTGATGCTGACGGACGCGAGCGGCAAGCCGGTCTACGTCAATCCGGCCTTCGAGAATGTGGTCGGGCGCGGTCTTGCGCAGGTGCTCGACGGGGGCTGGCGGGAGTTCGTCCACCCCGACGATCAACGACAGGCCGCCGACCGCTGGTACGAGGCGGTGGCGAAGAAGCAGCCGCTGCGCACGGAGGCGCGCATCCTGCGCGACGGCGTGGAGCGCGTGCTCGATTCCATCTACTCGCCGATCCTGCGGCCGGACGGATCGCTGGCCGGCTACGTCGGCGTGGTCGAGGATTCCACGCCGCAGCATGAGGCGCGGGAGGCGCTGCGCGAGAGCGAAGACCGGCTGCGCGCCTTCTTCGAGAACGCCGGCGTGGGGCTGGTCCTGGCCTCCGAGGAAGGCAAGGTGGTCAAGGCCAACCGCGCCTATGGCCGCTTCCTGGAGCGCAGGCCCGAGGACCTGGTCGGCACCGACGTGCTGCACTTCATCCACCCCGACGATCACGATCACCTGCTGCGGATGCGGCAGCAGCTGCGCGCCGGGCACATCGACCGCTACGAGACCGAGCGGCGCTACCTCCGCCCCGACGGGACCGCCGTCTGGGGCCTGGCCACCGTCACGCGCTCCAAGGAATCCCGGACGCTGGTGGGTGTTGTCCAGGACATCGACGCGCGCAAGCGGGCGGAGGAGGCGGTGCGCAAGCTGTCGGGGCGCTTCCTGCGCTTGCAGGACGAAGAGCGGCGGCGCATCGCGCGCGAGCTGCACGAATCGGCGGCGCAGACGGTGGCCGCGCTGGCCATGAACCTGCACCGGCTGGAGCGCATGCCGCTTCCGCCCATGGCGCGCGAGGGGCTGGCCGACAGCCTGGGGCTGGTGGGCCAGGCCTCGCGCGAGATCCGCACGCTCTCGCACCTCTTGCATCCGCCGCTGCTCGACGAGGCCGGGCTCCCCTCCTCGGTGCGCTGGTTCGTGCAGGGCTTCGCCGCCCGCAGCAACGTGAAGGTGAACCTGGAGCTGGACGACGAGCTGGGGCGGCTACCCACCGAGGTGGAGATCGCGCTCTTTCGCATCGTGCAGGAGAGCCTCACCAACGTGCACCGGCACTCGGGCAGCCAGAGCGCCAACATCCGGCTGCACCGGGTGGGGCCGGACATCTCGCTGGAGGTCGCCGACCGCGGCCTGGGCATGACGCCCGAGGTGCTGCAGCGGGTGAGCGAGCAGGGCTCGGGCGGCGTGGGCGTGGGCATCGCCGGAATGCGGGAGCGGCTGGCGCAGCTCGGCGGGACGCTGGAGATCGAGTCCTCGCGCGGCGGGACCATGGTGCGCGCGCGCATCCGGAGCGAACCATGAGCCACGTGCGCATTCTCATCGCCGACGATCACGAAGTGGTGCGCAAGGGGCTGCGCTCGCTGCTCGAGTCGCAGCCGGGCCTCGAGGTGGTGGGCGAGGCGACCAACGGCCGCGAGGCGGTGGAGAAGGCCGCCGCCACCAAGCCCGACGTGGTGGTGCTCGACGTGGGGATGCCGGAGCTGAACGGCCTGGAAGCGACGCGGCGGATCGTCAAGGCCGCGCCGCGCACCGAAGTGCTCATCCTCACCGTGCACGAGACCGAGGAGGTGATCCGCGAGGTGCTGCGGGCGGGCGCGCGCGGGTACGTGCTCAAGTCCGACGCGGGGCGGCTGCTGTTGGCGGCGGTGGAAGCGGTGGCCGCGCACAAGCCGTTCTTCACCTCGCGCGTGTCGGAGCTGGTGCTGGCGGGGTTCCTCTCCGGCGACGGGCGGAACGAGTCGGCCGAGCAGCCCGAGTCGCTCACGCCGCGCGAGCGCGAGGTGCTGCAGCTCCTGGCCGAGGGCCGCACCAACAAGGAGGTCGCGGCCGCGCTGGGCATCGGGCTCAAGACGGTGGAGACGCACCGGATGAACTTGATGAACAAGCTCGGCCTGCACTCGGTGGTGGAGCTGGTGCGGTACGCGATCAGGAACGGCATCGTCGCGGCGTAAAGACGAGCCCTTTGCTTTTCAGCCGACGCGAGCGAGAGACAGGCGGAAGCTCTTCAGGCGGTCGCGCAGAGGCGCGTTCTCGGGGCGGCGCAGGTCGGGATCCTGCTCCACCAGCTTGAACGCTTCCTCGCGCGCCTCTTGCAGGATGACCTGATCGCGCGCCAGCTCCGCCACCGCGAAATCCGGCAGACCGCTCTGGCGGGTGCCGAGGATGTCGCCCATCCCGCGCAGCTTGAGGTCGGCCTCGGCGATGCGGAAGCCGTCGGTGGTCTCCTCCATCACCTCCAGCCGCTGGCGCGCGAGCGGACCCCACTCCGCGCCCGAGGTCCCGGTGAGCAACAGGCAATGTGACTTCGCCGCCCCGCGGCCCACGCGCCCGCGCAGTTGGTGCAGCTGCGAGAGCCCGAAGCGCTCGGCGTGCTCGATCATCATCACCGTCGCATTGGGCACGTCGACGCCGACTTCGATGACGGTGGTGGCGACGAGAATCCGATCGTCGCCGCGGCGGAAGCGCTCCATGGCCTCCTGCCGCTCGGCCGCCGACTGCCGGCCGTGCACCAGCCCGATGGCCACGTCGGGGAAGACGTCCCGCGCCAGCCGGTCCCGCTCCTTGGTGGCGGCGCGCAGGTCGGTGAGCTTCTCGCTCTCCTCGACGAGCGGCAGGACCACGTACGCCTGGCGGCCGGCGGCCAGCTCGCGGCGGATGACGTCGTAGGCTTTCTCGCGCGCCTCGTCCTTGTACACGCGCGTCTGCACGGGAGTGCGGCCGGGCGGCATCTCGTCGAGCACCGAGGTGTCCAGGTCGCCGTACAACGTCAGCGCCAGCGTGCGCGGGATGGGAGTCGCGGTCATCACCAGCACGTCGGGCCGCACGCCCTTGGACATCAGGCGCGCGCGGGTCATGACGCCGAAGCGGTGCTGCTCGTCGATGATCACCAGCCCCAGCTTGTGGAAGGCGGTGGTCTCCTCGGCCAGCGCGTGCGTGCCGACGATGATTTGCGCCGTGCCGCTGCGCAAGAGTCGCGCCGCATGGTCGCGCTCGCGCTGGCTCAAGGAGCCGCTCACCAGCTCGACGTGGACGCGCGCGCCCTTGAGCAGCGTGCGCAGCGAGAGGGCGTGCTGCTCGGCGAGCAGCTCCGTCGGCGCCATGAGCGCGGCCTGGTATCCGTCCTCGACGGCGATGCGCGCGGCGATGAGCGCCACCGCCGTCTTGCCGCTGCCGACATCGCCCTGGAGCAAGCGATTCATCGGCTCGGGCTTGCGCATGTCGTCGGCAATGGCCGCCACCGCTCGCTGCTGCGCCGACGTCAGCGGCCAGGGCAATTCCCCGATGACCCGCTTCAGCGCCGCCGGCTCGCCGCGGAAGGCGATGCCCGGCTCGACCTTCACCCCGCGCCGCCGCAGCGCCAGCCCGAGCTGCACCAGGAACAGCTCCTCGAACGCGAGCCTTCGCCGCGGCTCTCCTCCCGGCACGCCGCGCGCCAGGTCGGCCGCGAAGCGGTCGGGAAAGTGCGCCTCGCGCAGCGCCTCCTGCAGCGTGAGCAGCTTGCGCCGCTTGCGCACCGGCTCGGGGAGCAGGTCGCGGACGAACTGGACGTACTCGTCCACCGCCTTCTTCTGCAGGCGGCGGAAGGTGCGCGGCGGCACGCCCTCGACGTCGGAGTAGACCGGCACCACCCGGCCAAACGAGTCGTCGTCGGCCAGCGCCGGGTCCGCTCCGGGCCACTCGACGTCGGGATGGGTCATCACCTTGCCGCCGCCGCCGTAGCCCTCGCGCATTTCCCCGCTGACCAGCACCTGCTTGAGGAAGTTCTCCTTGAAGCGCGCGACCAGATTCGGCCGGTAGTGGTACCAGATGCAGAGCAGCGATCCGTTCTCCTGATCGCGGATCAGCACCTCCAGCCGGCGCCGCCGGCCGCGCGCCTCGCGCGCATTGATGATGCGGCCGGCGATGACGATGCGCTCGCCGATGCGAGCGTCTTTCACCATGCGCGGCGTGCGGCGATCTTCGTAGGCGCGCGGCAGGTTGAGCAGCAGGTGCTCGACGGTGGTGAAGCCTTTGGCGGCGAGCTTCTCGGCGATGGCCGGGCCCACGCCGCGCAGGGCGGTCACCGGAGTGGCGAGCGGATCGGCGGGAACCTCCGGCGGCGGCAGCGGCTTCGCGAGCGCAGTCTTCTCCATCTTGACGAGCTTGCCAGGGCCCCCTGACATGGGCTGCGCCAGCGCCGAAATCTCGAGGGGAATCGGCAGCAGCGCGCCCAGCTCGCGCACCAGCATGGCGATGGCGGCCTTGCGCTGCGGCTCGCCCGCCGCGTCGAATCCCTCGACGCTCGCCGCCAGCCGGGAGAGCGGCGCGTCGGGCGCGATGGTCCGCGCCTGCGCCACCACGCTCGCCACCAGCGCCTCCAGGCCGTTGAGGCGCAGAACGCCGGCGCGCGAAGCGAAGCGCAGCGGCTGAAGCAGCGGCGAGAGCGCGAGCGACAGCGTTGGATCGCCGTCGGCCAAGGCGTCTACTCCGCAGGCTCTTCGACGGCGTACTCCTGGAAGAGCACCTCCAGGATCTCGTACTCGCGCTCGCCGCCGGGCGTGCGGATCTTCACCTCGTCGCCCACTTCCTTGCCGATCAGCCCGCGCGCGATGGGGCTGGTGATGCTGATGCGGCCCCTCTTCAGATCGGCCTCGTGCTCGCCGACGATGGTGTACTGCGCCTGCGCGCCCGAGTCGCCGTCGGCCAGCTTGACCGTCGCGCCGAAGACGACCTTGTCGCCGGAGAGCTTGCCGACGTCGATGATCTCGGCTCGCGCGAGGCGGTCCTCGAGCATCTGGATGCGGCCCTCCACGTGCGACTGTTTGTCCTTGGCGGCGTGGTACTCGGCGTTCTCGGAGAGGTCGCCGTGGTCGCGGGCGACGGAGATCTCCTGCACGATGCGCGGCCGCTCCACCGACTTGAGGCGCTTGAGCTCGCGCTTGATCGCGTCGGCGCCGGCCTTGGTCATCGGGATGCTGTTGCCTGCCATGATGTCTTCTCGATGAAACGAAATGCGGCCGGTCCCCTCCGGGCCGGCCGCGCGCGAAAACGACTTTGCTGGAGCAGCCGCCGAAAATCAACGAAAAGCCGCACGCCCGGCAGTCGGGCGGGCAGCCGTCGATTTCGCTTGCTTCGCGCGCCGCTCTGCATAAGTATGCATCTCCATGCAGAGCGCTCCCGTCGGCGTCGTCGGCGCGTCCGGGTACTCGGGGATCGAGGCGAGCCGCATCCTGGCCCGGCACCCGCACGTCGAGCTGCAGCTTCTGGGCAGCAACCAGTGGGCGGGCGAGACGGCGGCGCGCAAGGCCGGGCTGCCCGGGGCTGCGGGGAAATTGAAGTACGCGGGACAGGAACACCTCGTTCAGCTGGCGCGCGAGTGCGCGGCGGTGCTGCTGGCCACCCCGGCCGAAGGGTCGCTGCAGCTCGCGCCCATCTTGCTCGCGCTGGGCGTGAAGGTGATCGATCTCTCCGGCGCTTTCCGGCTGCGCGATGCCGCGCTCTATCCCCGCTACTACCGCTTCGAGCACACGCAGAAAGCGCTTCTTTCAGAGGCGTTCTACGGCCTGCCCGAGCTCGGGCGGGCGCCGCAGGGAACCAGGCTCATCGCCAATCCGGGCTGCTACCCGACGGCATCGGCACTCGCGCTCACGCCGCTCGTCGAGGCGGGATTGATCGAAGGGCCCTTCATCGTCGATGCGGCCTCCGGGGTCACCGGCGCGGGCCGCAAAGCGAGCGACGACCTCTCCTTCGCCGAGGTGGACGAGGACTTCAAGGCCTACAAGGTGCTGCGCCACCAGCACCAACCCGAGATGGCGCAGGCCATCGGCCGGCCGCTCACTTTCACCGCGCACCTCTTGCCGGTGAAGCGCGGCATCCTCGCCACCTGCTACGCGCGGCTCGCGCCCGGCCACCAGCCCGACGAGCTGAAGGCCGCTCTGATGCATAAGTATGCAAACGAGCCGTTCGTGGAGGTGCTGGGAAATCCCGACGAGATCGCGCTCAAGGGCGTGGTCGGCACCAACCAGTGCCAGCTGGCGGTGGTCTCGAATGGCGAGACGGTGGTGGTGGTCTCCGCCATCGACAACCTGGTCAAGGGCGCGGCAGGCCAGGCGGTGCAGAACCTGAATCTGATGATGGGCTGGCCTGAAACAGCGGGGCTCGAGGGCCTGCGGGGGTTCCATCCTTGAAAACGCCAAAGGGGTTCCTCTGGGCCGGGATGCAGGCCGGGATCAAGCCCAACCGCAAGGACCTGGCGCTGGTCTACAGCGAGGCGCCCTGCGCTGCGGCAGGCTGCTTCACGCAGAACCTCGCCAAGGCCGCGCCGGTCATCGACGCCGCCGGCCGGCTGCCCGCCGACGGCATCCGCGCGGTGGTGATCAACAGCGGAAACGCCAATGCGCTCACCGGACCCGAGGGCCTGACCGACGTCCGCACCGTCTGCGAGTCTGTGGCGGGCGCGCTGCGCGTGCCGCCGGCGGCGGTGCTCAGCGCGTCCACGGGAGTGATCGGGCTGCGGCTGCCGGCGCACAAGATCGTCGCCGCGGCGCCGGCGCTGGCGGCGTCCTTGAAGCCCGACGCGCTCCTGGCGGCCGAAGCGATCATGACCACCGACACGCGCATCAAGCTTGCGGCGCGCTCGGTGCCGATCGACGGGCGCGAGGTGACGCTGACCTGCATCTGCAAAGGCTCGGGCATGATCGCGCCGTCGCTCGCGACCATGATCGCGGTGGTGGCCACCGACTGCGCCATCACGCCGCGGATGCTGGCCAGCGCGCTGCAGCGGGCCATGAAGCGCAGCTTCAACGCGCTGACGGTGGACGGCGACATGTCCACCAACGACAGCGTGTTCGCGCTCGCCAATGGGCAGGCGGGGAATGCGCCCATCGCCGATCCGGGGCCGGCGCGGGAGGCGTTCTCGGCGGCGCTCGACGACCTCTGCAAGCAGATGGCGCGCGAGATCGCGGCCGACGGCGAAGGGGCGACCAAGCTGCTCGACATCTCGGTGAGCGGCGCGCCGAGCGAGGAGATCGCCGTCGACCTCGCCAAGGCCTGCGCCGGGTCGAGCCTGGTGAAAGCGGCCATCTTCGGGGCCGACCCCAACTGGGGCCGGGTGCTCTCGTCGATGGGGGCGCGAGCGGGGACGGCCGGGTACGCCATCGATCCGGCCGACGCGCGCGTCGCGGTCCAGGAGATCGCCGTCTACGACCGGGCGCCGCTGGCCTACGACGCTTCGGTCTTGAAAGCGCGGATGCGCGAGCCGGAAGTGAAGGTGCGGGTCGATCTGCGCCGGGGCACGGCGGCGGGCGAGGCCTGGGGCTGCGACCTCTCCTACGACTACGTGAAGATCAACGCCGACTACACCTCGCTCATCGTCGCCAAGCCCGACGGCGGCACGGGCAAGGACGACCGGCTCTCCAACTACAGCCCCACCTTCAAGGTGCAGCTGCTGGTCGACGCGCTCGGGTACATCAAGAAGTTCTCGGGCACGCGCTGCGTGATCAAGTACGGCGGCGCAGCCATGGTGAAGGAGTCGCTCAAGAAGTCGTTCTGCGACGACATCGGATTGCTACGCTCGGTGGGGCTGCGGCCCATCGTGGTGCACGGCGGCGGGCCGGAGATCACCCGCACGCTGGAGAAGCTGGGCGGCAAGGCGGAGTTCGTCGACGGCCAGCGGGTCACCAACGCCAGCGACTTGAAAGTGGTGGAGATGGTCCTCACCGGCTCCATCAACACCGAGATCGTCACGCTCTTGAACGCCGAGGGCGTGGCGCACGCCGTCGGCGTCTCGGGCAAGGACGGCGGCCTCATCCGCGCCCGCAAGCTGGTGAGCGACGGGCGCGACCTGGGACAGGTGGGCGAGGTGACGCGGGTCAACAAGGACTTCCTCGAGATGCTGCTGCAGCAGGGCTACGTGCCCATCATCTCGCCGGTCGGGCTGGGCGAAGACGGCCAGAGCTACAACATCAATGCCGACACGGTGGCGGCGGAGATGGCCATCGCCATCGGCGCGCAGAAGCTCATCTACTTGTCCGACGTGCCGGGCATCCTCAAGGCCGGCGAGCTGGTCGGCCAGCTCACCGCGCGCGACCTCGAGGCGCTCATCGCCGACGGCACCATCTCCGGCGGCATGATGGCCAAGGCCCGCAGCATCCTGAAGGTGCTCGCCTCGGGCGTGCCCAGCGTGCACCTGCTCGATGGGCGCGTGCCGCACTCCATCATCGGCGAGCTGTTCACCGACCGGGGTGTGGGGAGCTGGATTTCGGCATGAGGCCCATTGAGAAACACGTCCGCCGGTTCGGCAAGCAGAAGCGGCACGCGGTGATCAAGAAGGTGCTGCGCGCCAAGGCCATCGGCTCGCAGCACGAGCTGGTCGAGTCGCTGCGCGCCGAGGGAATCGACGCCACCCAGGCCACGCTCTCGCGCGACCTGGCCGAGATGGGAGCGCTGCGCGTCTCGCGGCCGGAGGGCGCGGTCTACGAGCTGGAGCCGGTGAACGCGCAGGCGGCGCCGCTCTTGGGAGAGCTGGGCGAGAACATCCTCTGGCTGGCCGAGAACGAAGCGCTGGTCGTCCTGCGCACGCGGCCGGGCATGGCCTCCGCGCTGGCGCTGGCCATCGACAACGCGCGGCTGCCCGAATGCCTGGGCACTCTGGCCGGCGACGACACCATCTTCGCCACCCACTCCCGCGGCGCCTCCACCCGCCGCCTCGCGCAGCAGATCCGGGCGCTCTTCGGAAGGGAAATCCCATGAGTTTGGGGGGTCCAGTCGCCAGCCGAGCGCAGCTCCACGAGATCGAGGTGGCCGAAGGCGCC
>Ga0307479_10001821_pt1 | contig 19431 bp, 14 predicted proteins | sample atmos_gasesECM4C_FD_203743 | JGI IMG/M metagenome (GOLD analysis project Ga0307479, IMG submission 203743) | Hardwood forest soil microbial communities from Morgan-Monroe State Forest, Indiana, United States - atmos_gasesECM4C_515 | ecosystem: Environmental > Terrestrial > Soil > Temperate... | reverse complement strand
TATCTCACAGCAGACCCTGGACGACCTGGCCAGATTCACCTCGATAGACACGAGCCGGTCGGTCGTGAGCTACGCCGGCGTCGGGGCGAATTTCACGCCCCAGCGCGACGCAGAGGCGCTGCGAGCCTTCAAGGCGCAGTACAAGCTCCCTGACCGGTACATTTTTACCGTCGCCCGGGTCCGACACGGCGGACACACTCATTTGCCGGAATATCCGGGGGGCAACAATGAGCGCCTGCTGCGGGCCTATTTGCTGTATCGCAGCAATGGCGGCGATCTGCCGTTCGTCATGGCTGGGTACCAGGTTGAGGAGTACCTGCGTGCCCACGGTTTCAAGGATACGGACCTCGAGCAGGTCACCTTCATGGGTTTCGTGCCGAACAAGCAGATTCACATGGGGTTCCAGCTGGCAGAGTGTTTTGTATTGGCAACCCTCTGCGAGAGTTTCGGCATTCCAATCGTCGAGGCGATGGCCACGGGATGTCCTGCGATCGTTCCCACCACCGGAGCCTGTTCCGAAATCGCGGGAGGCTCCGCGCGGCTCATCGATCCGTTCGACGAAGAAGACATGGCTGCCGCCCTGATGGAAGTGACTCGATCCGAAGAGCTGCGCAATTCGATGCGCGCTCGCGGCCTGAAGCGCGCGGCTGATTTCACCTGGGGCGAGACCGCGCGGCGCACGTTAGGAGTGCTGCACGAAGTGCTCGAGTCACGCGGCAAACCGCGTGTGATCCACACGACCGATTTGGGCAGGCCGGGAGGCTAGGAAGTAACGACTTCGGATTCCCGGAGACTGGGGCATGAGCTCGGCCGTGTGCGAAATCGTACATAACAGGGTGATTGACAAGGACAAGGAGGACATGTCGGGGTCAAGACGGCCGCGAATTCTGGTAGGATGACCCAGTGACAGCCGGCTGCTCGAAGCGCCGGGGACGATGTGCGCAGCCACTCAGAACAAGAAGGCATACATCCCGTCACCGCAGCACAGCTCACAATTTTCGAGATTGTGTGACACCTTAGGGAGCGTGTTCAGGGGCGCTCTGCGGCGAGGTTTGCAACCCGCCGGCCCCGATGACTAGTTGAACTACAAGGTATCATCGATGCGAATCAGTGTGTTCGGCTTGGGTTATGTGGGCGCGGTATCCGTGGCATGTCTGGCGCGTGACGGCCACCAGGTCATCGGCGTTGATGTTGACCCCATGAAGCTTGAGCTGATCCGCAGTGGTCGCTCGCCCATCATTGAAGAGGGCGTCCAGGAGCTCACACGCTCGGTGGTCGCCGCTGGCAAGGTATCGGTCACGGACGACGTTGGTGCAGCGATCAACGGCACCGAGCTGTCCTTCGTCTGCGTCGGTACTCCGTCGAGTCCCAACGGGAGTCAGGATCTATCTGCGGTCAAACGGGTCATGGCCTCCATTGGCGCCGCCATAGGCCGCAAGAGCGACTTTCACACCATCGTGCTGCGCTCCACGGTACCTCCGGGGACCGTGGAGGAAATCATCAGGCCGATTCTCGATGAGGCCAGCGGCAAGCTCACGAATCGCGATTTCGGTCTGTGTTTCCAGCCGGAGTTCCTGCGCGAGGGCAGCTCGATAAAGGATTACGACAACCCTCCCTTCACCGTGATCGGTACCGGATCGCAACAGGCCGAACGCGCCCTGCGCGAGCTTTTCGGGCATCTGCCGTGCGAATTCATCACCACCTCGCTGGGAGTGGCTGAGCTGCTGAAGTACGCCTGCAACGCGTTTCACGCCCTCAAGGTGACGTTTGCAAACGAGATCGGCCGGCTGTCACAGGCCGTCAACATCGACGCCCGCCTCGTCATGGAGCTGGTGTGCCGCGACCACCATCTCAATATCTCGCCGGCCTACCTGCGGCCCGCATTTGCCTTCGGCGGCTCCTGCCTCCCCAAAGATCTTCGTGCCCTGACGTACGTGGCGAAGCAGCGTGACGTCACGGTGCCGATGCTGGGGGCGATCATGGGCAGCAATCGCGTCCATATCGACCACGTGTTGGATCAAATCATGACGTCCGGCGCACGACGGATCGCAATGATCGGATTGAGCTTCAAGCCAGGTACCGACGACCTGCGCGAGAGTCCGTTGGTCGCCGTGGCCGAGAGGCTCATCGGCAAGGGTTATGATCTGCGCATCTACGATGCGGCAGTCAATCTTTCGCGGCTCATCGGCGCCAACAAGAGGTTCATCGAGGAAAGCATTCCGCACATAGGCAGGTTGATGGTCTCGAGCGTCCATGACGCCTTGGAATTCGGCGAGACTGTGGTGATCGGCGCCGCCGACAAGTCCGTCGTGGCCGCGCTGACACACGGCATCGGCGCCCGCCACCGCGTGATCGATGTTGCGGGGCTGCCGGCCGGCTCGCTGCAATGTGCGAGCTACACAGGCGCCTGCTGGTAGAGGAGCCTCAGTGAGTGCCCTCAACGTTGAGGAGCGCTACCGTCCCGACATCGACGGACTGCGTGCCGTTGCAATTCTGGGTGTCGTTGCGTATCACGTTGGCTTGCCCGGCGTCACCGGCGGGTTCGCCGGTGTCGACGTCTTTTTCGTTCTCTCCGGATATCTGATCACCCAGCTGCTTGCGCGGGAGTTGGCTGACACCGGCACGGTGTCCATCTCGAAATTCTATGCGCGGCGGATGCGCAGGTTGCTGCCCGCGTTGGCGCTCGTATTGCTTGCCTCCGTCGCTCTATCGTGGGTCCTGCTGCCGCCGGGCGGCGAGCGCGAGGAGTTGGCGCAGTCGGCGTTGGCATCACTGTCATTCGTCGCAAACCATTTCTTCAAGGCCGACCTGGGCGGATATTTTGCCGGCGCAGCTGAGCGCAAGCCGCTGCTGCACTTGTGGAGCCTGTCGGTTGAGGAGCAGTTCTATGTAGTGTGGCCGCTGGTACTCGTGGCGATTGCGAGGCTCACCGCAGCCCGCACGCGCCTCGCATGGATGCGCTGGTCGATCGGGACCCTGACGATCGGCTCGTTCATCCTCAGTGCATGGCTCATGCCGCGGGACCCGATTGCAGGCTTCTACCTGGCCGCCCCCCGTGCCTGGGAGCTCGGTGTCGGCGCTTTCCTGGCCCTGATGCCAGCGCGATTGCGCTCAGGTCATCCACGGCTCGGCCGCGTTGCCGCCGCAATCGGCGCGCTGCTCGTGGCCGGCTCGTTCACCTTGCTGGAATATTCAACACGTTTTCCCGGCCCCGCCGCGGTTCCCGCGGTGCTCGGAACGGCGCTGTTGATATGGGGAAATGCCCAGGACCCCGCAACCCTGTTGTGCCGGATATTGGTCAGCCGGGTGATGATTTCCATTGGCGTCACCTCCTACGGCTGGTATCTATGGCATTGGCCCTTGCTCGCGTATTTGCGGGAAGCAACTCTAATGCAGGCTGGGGTGGCAAGCTCGGCAGTGGCGGCGCTGATTGCGTACGTCCTTGCGGCATTGAGCTTGAAGTATGTCGAGACTCCGATCAGGCGCGGCAACGCGTTGGCGCGCGCTCCAACTGCGGGAGTGCTCCGATACGGTCTCGCGACACTGGCCAGCATGGCTCTCGTGGCGGGCGCAACCTGGGCGTGGGCTGCAAATGCTCCACGCAGCGAGCGATCGCGGCTTGCTGCGAAGGTCGACGACGACACTCCCGAGAGGGCCAACGACCATTGCATGCTGCAGATAGCTGCTTGGAAGGGCAGCCTGTCCGCAGCGAAATGCCATTTTGGAGCCCGTGGGCCGGGCACCGATCTGGTGCTCTGGGGAGATTCGCACGCGTTCGCGCTGGCGCCGCTGTTGTTGGCGCCGCAACAGCAGGGGTCACCCACGTTTGAGCAATTGACGATGGCATCGTGTCTGCCGCTAGTGCATCAGACTTCACCCTTGTGGAATTTCGGCAGGAACTGCTGGGAGTTCAACGAACTCGCGCTGCGCGAGATCGTGAGACTGAAAAGAGAGGAGGGGCTGAAGGGCGTGATCATTGCCGGCTGGTGGTCGAGGCTATGGAATCCCGTGGTTCCCCGTGATGTCAGCGCGGCCAAGCCGCGAGGAATTCGTGACGCCTGGCGTGCCTGGCAAAACCGGTCGGTGACGGGCAGCCTGCGACCAGCGGGTCAAATGCTTGCGTCCGATCTGGCCGCAACCTTCGAGGCATTGCAGGACGCCGGCCTCAAAGTATGGATTTTCATGGATCCTCCGGAGTTTCCGCGGCCGTTACCCAGTTGCGCCTATTTCGAATTCTCGAATTTGCCCAGTTGCGGGATCAGCCGCGCCGACTACGACGCGCAAGCCGGCGAGATCAAGAGCATCATCGAGAGGGTCGCGCGTCGCTTCCCTGCGGTGCACACGTTTGATCCCGCCCCGTTCCTATGTGACTCGAATCGCTGCCCGGCGTTTATCGGGGACCGGCCCATCGTGTGGGATACCCACCACATGTCTGCGTCGACCGCCCGAAGTTTGGCTCCGCTGGTGAGGAGCGACATCCGCTGGCTTCAGGGATCTGACGCATCGAGAAGCGTAGCCAGCACCGAGTCCGATTAAGTCCGCTCTCAATGCTCCGAAGTGCACGCGGTGTTGCACTAACACTGAGCCGTGCTTCGCGTTATTCGCCCGACGCGACTGGTAAGCTCATCCGCAGGGGGGCTGTGCCTGTCAATGGATTTTCGGGTTGCGGCGGCCTGTAGCAAGTCGGCCCGGGTTATGTTGCATACGTGAGGCAACCGGGGCGTCCCCAGATTGGGCGCGGCCGCTCGATTTACATAACGGCGTGCGCTCCACGCATCAGCGGGCGCAGCTGCCCGCAGTGGCATAAGCTATAAAAAAAGGGCATGCAATGCGATTGTTGATTCCATGCATGACGGTCGGAGCTGTAACAATTTCGGTCTGGGTCACGGCTTTGGCCCCTCTCGGGGTCAGCCGGGAGGTAATAAGCCTGTCGCCGGCGATAGCGGCCATCACGTTGTCGCGGACACAACAATTTACAACGACACTGGCGGGTGGCGGCGCGGTTAACTGGGAGGTGGATGGTGTCGCCGGTGGCAACAATGTCCTCGGAAGGATCAGCGCAACCGGTGTTTATAGCGCCGGAACTGCGGCGGGTACGCACACCATCGTCGCGACGAGCAGCGCAGATCCGGCTGTCGCGGCGACTGCCGTCGTTGCGGTGACGGATTTGGCCGGCGTCTATACCTACCACAACGATCTCACTCGAGACGGGGCGAACACGCAGGAATACGCTCTGACGACGAGCAGCGTGAACACCGCGCACTTCGGCAAGCTCACTTCCTGTCCCGTGGACGGCGCCATATATGCGCAACCGCTCTGGGTCGCCAATCTGACCGTCAACGATGCGGTACACAACGTGGTCTTCGTGGCTACCCAGCACGACAGCCTGTTCGCATTCGACGCTGACGCGAGCCCCTGTATAAAACTCTGGTCAGCCAACCTGCTCGATGTCAGTCACGGTGCACTGAAGGGTGAGACTACGGTGCCGGGCGACCTGGTCGGCAGCGGGAATGGTGACATCACGCCGGAAGTGGGCATAACCGGCACACCGGTCATTGATCCGGTCAAAGGCATATTGTATGTGGTCACAAAGTCTGTTGACTCGGCACAGACGACCTTCTACCAGCGTTTACACGCCGTAGATCTTGCCACCGGCAAGGAGCAGGCTGGGTCGCCTGTGACCATCGACGGCACCTATCCTGGCAGCGCAGATGGCGGCACCGTAGTTAGATTCAACGCGCGGCAGCAGCTCCAGCGGGCAGGTCTCGCCCTCGTCAACGGTGTCACCTACATTGCCTGGGGTGCGCACGAGGACACAGCTCCGTTTTATGGTTGGATGATGAGTTACCTGTACGACGGCACAGCGTTCACGCAAAAAAGCATTCTGAACACGACACCCAATACTCGGGGCGCTGGCATCTGGATGGGCGGCGGTGCCCCGGTGGTTGATTCCGACAACAAACTTTACGTCGTCACGGGAAACGGCGGCTTCGATGCCACGAGCGGCAGTGCTCCGAATAACGATTATGGGGACACGCTTCTGCAGTTGACCCCGTCGCTGCAAGTCCTGCAGTGGTTCACGCCTTCGGACCAACTGGACGTCTCGCAGTCAGATCGGGACTTCGGATCCGGAGGAGCCGTGGTGCTTGCGGATCTGCCTGCAGGAAACGCCGTAACCCACGTGTTGATCTGCGGCGGCAAGGACGCCACGCTGTATGTCGTGAATCGGGATCTACTCGGCGGCTTCGGTGATCCCGCCGCGGTGCAGACAATCGATTTTGGGAGGTCGATCTATGGAAGCCCGGCGTTCTGGAATAACACTCTGTACATGGGTGGGAGCTTCGGGCCCGTACGGGCCTTTCGGCTGAATATGTCGACCGCCCGGCTCACGTTGGCGTCCGAATCCTCGAATGAGTTGGGGTTTCCCGGCGCGACGCCGTCGGTATCGTCCGCAGCGACCCGGAACGGCATTGTCTGGACTCTGGACAGCGCCCAATACTGCACGGCCCGCTCCAAACGCTGTGGCCCGGTCGTGCTCTATGCCCACGATGCCTCCAACCTGGGTAAGGAGCTGTGGAATAGCGCCCTGACTGCCGCGGACACCGCAGGCTATGGGATCAAGTATACGGTTCCGACCGTTGCGAACGGCAAAGTCTACGTGGGGACTAGAGGCAACAACATCGGCGGTGCTACCGATTCCACCAGCGTTCCTGGTGAGATGGAAATCTACGGCTTGAAGCCGTAACCACCCGCCGGCGTGGCCCGGGCGCGGAAATTGCGGGCAAGCCACTCATACTCGGTATGCGCGCGCTGGCGCAGGGGCCATGATGAGGCTTATTTTTGTTTGCGGGAACAGAACTCAAAAATCAAATAAGTCAAATGCTTATGAAGTATTTGCGCTTCCTTGCGGGATTCGCGAATATCTGGTTGAGTCGAGAAAGATTAGAATTCGATCAGGCGGAATAGTCCGGCGAGCAACAACCGCAATGCGGGCTTCGCCGACAGCTTGGCCAGAAGAAGAAGCGTCAATGAATGACCCGATTGTTCCCAGCAATGAGTTGCTGGCTGTACCTTGGGTGCGGTTCTCCGGCGGCCCGGGCTGCCAAGCTTGAATATCGCCAATATCTTCGGGACGCTGGCGCCTGTGCTCGCGATTCAGATTTGATCGACGTGGCGCGCCGCGCAACAGGTTAAGGGGACCTAAGGGGTGAACAATGAGGCAAGGCAAATGAGTGGGCCGGGAGCTGGACGCTTGGCGGGAGCGTGCATCGTCGCCTGTTTGCTGCTGACCTTGAGCTTGACGCCACGGGCGCATGCACAGCAGACACCGCAGACAGCGCAGGCACCCGATTACACATTGAACCCGGGAGACACGCTGGATATCTCAGTCTGGAAGGAAGATGAGCTGACCAAGACTGCGATCGTGCGGCCTGACGGCAAGTTCTCGTTTCCGCTCGCCGGAGAGGTCGTGGCCGTCAATCGCACGGTGGCCCAGATTCAGACTGAGATCACCAAGCGCCTCAAAACCTACATGCCCGAACCGGTGGTCTCCATCTCCGTCAAGGGACTCGATGGCTGCAAGATCTATGTGATCGGGCAGGTGAGCAAGCCGGGATCGTTCGTCATGAATCCCCGTATTACAGTGCTTCAGGCGCTGAGCCTGGCGGGTGGAATGACGCCGTTCGCGGCCGTGAATGACATCATGGTGTTGCGGGGCACGGGGGCGGCGCAGCACAATCTTTCATTTCGCTATGGCGACGTGAGCAAAGGACGCAACCTCAATCAGAATGTCACACTCGAGGCGGGCGATGTCGTCATCGTTCCGTAACCCGGGCATTTGTGCCGCCGGGCTGTGTGGAGCGGCCGTTGCGGCGCTGGTATGCGCGCCGCCCGTTTCCGCCCAGCAGATCGCGTTCGTGCCACAGGCGGAAGCCACGGCGGAATGGGCGTCAAATCGGATTCTGACCATTCCTGCAACGAGCGCCTCGGATGAATCGATCAAGCTGGGCGGGGATCTGCTGCGCATCTCACCGCGCTCGAATCTGGACTTGCGGCCACTGCTCACGTTCCAGAACGGCTCCATCCGGAACCTGGACAACATCGAAGCGTTGGTCGATTTCGCCGGCGATTACCGGACTCTCAAGGGAGAGTACACTCTCAACAGCGAATATCACCGGGAAGACGCGTACAACGCTCAATACGGAGTCGCGGGCTTCAATACCTTGAATCCCAACGTGCCGGACACGGCCGGCACCGGCGCCGTGGTTACGGGCCTGACCAAGTCAACGTACCTGTTTGATACCGGGTTCTCCTACAAATTCACGCAGCGCTGGGGCATAGAGGGGTCGGCGAACTTCGATGCCGTGCGTTACTCCACGGATATTTCCGGCGACCTGGTCAGCTACAACTCCCCGTATGTCGGGCTCGACCTGGTTTGGGTGACATCCCAGACGAGTCAGCTCGGCATAGGGCCTTATTACACGCGCTTCGACCCGATCAGACATGATGTTGGAGCACAACTCTCGGACGACTATGGCATCAGCGCCTCATACCGGATCAGGACTTCCCAACTCAGCACGTCCACGATCACTGCGCGGCTGGAGCGCGACCGCTCGCCGCTGCCTGGCAGCGGCAACGACACGACCACCACCTGGGCGTTGGAATGGGTCGGCCTGCAGAAATTCCTGACCAGCGCGCTTCGTTACAGCGTCGGCCGGTTCCTGGAACCGAGCAGTTTCGGCGGCCGAACCACGGAAGATCAGGCCCGTGTTCAATACACCCGCACGCTGAGCGAACGGCTGCTGTTCAACAGCGCCGTGCGATTCACCAGGTACACGGACGTTGGCAACCAGAACGCCGGGACTCGTAATCGCGGGAACGCCGATCTGTCCTTGCGCGTGCTCATAACTCCATTGTGGTATGTGAGCGGTGGATATCGATTTGCCTATCAGAATCTCCCGTCACAACCGCACGCCGCTTCCAGCAATGGCGTATTCATAACTGTGGGATACCATGGACGCGAGCCACCCAGTAACTGAACCGAGCTACAGGCGCGAAAAAGCCTCCGGACTCGGTGGCGCGTACGAAGACCTGATTCGCCGCCGCTGGGTGTATCCGGCGCTGATCATTCCGGTCAGCCTGCTGCTGTCGGTATTCGCCGCCTATGTTCTGCCGGTCAGCTACCGCGCTACCGGGACCATCCTGCTCGAGCCCTCTTCGATTCCCAAAGACCTGATCCAGAGCACGGTCAAAGATCTGGAGGATATACCGGCCTATGCGGAGCAGTCTCTGGAGCTGGTTCGGCGGCAGGTGATGATCCCGGATAAGATGGAGCAGTTGGTCAAGGAGGTGGATCCCTATCCGCAGCAGCAGGATCTCAGCCCGCAAGACAAGGCACGGATGGTGGTCGACAATGTCTCCGTCGAGCGTGTCGATCCCATCACGCTCAAGCCGCTCGACCAGTCTGCTGCGTTTTCCATCCATTACAACAATCCGAATCCGGTGTTGGCGGCGAAGGTGGCCACGAAGATCGTGGACCTGTATCTGACCTACAACCGTGCGACCCGGGCCGAGCAGTCTGCGGCCGCCTACGACTTTCTGCAGAAGCAGGCCAAGGAAGTGGAGACTTCCATGCTGGCCATGGAGCAGCAGCTCGCCCGCTTCAAGGCCGAACACGGCAGCTCGCTGCCGGAGATGCAGGCGCACAATATGGCGGGCGTCGACCGTGCGCAGCATGATCTGGAGAACGTGCAGCAGCAGCTCGTGGTTGCCGAAGAGAAGGAATCGCAGCTGCAGCTGCAACTGAACCAGTTGAGCCCGAGCGCGACCGCCGCGGTGAGCGACTGGCGCGTACAACTTGCCAAATTGCGCTCCGATCTCGCGGCTGCCGAAGTGAAGTACACACCGGAGCATCCGGAGATCAAGCGTCTGAAGCGCGCTATTGCGGATATGGCTTCCCAGGGGGCCGTGGCTCTGCGGCCGGGCGCTGCGAAACCGGACAATCCGGACTATCTGTCAGTGCAGAGCCAGCTGGCGTCGGCCCGCAGCCAGATTGCTGCTCTGCGTACAGAGGAGGTGCGCAATCACAGGGACATGGACACGTATGAGCACAATCTGGCAACCACTCCCGGCGTCGAGCGTGACTACATCCAGCTGCAACGGGACTATGACACGCAACGCGGCCGCTTCGAGGATCTGCAGGGTAAAATGAAAAATGCGGCGTTGGCCCGCACCATGGAAACCGAGTCGCGGGGCGAGAGATTCGCGTTGCTGGCGCCCCCGAAGGTACCCACCAAAGTTTATTTCCCGAACCGCCTCGGGATTATGCTGCTGGGAATGGTGCTCGGGTGCGGGATCGCCGTGGGGTGTGTGGCCATTACAGAAGCCACCGACCCTACGGTGCGCAGCATGGCGGACCTGCAGGAAATCATGCAAATAGCCCCCGTCGGAGCCATCCCGACGCTCCTGAACCCCAGCGACCTGCGAGGCCGCCGCTTGCGGTGGGGTTCCGCCGTTTTGGCCTTCACTGCCGCAGCCGTGTTCGTGGCGGCCACGGTCCTCGTGAAGCATTAGGAAACGGGGGCTGCGGTTCAAAAACCATATGATCATAGAAAGAGCAATTGAGAAACTGAGGCGCGAGGGCAAGGCGATTTCGCCGTCCGTTCCTGTTGTCGCGCCGGTTCCAAATCGTCACGGCTACACTCGCGATGCCGTCAATCAGCAGCCTGTCGTTCGACCGACGTATCCCCGACTCGCGGTCGACCGAGCCGCAGCCGTGACGCACCGGATTCTGACCCCGGAGACCAGGCTGAGCGCCGACGAAGGCGTCGCAGCGGCTTATCGGATGATTCGTACGCGTCTGCTCCACACTATTCGTACGAATAACCTGACCAGCATCGCGATCACGAGCCCGGGAGCGGGCGAGGGTAAATCGGTCAGCTCTCTGAACATTGCGTTGACCCTGGCGCGCGATGCCAGCACCAACGTGTTTCTCCTGGACCTCGACATGAGAAATCCGAGTATCTGCAGATACCTGGGAGTGCAGCCGCCCGTCGAGCTGCTGAGCTATTTCGCGGACTCGGCCGCTGCGCAAGACGTATTCTTTTCCGTCGGCCCGGAGAATCTGGCCATTGCCGGCAGTGTGACCACGAGCCAGGCGGCCTCCGAGCTGCTCGGATCGGACCGCCTCGAAGCCCTCATCAGCTATATCAAAGCGGTGGCATCGAACCCGATCGTGCTCATCGACCTGCCGCCGGTGCTGGTCACCGACGAGGCGCTGCTGATTGCGCCGCGCGTCGATGCGATGCTCCTGATCGTTGCCGAAGGCTACACCCGGCGTGACAGCCTCGAACAGGCCCGGAACCTGTTGGCGGAATTCAACTTCGCGGGGGTCATACTCAACCGTTCGACATACTCCACCGCCTCCAGCGGTTATTACTACAACTACTACGGTAAAAAGTAGCGGCGCGCCGCGGCGGACCTCTTAGTCGGAAAGGATCGCGACTGCCGCGATCTTCTTGCTCAGCACGCGGACTTTCTTGCCGTACAGGATGAACCCGATGCGCATGGCCAGCTCGAACAGGCTCGTCGCGGCGAGCCCGACATAGTTGAACGGATTCGTCCAGAATACGTACAGCTGCAACGCAAACACGCGGATCTGCCCGAAGCCGGCGAGCTGCAGGATCTGCTGCAGGCTGTATTCCGTGACGTTGTAGAAGTGGTCGATGTTATGGGAGAGATTCTCCGAGCCAACCAGGGGATTGGCGCCGTTCATGGCGTATACCACCGCCCGGCCGCCCGGGCGCAGTGCCTGGCGGCACAACCGCAGGAAATCCACCGTCTCATCCAGTGTCAGATGGTTGAGCTCCTGCTCCGGGATGATGACATCGAACTGGCTGGTCCGGCCCTGCAGGTATTCGAAGGCATGCGCAACTTCGCACGGCAGCGCGTGGCGCAACGCGACTTCGATCTTGGCGGGATCGGAATCGATGCCGAGGACGGCGCGGTAGCCGCGGTCTTTCAGCATCTTCACCAGGTAGCCGGGACCGCAACTGATGACGAGTATGCGCGCGTCCCGATCGGCGGGCATGTGGGACAGGTAGTTGGCCCGGTAGTAGGCGGTGAACGAGTCGAATCCCTTCTCGACGTCCTTGGGCGCCTGCCAGTAGGAATCGAAAGGCTCGAGCCTCGCGGCCAGCCGGCGCTGCGACGGCTGTGCCGCGGCCGGACGCGGCCCGGCAGAATTTGCCTCTGATCCGACGGGTTGTCTGCCGAGGTTGGCGTTCATGCGAAGCCCTCAAAATGCGCTTACAAGTTCGACGCTACCGTGCAGAATACACACTGCCGGAGACTAGCGGGACGTTCAATACAAATTGCGGATTCTATTCTGCAACTATGAATATCCGCCATTGGGCGGAGGAGGCGGCGTGGTGATGGCGGCGATGGCGCGCGCACTGGCCGGCCGCCATGATGTCACGGTTCTGACATCTCGTGCCGTTGGTTTGAGTGCGGAGGACTGCGATGCGGGGGTGCGCGTGGTCCGCGTGCCGGTCCTGTTCCGCAGAAAGCTTGCCGTGGCGAATTTGCCGTCGATGGTGGCGTATCTGCCCTTCGGGCTATGGCGTGGCTTGCAGCTGGGCCGCAGGCAACGCTTTGACGTCATCAACACGCATTTTGCGGTTCCTACGGGACCGCTGGGCGATTGGTTGTCCCGGCGGCTCGCGGTTCCCAATGTGTTGTCGGTGCATGGCGGGGACCTGTACGACCCCTCCAGAAAGAGCTCGCCGCACCGGCACGCGTTCCTCCGGTCGGCCGTCTCGCGACTGCTGCGCCGTGCCGATGCCGTGGTTGCCCAATCAAGCGACACGGCGCGCAACGTGTCAGATATCTACGGTGTCGAGCGGAAACCCGACCTGGTACCGCTCGGCATCGACAGGCCGCCGCGCGCCGGGGCTGGCACGCGCGCTGAATTCAACCTTCCGCCGGAAGCATTCGTGATGATGACGGCTGGAAGGATCGTCGCGCGCAAGGCGACCACACAACTGGTCGATACCCTGGTAGCGATTCCCGCAGCCGTGCTCGTAGTTGTTGGTGATGGACCTGAGGCGGCAGGAGTCCTGGAGCGCGCCACGGAGCGCGGGGTTGCGGACCGGTTGCGAATGCTCGGTTATGTCAGCGACGAGGTGAAATACCGGGTGTACGGCGTGGCGGATGTGTTTGTCTCGACCAGTCAGCACGAGGGCTTCGGGTTGGTATTTCTCGAAGCCATGGCGTTCGGATTGCCGATCGTATGCTATGACCGCGGCGGCCAGACTGATTTTCTGAGCACTCCGGACACCGGCCACGTCGTAGCATTGAACGACATAAAGTCGTTCAATGCCGCCGCGCGGGCGTTGCAGGAGTCGCCCGAGCGACGTGAGGCGATACGACAGCACAATCTCGCCAAGGTCGAGCAATTCTTCATTGACCGCTGTGCAGCAGCGTACGAGCAGATCTTCGAACGTGTGATTGCGGCGCGACGTGATGTCGGCGCCTCACTGGAGCGTGGCTGACCATGTGTGGAATCGCGGGGATCGTAGCTCATAGTCCGAGCCTGGCAGAGTCGATGCGCCGCATGCTCGCGGCACTTTCCCATCGGGGGCCTGACGGCGAAGGAGTGGAGCAGGATTCGTACGCCGTACTGGGTCACCGCCGCCTGTCGATCATAGATCTGGAGGGAGGCCGCCAGCCGCTTACGAATCAGGACAAGTCGATCTGGCTGGTGTGCAACGGCGAGATCTACAACTACCGCGAGCTGCGAGCGGATCTCGAGGCGCGCGGCCACCGCTTCCTGACCAACAGTGACTGCGAGGTCATCATCGGCTTGTACGAAGTCTATGGTGACCGGCTGCTCGATCATCTGCGCGGTATGTTTGCATTCGGGCTGTGGGATGCGCGTAAACGGCGGTTGCTCGTCGCCCGTGATCATCTCGGCCAGAAGCCTCTCTACTACGCAAGCACGCCACGGGGATTCGCATTTGCTTCCGAGCTCAAGGCGCTCCTGGCATTCGATCCGGCGCTGCGGACGCTCGATCTGGCGGCACTGGATCAGTATTTCGGGCTGCGGCTGATTGCGCCCCCCCTGTCCATGTTTCGCGGAATTCGCAAATTGCCGCCCGCGCATCTGCTCGTGCTCGAGCAGGATCGTGCGCCAGTCATCCGCCGCTACTGGAAGCTCGGCTATCAGCCCAAACTGACCGGCTCCGAGGATGCGTTGCTCGACGAGCTCGAGATGCGGATCGAGGAGTCGTTGCGTCTGCACTTGGTAAGCGATGTGCCCGTCGGGGCCTTCCTGAGCGGAGGCTTGGACTCGAGTTTGCTGGTGGCGATGCTGGCCAAGCGCATAGGAATCAGGGGTCTGCCGACCTTCACCGTTGGCCTCCCACACGAACGGTTCGATGAGGCTCCGTATGCTCGGCAGGTCGCACAGATGTACGGGACGGAGCACCACGAGAGGAGTCTTTCTCCATCGTTGATAGGGCTGCTGCCGGAGCTCATCTATCACTTGGATGAGCCGTCCGACCCGCTGTCGCTGTGCACTTACTACGTGGCGGAGCTGGCGCGCGAACATGTCAAGGTCGTGATCGGCGGCGACGGCGGCGACGAATTGTTCGGGGGCTACGACCGGTACTATGGAAATTCTTACGCCAGCCAGTACGCCCGTGTACCAGCAGTCGTGCGCCGCGGTCTCCTCGGACCGGCTCTATCACTGATTCCCGAGGCGGGCTGGTACAAGAGCGTGGGTCATCAGCTGCGGTGGTTGCACCGGCTGTCTTTCCTGTCCGGCGGCGACCGCTATGCGGCGAGCCTGAGTTATTTCTACTTCGATGGGGTAGCCCGCGCGGCGCTATTTACCCCTGAGGCGCAGGCTCAGCTCGCGGGCCACCACGCGGAAGATGCCATTCGCGACCCGTTCGATGCAGCGGACGGAGAGCCGCTGGATCGGATGTTGTCTGCGGACAGCGAGGTGCGTTTGCCCGATCATCCGGTCATGATCACGGATCGAATGTCGATGGCGCACGGCCTCGAGGCCCGCAGCCCGTTCATGGATCACCGGCTCGCCGAGTTTGCGGCGCGGCTGCCTTCGAGTATGAAGGTCCGGGGGCGCTCGCTGCGGATCGCACAACGCAAGCTGGCGTCGCGCTATCTGCCGGCCGAGATCCTCAATCGGCCGAAGCAGGGATTCTCTTCAGCCCTGCCGTACCTGCTGCGTGACGAGTATCGACAGCTTTACGACCGCTTCCTGCCTGATTCGCAACTCGTCAGGGCGGGAGTGCTGCATCGCAGCGCGATAGAAGCGTTGTTGCACAGCCATGTGTCTGGGCGAGCCGATCATGGCAACCGGCTCTGGCTGCTCATCAACGCTGAATTGTGGTACCGGATGATGATTCAGGGCGGCAGCAGCGAATCGTTGCGGGATGAGCTGCGCACCGTTGGATTTTCAGCCGCCGCGGCCTGAGTCACCGGGGTCCGTCCGGCGCCGTGTCCGAATAAATGACTGTGCCTGATGTCCGGCACCAGCCGCAGAATCCAGCCCGCTATGGGGAATAGCACTGTCGCCAGTAGTGCTTGCGGCCACGGCCGCAATCCGAGAGCTCCGGCGACTGCATAAGCACCCGCCGTGATGGCGAGCGCAGCGGTGACGCGCGCAGCGGCGCCAAGAAACACGCGTATCCGCAGGTGACGCCGCAGGCCGTGCAGGCACATCAAGTCGACGGCAATCGTGCTGACTATAGCGGCGCCGATCGCGCCACGGACCCCAAAGGTTGGAATGAGGGCAAAGTTCAACAGCGCGATCACGGCTGTGCCGATGAAGAGGCTTGCGACGTAACGGTTTTGCCGCTGAACACAGTACAGAAGCCGATACAGCACGACCTCGCCACCCTTGGCAAGCGCAAACAGCGCGAACCAAGGCAGCAGAGTCACCGCGTCGTCGAACCTTGGTCCGAACACGGAGCCGAACAGCCGTGGCACCAGGCAACAGATGCCAACAGCCAGCCATCCGCTGAGGAATAGCACGGCTCTTGTGAGATCGCGCGCGCCCGTCTCGAAGCGTACGGGCTCGGTTGCTGCGAACCGGGTCAGCACCGGATACGCTGCGGTTCCCACCAGGATGAGAGGTACCAGCCCCACTTCGACGAACTTGATGTCGGCGGCATACAGGCCTACCGAGGCGTCGCCGAGCAGGTAGGCGATGAGCAACAGGTCGGTTCGAGCGTAGAACTGGTTCAGGATATCGGAGCCCGCGAAGGGCGCCGTCCCCTTCAGGAACGAAACAATGCCGCGCACCCCGGAGTGGGGTGCCAATGACGCTTTGTGCGAGCGTGCGTTGGTTGCAGCGATGGAAGCCATCGCGATCCCCGCAAGCGGGAAAGCGGCCAGGGACACGGCTAACGGCAGTCGGCCCTCGAGCAGTAGGAGCGTCGCCACAACGATGGCTGAGAGCCGGCAGGAGAGGTCGGTGAACGCGGGTGCGAACATCGACTGTGCCGCCATGGCAGGAACGAACAAGGTTCGAGCCAGACCCCACCCGATCATGAAGATTGACAGCTCGACAACGACCCAGCGTGAAGCGGGAATGTTTCTATCGAACAGCAGGAGCCCGCCCAACAGAAGAAGGCCGGCACCCAGTTGCACCGCTTGTGCGGCCATCAAGCGGCCCCACAGGCGCGGCCGGTCCTCGGGTGCCGAGGAGACATACTGCCGTATGCCATATTCCTCGAATCCCGAAGTGGCTATCAGTGCGATGAGATTGCCGATTGCGAAGGCGTAGGAGTATTCGCCAGAGCCGGCCGGTCCGAACGAGCGCGCGATGGTGGCAAAGAGCAGAAAGCTCAGCAGATCTGCGGAGATTCTGCAGGTTGACAGCCAGAAGGCGTTACTGACTACTCTCAATTGCGAAGCGTCCGCTTAGCGTACGGCGGGCGCCTTCCAGCTACCGGCTGCCGGTATGGTACCATCGCCAAAGTTCCACGCGGGGGGCATGGTGCAAGTTTGAGCGTGTTCAACGAACGCACCTCGTGCCCGGGTTGCGAATTCGGGGAGTCGATTTCCCTATTCCGCGCAGCCTACGCCGACGCGGTGATGGGACAGTTTCTCCGGCGCAAGTTCAAGAATCCGGCCGCCATACTCGACACTCTCGGCGATGCCGTCTACGAGCTGCGCAAATGTGGCCGTTGCAGCCTCATTTACCAGCGCTACGTATTGAACGACGAGTATTCCGCCGTTCTGTATGACAAGTGGCTTCTCGAGGGCGACGCGGAACCGGAGCTCTCCAAGGAATGGCTGCCGCCCAGTGACCACGTGCTGTATGCGAATGAGCTGCTGTCTGTGGGCCGATTCTTCGGGCGGCCACATCACCGCATACGGATACTCGATTACGGCCTGGGGACCGGTTGGTGGTGCCGGATGGGGACGGCGCTGGGGTTCGAAGCCCTGGGCACGGATCTGGCGTCGAACCTGGTGGCCAGTGCACGCGAGCGCGGTATTCCGGCGATCGAAGTAGCGCAATTGGCCTCTGAAAGATTCGATTTCATCAACACCGAGCAAGTGCTCGAGCATGTGACCCAACCCCTGGACGTGCTGCGGCGATTGCGCGGCGCACTGAAGCCCAACGGTGTGATCAAAGTCAGCGTGCCGGATGGCCGCGGCATTGAAAGCCGCATTCCGGTGGTGGATTGGACCGCACCGCGGGCGGACAAGCGCTACCTGATGGAGGCCACCCCCCTGATCCATATCAATACCTTCACCCAGGACAGCATTCGCGTCATGGGTAGCAGGGCTGGGCTCAAGGTGGCGTCCGTCCCGCTGCGCGACGATTATTCAGTGCTCGATGCAACAGGCGCGAAGGCACTGCTCAAGTCACTGCTGCGCCCGCTGTACAGGCGCGCCAAGCGTACGACGTACGTTTTTCTTCAAGCCGGCGAATAGCGGGGCGGGATCGATGATTCGGTATGCAATGGCGGCGGGTGCGCTCAAGGCCTTCTCGCTGAATGACACTACCCGCAGACTGTACCGGCGGATGGGCAACGTCATTGGAAGTCAGCGCCGTGCCGCCAACCTCGATCTCGACGTCTATGTTTCGCGGGGCGATCTGTTGGTGCAGCTGTGCCGCAAATATGGGATCGGGCATCCAGGCCAGCAGTTGCTCGAGATCGGGACCGGCTGGATGCACTGGTTCGCGATCTATCTGCGGCTGCACTTCGATGTCGAAATCGCGACCCTGGACGTCTGGGATAACAGGCAGTTCGGCGCGCTGCAGGCGGCTTTTGTCAAACTGCAGGCCGCGCCTGCAACGCCCGGCGCTCCGCCGCAATTGCAGCAGAATCTGCGTCTGCTCCTGGAGGCGAAGAGTTTCCCGGAGCTGTACGAGCGCTTGAACCTCAGCCACGTGATCCAGTCCGAGGGCTCCCTGGAGATGTTTGCGGACAGCTCGAAGGACTGCGTATTCAGCTTTCACGTGCTCGAGCATGTGCCCGCTGCGAACGTCGGCCGCCTATGCGCGGATATCTACCGGGTGCTCAAGCCGGGCGGGTTCTCGATCCATCAGATTGGCATCGACGACCACCTGACACACTACGACCGCACCTGCTCCCACAAGCAATACCTGGCTTACTCGGATCGGACGTGGAAGTGGTTATTCGAGAATACGGTTCAGTACTTCAACCGGCTGCAGACCTCCGATTGGCTCGCGTCCTTTGGAGCCGCCGGTTTCACGCTGCGCGAGAAGCTCGCGGAGTCCACCGACATCTCGAGACTCAGAATCAATCCCCAGTATCGACACTACAGCGAAGAGGATCTGGCTTGCACGATCCTGACGCTGGTGCTGCAGAAGCCTCCTACGGTCTGAGCGTCCCCGCGCTGCCGGTCGACTTCGAGGGCGCACCGCTTCCGTCTGCGCATGTCGCGAGGCGCGCGGAACTGGACATCGTATTCACCGTCTCGTCCACCACGAGATTCACTCCGTAGGGTGTGTAGTGCCCGTGACCTCTTTCGTAGTAGATCTTGCGATCAGGTCGCGCGGCCTTCGCGAAAACCGCCAGCGGCGAAATGACGTTGATATGCGAGCGGACGTCGGCAGACAGAACGTCGATGCTCGAACGGAATTTCACCCGCGTGATGCGGGTAGGGATTTCGAGCATGTAGAAATCCTTACCGTCGGCGGTGACTGTCTGCGCCGCGCGAGCCACGACAGCCGAGGAAAGATCGTCGTTGGCTTGTGATTGCGCAGCGCGAGCCGCGTCTTCCTCGTCCTCAGATCCCGCATCGGCCGCCACCGGTGCGGGGTGTGATGTCGGGTGCATTTGCCTCAACTGCGTTACGAAGCGCTTCAGGAACAATCCAATGCGCTCGCGCAACAGCGCGTAAAGTTGACTGTTGTCGGACACAAACCGA
>Ga0307479_10001820_pt1 | contig 19434 bp, 19 predicted proteins | sample atmos_gasesECM4C_FD_203743 | JGI IMG/M metagenome (GOLD analysis project Ga0307479, IMG submission 203743) | Hardwood forest soil microbial communities from Morgan-Monroe State Forest, Indiana, United States - atmos_gasesECM4C_515 | ecosystem: Environmental > Terrestrial > Soil > Temperate... | reverse complement strand
AGCCTTCTCTTCTTTGGTCATGCCTTTCATGGATAGAGCCGTGAACAGTGCCGCGAATTGGGAATGAGTTGCCTGCCCGGAGGAGAACTCCTCCAAAGCAGCTTCCATTTCCGCGCGAGACAGATCCTCTCCGGCCAAAACTTTTTCGAGCGCTTCGATGATCATGGATTCAGGCGTGTGTTGCGGAGCAAGCCCCGGACTACGGCATGGCGGCCTTGGGCTTTCGGCGGGGCCGCTGGACCAACTCACCGCTGCAATTCGGGCAGACATTCTGCATTCCCGACGCGCAGCCGGGGCAAAACGTGCATTCGTACGAGCAGATGTACGCGTCGTCGCCCGCTGCAATCGCGCGGCTGCACTTTTCGCATCCGGCTTTCATTTCAAGAGCCATGTCCTGCCTTGCCCGTCTCGCAGCTTCCGGGTAAACTTGCTCGTTTTCACTGCATAAATATTAGCACTGTTCAAGCGGCACTTTCCCGCAACCTATGGAGAGAGAATGAAGATTCACGAGTATCAGGCTAAGGCAATCCTCGCGAAGTTCGGCGTTCCGGTTCCCCGGGGCGAAGTAGTCTTCAAAAAAGACGAAGCACGCGCCGTGGCTCAGCGGTTGGGAACGCCTGTGGTCGTCGTTAAAGCCCAGATTCATGCGGGCGGGCGCGGCAAAGCGGGGGGCGTAAAACTCGCGCGATCGGCGGACGAGGCCGCTTCGCTCGCCGAAAAAATTATCGGCATGAATCTCGTCACGCCGCAAACCGGGACTGAAGGCCGCGTGGTGCGCCGCGTTTTGATCGAGGAGGGACTCGATATCAAGCGCGAACTGTATCTCAGCATCCTCGTTGACCGCGCTAGCGGATTGCCTGTCTTCATGGCGAGCGCGGCCGGCGGAATGGAAATTGAAGAGGTAGCCAAGGATCATCCCGAGGCGATTTTGCGCGAGCCGATCCATCCTGCCACCGGGCTGCAGCCCTATCAGGCGCGCAAACTCGCTTTCGGCCTGGGTCTCGCGCCCGAAGTCGTCAGCGCCGCGGTTCCATTTTTCCAATCGCTGTATCGCGCGTTCATGGAGACGGACGCTTCGCTGCTCGAAATCAACCCATGCGTGGTGACAGGCGACGGGAAACTGGTCGCGCTCGACGCGAAAGTGAATTTCGACGACAACGCGCTGTACCGGCATCCGGAATTCAAAGAGCTGCGCGATCTCGACGAGGAAACGCCGCTCGAAGTGGAAGCGTCGAAGTACAAGCTCAACTACATCAAGCTCGATGGCAATGTCGGTTGCATGGTGAACGGCGCGGGGCTTGCAATGGCCACGATGGACATCATCAAGCTCAGCGGCGGGAGTCCGGCGAATTTTCTGGATGTCGGCGGCGGCGCATCCGAAGAGCAGGTGAAGAATGCGTTTCGCATTTTGCTGAGCGACCCGAACGTGAAGGGCGTTTTCGTCAACATTTTCGGTGGCATTCTTCGCTGCGACGTGCTGGCCAGCGGCGTGGTGAACGCGGCCAAGGAACTCAAGTTCAAAGTTCCGGTCGTCGTGCGCATGGAAGGGACAAACGTCGAGCAGGGCAAGGAAATCCTACGTAGCTCGGGATTGAATTTCACTGTGGCGAATGGAATGAAAGATGGCGCCGAGAAAATCGTGAAGCTCGCGGGCGGTGCGCGATGAGCGTCCTGGTCGACAAAAGCGCGCGCGTTGTGGTTCAAGGTCTCACAGGGCGCGAAGGAAGTTTTCACGCGCAGCAGATGCTCGAATACGGAACGAAAGTCGTCAGTGGAGTGACCCCGGGAAAGGGCGGGACAAAGCACCTCGGCGTGCCGGTGTTCAATACGGTTGCAGAGGCTGTACACGAAACAGGCGCGAACGCGTCGGTGATTTTCGTTCCGCCGCCTTTTGCGGCCGATGCCATCCTCGAAGGGGTTGATGCCGCCTTGCCGCTCGTCATCTGCATCACGGAAGGGATTGCGACGCTCGATATGGTGCGTGTGGCAGCAGCGATGAAAGATTCAAAGTCGCGCCTCATTGGACCGAACTGCCCGGGCATCATCTCGCCGGGCAAATGCAAGATCGGGATCATGCCCGGCTCAATTCACAAGCAGGGCTACGTGGGCGTCGTCAGCCGCAGCGGCACGCTCACGTACGAAGCCGTGGATCAACTGACGCGCCTCGGCATTGGCCAATCCACCTGCATCGGAATCGGTGGCGACCCCATTATCGGCACCACATTTCTCGATGCCGTGAAGATGTTCAACGGCGATCCGGATACGCACGCGATTGTCCTGATCGGTGAAATCGGCGGCAACGCGGAAGAAGTCGCCGCCGATTTCATCAAGAAAAATGTGAAGAAACCCGTCGTAGGGTTCATCGCCGGTCAAACGGCTCCGCCGGGACGCCGCATGGGTCATGCGGGCGCGATCATCAGCGGAGGGCAGGGCACAGCCGCCGACAAGTACAAAGCGATGCGCGCCGCGGGAATCCACACCGTGCAGAGCCCGGCCGACATCGGCTCAACCCTCGCCGGGTTGATCAGCAAGCGCGATGGCAAAGCCAAAGCAAAGTCCAAGGTGAAGGCTTCGCCAAAACGGAAAAAACGGAAGAGATAACGCTTTATTTACAGGAGGGCTACTGTCTTGGCCGTCGAGCGAACATTAGCAATCATCAAGCCGGATGCCGTGGGACGCGGGATTTCAGGCGATATTCTGAGCCGCATCCATGCCGCGCAGTTTAAGATCGCCGCAATCAAGTCGAAGCGGCTGACGAAGGCGGAGGCCGAAGGATTCTATGCCGTCCACCGCGAGAGGCCCTTCTTCGGCGAGTTGACGACCTTCATGAGTTCCGGGAAAGTTGTAGTGATAGTCCTCGAAGCGGAAGGAGCGATTGCGAAGTGGCGCGACACGATGGGCGCCACCGATCCCGCGAAAGCCGCGCCGGGAACAATTCGCAAGGAACTGGGCACGAGCATCCAGAACAATTGCACGCATGGTTCCGACGCGCCAGAGACCGCCGCGTTCGAAATCGGCTATTTCTTTGCGGGGCACGAACTCATCTAGAAGCTGTTTAGCTGTTTTAAGGCGCGTGAATTCTTCGCCGTCTTTTCAAACTATACAGTAGCGGTTACTTGAATCTTGCCAGCGCCGTTCGAACGCCCATCTTCGTGAAACTTGCGCTTGTAAAATGCGACGGTTGCGAAGATTACTGGCACGCCTATCAAAGTCGGAAGGATCCACACCAGCGCGTAGAACTGCGATTTGGCCAGGGCGGGGAACAGGCGGCTCCCGCCGAAAATGAGGAACGCCGTGTAACCTGCGATGCCAGTGGCGATCATCGACGCGAGATGTTCGTACCACCAGTGCATTTTGCTTTGGGGACCCCGCAGCAGATACCCCAGATTGCCGCCGCCCACGATCATTCCCACTGAACTCATTCCAATGAACGCCCAGGTACGTTCCATGATGCCAAGCGCGAGGACCCCGATCGCTGCGGCAATAATTGCGATGTTCAAAGTGAATGTAAACGGACCGCGAAGCGATGCCGGGTAACGGCGCGTGCGCAGTACGCGAACTCCTTGCCAGCCCGCCGCAAGCGTCACGCCTCCGAGGTAAGCGAGGAACACGCCCAATTCGCGCGAGGCTCGAACCAAGCGCGCTGCTTCGTTGGGGGAAAGCGGCTGCGAGAAACTGCGGATGCGCAGAGGTACGGTGAAAGCCATTCCGCTCATAGCGAATGCCGTCAGCACGACCGCGGACATGCAGATCACGTAGACCCAGCCGACTCTGACGTGGAGCCGGCCGCCCTTGGAGGCGATGGCCGGAATCCAAAATGCGAGAAGCGCAACGCTTCCGAAAGCGATGTGCGTCCACCGGAGATCTTGAAATATTTCAGCCATGAGAGGCCTCCTTTGCAATCCGGGCTTCGACCCGGCGAATCGATTCGTCACACCACTTGACGCGGGCCGCGATCATGCAAATGCCGTTGCGGAGCGTGAGAAGAACGTGAAACATGGCAGGGGGGAGCGAATCGGGATAGCTGGGATCTTCCCGGGCCCAGCAACGTTCGATGGTCTCGAGCGCTGCAAGATTGCTGGCGAATTTCTCGCGCAGGCTGGTTAGAAATCGAAGCGTCTTCCGCAAATCGCCCAGCTCGTCCATCAGGTAGAGCTTCGCGAGGTAGGGAACGCGGTCGTCGCCCAGTTCGACGTCGCTTTGGAGCCAATCACGCATGACACGGTGGCCGGCCGGCGTAACCTGATAGACGCGGCGTCCCGCGCCGCGCTTGGCCTGGGCACGGCGGCCGCGAAGCCAGCCTTTGCGTTCGAGACGCCGGAGCGTTGGGTAAATCTGGCTGAGCTCGGCGGCCCAGAAATAGTGGATGCGCTGATCGAAGATTTGTTTGAGATCGTATCCGCTGGCGGGCTCGCGGAGCAGGCCGAGGAGAATATGATCCAGGCTCATCTGCTCATTATATAAGTCTTTATATAAATGTCAACTCTAACGCGAAGACCGCCCTCGCAATCGACAGCGGCGGTCTTCGCAGATTCAGCCTGCTCAGCTCTTCGGGAAGTTCGCGTCAGCTTTTACTTCGAGGATTTGCTTCGTGTGCCGTTCGCTGTGCGCGCCGATGAAGAGCAGCCACTCGTAACCGTCCAGCGGCATGCCGAGGGGGCTATCGGCTACATGCGCGCGCAGGTCCGGAGCGGTTTTCACGAATTCGATCGTCGCCGCGCGGCTCTTGAGGAAGTGGTCCAAAGTCTCTTGGGGAGTCCAGCGGCCCGTGGGGACCAGGGGGGGCGGAGCTTGAGCCTTATGGCTGCGATCCGGAATCATGGCCAGCACCGCAGCGTCAATTTTTGCGGTATCGCGGTCCGGAGCGCCGGCGGGGGCTTGCATGATTTTGTCCTTCACCTGCCCAAGAATGAACTCTTCCGCCAGAGCGATATGCTCCAAAGTTTCCGCTACGGACCACCGTTCCGGACCTGCTTTGAATTTCCACTGGGCTTCGGAAAGTCCCTTGGTTGCCTCAACGACGGCGTCTCGCGTTTGCTCGAGATACTTCACGCCGCGGTCGCGGTCCGCGGGCGTCAATGCTTGCCCGAATGTTGCGAAGCTGAGACAAAGAACTGCGCAAACGAGCACAACGGCTCTTTTCATTTGAATGTCTCCTCTTTTTTCGACTTCGTGGAAATACTTTATGAGCTAATCCGCCCGTGTCAATCCTTATTTTCTCGCGGAGAGTTCGGGTAGAATCACTCGTGGATCGAGTGAATGGATTCGGCGCGCGAACTCGGCAAATTGCTTCTGGTAGCCGGCGTAGTTCTCGCCGCTGCGGGAGCGCTTCTGACTCTTGGCGGAAGGTTGCCGTTTCGCCTGGGGCGATTGCCTGGCGACATTGCCTATCAAGGCCGCCACGGCTCGTTTTATTTTCCGATCGTCACCTGCGTGATTCTCAGCGCGGCGCTCACACTGCTGTTCTGGATCATCAATCTTTTCCGCCGTTGAAGCCCGTGAACAAATGAGCCAATCGTCTCTCTTCGACCTGATGCCCGAGCGCCACGTTTGGAAGGTGAGCGAGCTGACGTCGCGCATCCGCGACCTGCTCGAAAGCTCATTCACGGACGTGTGGGTGGAAGGCGAGGTTTCGAACTGCCACACTGCTCAGTCCGGGCACATCTATTTCACGCTCAAGGACACGCGATCGCAAATTCGCTGCGTTTGCTTTCGCGACCAGATCGGCCGGTTGAAGTTCCGCCCGGAGGACGGCCTGCACGTCACGGTGCGAGGTTCCATCAGCGTCTACGAGCCGCGCGGCGAATATCAAATTTACGTAATGAACATCGAGCCCGTGGGATTGGGCGCGCTGCAGCTCGCTTTCGAACAACTGAAAAAAGAGCTCAGTGGAGAAGGGCTTTTTGATGACGCGCGCAAGAAGCCGCTCCCGGTGTTGCCGCGATGCATCGGCGTCGTCACCTCGCCAAAGGGCGCGGCCATTCGCGACATCCTGCGCGTCCTCAAGCGGCGCTTTCCCAACGTGCACGTCACGCTGTATCCGGTGAAGGTGCAAGGAGACGGCGCCGCGGAGGAAATTGTTCAGGCCGTTCGCTATTTCAATCGTGTGAAAACCGTGGACGTCCTGATTGTTGCGCGCGGCGGCGGTTCGCTGGAAGATCTTTGGGCGTTCAATGAGGAAATTGTCGCGCGGGCGATTTTTGGCTCGGGAATTCCGGTGATCACGGGCGTTGGACACGAAGCCGATTTCACGATTGCGGATTTTGTGGCGGACATGCGCGCCCCCACACCTTCAGCCGCCGCGGAAATTGTCGTCCGCACGCGACAGGAATTCGAGCGCCACATTGCGGAGCACTCGCACAATCTCGCCCATCATATGCGCTACTGGCTCTCGCAATCGCGGCATCGCGTGCGCGATCTGCAAACGCATCGCGGATTCCGTCAAATGGAAATGCTGGTCCGGCGACAGCGCCAGCAGGTGGACGAACTCTCGTCTTCGCTCGCGATCGGATTGCGTCTGCGGCTGGGGACCACGCGCCAGCGCCTGACAAGAGCGGGAGTCCGGATTACCTCGTTTGACCTGCGGGCCCGGGCTGTGGTCTTGCGGCGGAGGATCGAGCATCAGCGCGGAGCGCTTCAATCCGCACTGGGGCGTGTCGTAACGCTCAAGCGGCGCCGGTTTACTTCAACCCAGGTGCGGCTTGCAAGTATCGACCTGCGCGCGCGAATGGGCAATCTGCGCCGCGCGTTTGAGAAGCGCGCGACCGAGCTCCGCGTTCAGATAGGCCGTGTTCTGGTCGCGAAGCGCCGGAAATTCGACGCCGCGAAATTGCACCTCAATGAGCGCGACCCGCTGCGGCTGCTCGAGCGCGGTTACGCCATTGCTTACGATGCTTCCGGAAAAGTTCTGCGCTCGCCGGACCAGGTCACGGTTGGGGAAGACATTTCCGTGCGCCTCGCACGCGGCCAGCTCGACGCCACCGTCCGCCGCAAGAGGAACTCGATCAAGTAGGGCAAGGTTATCGATACACCTCTCGCCGATGGCCCACGCCTAGGATTGTGACGATTCGTTCCGGATCGTTGATTTCGTAGATCACTCGATAGTTTCCGATGCGGATTCTCCAGCCATCGCGACCGGATAGCTTCTTGCACTTCGATGGCCGGGGACTCTCAGCGAGTGCTGCAATCGCCGCTTTGATCTTCTCATAGTCAAACCGAGGGAGAGCGCCTACCTGACGTTGAGCGTTCGGAAGGATCAGAACTGTGTAGTTCACTTGCGCGAGCGTTCGATCTCTTTCGCAGCTTGCTCAAAGGGGATCGGTCTCTCGCCGGATGCTTTGGCGGCATCGTACGCGCGGATGTCTTCGAGCTCTTCAAGTTCTTCCATCAGCCGTTCGTACTCTCTGATATCAAGCACGACGCTAATCTTTTCACCCTTCTTGTTCTTAACGAACTTCGTTTTCGCCATCCGAATTGACCTTGTGATGCAGTTTACCTTTGGCCCGAAGCCAATAGCAATAGGCCTATTCCTCGTCGCTGCTGCTGGAGACCTTCAACACCGCAAGAAACGCTTCCTGCGGAATGTCCACGCGGCCGACGCGCTTCATGCGTTTCTTGCCTTCTTTCTGCTTTTCGAGGAGCTTGCGCTTGCGGGTGATGTCGCCGCCGTAGCATTTCGCCAGCACGTTCTTGCGGATGGCGCTGATCGACTCGCGCGCGATGATCCGGCTGCCGATAGCGGCTTGCAACGGGACTTCAAACATCTGCCGAGGGATGAGTTTGCGCAGGCGCGAAACCAACTCCCGGCCGCGTTCATAAGCCTGATCGCGGTGGCAGATGATCGTGAGCGCATCCACGGGTTCACCGGCAACAAGCAAGTCGAGCTTGACGAGATCGGATTCGCGGTAGCCGGACAGGTGATAGTCGAGCGAGGCATACCCGCGCGAGACACCTTTCAGCCGATCGTAGAAATCGAGCACGATTTCGTTGAGCGGCATCTCGTAGGTGAGCATGATGCGTGCCGGCGAAAGATATTCGAACTTCTTTTGCACGCCGCGCTTTTCTTCGCAGAGAGCAAGCACACCGCCGACGGATTCTTCCGATGTAATGATCATGGCGGTCAGGATTGGTTCTTCAATTTTCCGAATCGAACTCGGAGGCGGGAATTTTGTGGGATTGTCGACCTCCATCACCTCGCCGGTAACCGTCGTAATGCGGTATTGAACGCTCGGGGCCGTGGTGATCAAGTCGATGTTAAATTCGCGCTCGAGCCGCTCCTGCACAATCTCCATATGCAACAGGCCGAGGAATCCGCAGCGGAAGCCGAAGCCGAGCGCGACAGAATTTTCAGGTTGGTAGAAGAATGCCGCATCGTTGAGCTGCAATTTACCTAAGGCGTCGCGCAGAAGTTCATAATCGGTCGCGTTCACGGGAAAGAGTCCCGCGAAGACCATGGCCTTGATGGCTTCGAAACCCGGCAAAGCCGGGGCAGGACGGTCGGCTTCGATCACCGTATCGCCCATGCGCGCATCGGCCACGCGTTTGATATTGGCGACGATGAAGCCCACGTCGCCGGCGGCAAGCTCGTCGAGCGCGACGGGCTTCGGCGTCAGCGCTCCCAGTGTCTCCACTTCATAGACTTCATTGTTCGCGCAGAGCCGAATCTTCATGCGCGGTGTGACGCGCCCTTCCATCACGCGCACCAGGACGACCGCCCCGCGATAGATGTCGAACCACGAATCGAAAATCAGCGCACGCAGCGGTGCGTCCGCCGATCCCTTGGGCGCCGGAACACGGCTCACAATAGCTTCCAACACTTCCTCGACTCCCAGGCCGCTCTTCGCGCTGATCATCAGCGCGTCATCAGCGGGTATGGCGAGTACGTTTTCGATTTGCTCTTTCGTGTTCTCGGGCTGCGCGGCCGGCAAGTCAATCTTGTTGATCACAGGGATGATCGTAAGGTTGTGGCGGGAGGCGAGAAATGCGTTCGCCACGGTTTGCGCCTCGACGCCCTGGCTTGCATCCACCACCAAGAGTGCGCCTTCGCACGCCGAAAGCGCGCGCGAGACCTCATAGGAAAAGTCCACATGACCTGGCGTATCGATCAAATTCAGCTGGTACTCATGCCCGTCCTTTGCGTTGTAATGTAGACGAATGCTCTTCGCCTTGATCGTGATCCCGCGTTCTTTCTCGAGATCCATCGAATCGAGCACTTGCGCGCTCATTTCGCGCTGGCTCAGCGCGCCGGTCAACTCCAGCAGGCGGTCGGCCAGCGTGGATTTTCCGTGGTCTATATGCGCGATGATGCAGAAATTGCGGATGAACTGCGGGTCCATGGCTTTTCGGTGGCTCTTTTGGCGAATCGTGGCGCTGGATTACGTGTAATGCGCCAGGCTGCGTTTCAGTGTGTCCCCTAAACCATCGAGTTTGCCACAGTTCGCCGCATGCGGCCAGAGTTCATGCCCGCGGAAATGTGTAGACTCAGGATTACTTACGCCGCGAGCGTCAGCCGCACATGCAGCCTTCTCAGGATTGCCTCCCGGTAGCTGATATCGTAGGCTGTAGCGGCTTTGGGGGTGCTTCCTGGGAACTCCGTAGCAAGGTAAGTTGGTGTGTTCGAGCTCTGAAGCGAGCTGGACGCGAGCAGGAAACTCAGGCATGCATCTTCGTGGATTAGCCTATGAGCATTTTATTCCAGGACATTAACCCGCCGCCGTCGAGGATCCCTCGGCTTGTTGGCTATGGGCTTGCCCTGGCCTGCCTTGTGTGGGTGCTTCACGATTTTCACATCGTCAAAGCACTCCACGAGCTCGCAGGTGTTAACTGGAGATGGGTGGCGCTCGGGGTGGCCTTTGATGTTCTCAGTTACGCCGTTCAGGGGGCGCGCTGGAAACTGCTGCTGAGCCCCTTCGGAAGAGTGCGCCTCACGCACACGATTCGCGCGGTGTACGCAGGTCTCTTCGCAAACGCTATTTTTCCGCTGCGGCCCGGCGAATTCTTGCGCAGCTACCTGCTTTCCAATTCGGAGCAAATTACGCTGGGACGCGTGCTCGGCTCGGTGGGGGTCGAACGATTAGTGGATCTTGTCATTGCCACGGCCTCGCTCGCCGTCGTGTCGCTACTGGTAGATTTGCATGGGCGGTTCGTTCGCGTTGCGTACACACTGGCCATTGTAACGCTGGTATTGCTCAGCGTCATTGTTCTCTTAATTTTATATCTAGAGATGAAACTTGGCAGCAACCCGGCTCCAGAAGTCGTCAGCCGCCGCTTTTCCGGCAGGTTCATGGGCGCGCTGGTAGCCTTACACGCAATGGGCACCGCCCCAAGCTTCTATTCCGCCGTTCTGGCGTCCGCGCTGATGCCGGCGTGCCAGGTGGTTGGTCTGTGGGCGATGATGCAATCCTACCCCCTGCATCTCCCACTGAAGGCTGCGGTCGTCGTGCTGCTCGTGATCAATCTGGGCGTCTCGCTTCCGAACGCTCCGGCAAATGTCGGCTCCTATCAATTCTTCTGCGTGGTGGGCCTCAGTGTTTTCCAGGTGGAAAAGACCACGGCAACCGGCTTCTCGTTTTTTGCATTCCTCGCGCTTACCCTTCCGATTGTGCTTTTGGGATTTGTGGCGTTACTGCGCAGCGGAATGTCGTTGCACTCGATGCGCGAGCAGGTCGCCGGCATTCCGGGCAAGGCCTCCGGGTCGAGCGCCTAGCATGAAGCTCTCGCCCGCCGCTCCAAAGAACCACTTTCGCACCTCTCCCTTATTTCGTTTTGGGAGCGGCATCGCGTCCGGTATATAGTTAAAGTTCGGCTCCGCGCGCTGGATCGAGCCTGTGGCAGAAGCTGCGGCAAAGCCGACTTCCCCCGCACGCCCACTCTGGCCCGAGGACGCGCGATTCCCATGGCTCAGGACATTAATAAGCATCTCGAACGGGCGCGACGCCACCTCGAGAAGAACAAGCTTCGCGAAGCCGCCGCCGAGTACCAAGCAGTGCTCGACGAAGACGCCGCGCATCAGGAAGCCGCGCAGGCGCTTGCTGATTTGTACACTCGCCTCAACGAGCCCACCCTTGCAGCCCCTTATTACGGCATCCAGTTTGACCGCCTCGTCGAAGCGGGGGACGTCGCGAAGTCCTCTGCCGTCTTCAGCCGCTTCCTTCGCAACTTTCCTCAGCTTCCTGACCGGCTGATGCGTTATGCGTTGCTCCTGCAGCGCCACAATCGCGCTACCGAGGCCATCGAGCAGTTCAACGCCGCTGCCGACATGTATCAGAAGGAGCAGCGCGGGATTGAAGCGCTGGCCTGCTTCGAAAGTATCGCGCTGCTGGACCCTGAAAACCCGGCGCGCCACGTCACGCTCGGCGAGCTGGCCGAACGCCTCGGCCACGGGGATCTTGCCACGCGAAGCTATCTCCGCGCGGGACAGCTCACCCAGGCCGTCGGGGCGCTCGATGAAGCGCTCGAGTATTTCGGGCGCGCGTATAAGTTATCGCCCCAGGATCGCAGCGGCTCGTTGCTTTTTGCCGAGGCGAAGTTGCGCAAAGGCGATGCCGAAGGCGCTGTCGCGCTGCTGGAACCGTTCTCGCCCAACGATAAGGACACCACATTCCAGGCATTGTTCGGCGAAGCACTGTTGCGAACCGGGCGCCTTGACCGTGCGCGCGAAGTCTTTGAGTCCTACTACAAGCAGAAGCCGGATAGTTTCGCAAAACTCTTCGAGCTCGCTTCCGCCTACATCCGCGCCGGCGAGGACGAGAAAGCTGCCTCCGTCCTCGTGATGACCAAGGACTGGATGCGCGCAGCTCGCCGCGAGCCTGAACTGACTGCGCAGATGGATCGCCTTGTCGCGGCGCATACTGCTTCGCTGGCGCTGGCCCAAGTGGTTACAAAGCTCTACGAAGAGTTGAACCGCGAAACGAAGTACTTTGACGCCCTCGTGCGCCTCTTCGACCTCTATCTGGTGGCGGGACGCCTGAAGGAAGCTTGCGACTCGCTCGATCGCCTCGTGGATATCGACCCCTACGACTACCGCAATCAAGAACGCATCTCAAAGCTCGAAGGCAAAGCGGATCCCGCTTTCCTTCAGAATATTCTCGCGCGCGCAGCCAAAGCGGCCACTGTTTCTTCCCGCAGTGACGGATTCGCCGGCGCCGGGTCCGAGCCAACATCCGCGGTACCCCTGTCCGAGGAAGCCCGCGCCCAGCAAGCTCTCGAAGACTTGATCGTTCAGGTAGAAATCTTCCTTCAATATTCGCTGCAAACGAAAGCGGTCGAACGCCTCGAGCGAATCGCGGAGCTTTTCCCCGGCCAGGAGGAAAGTAATGATCGCCTGCGCTCCCTCTACGAGCGCGCGAATTGGTGGCCGAAGGGTGCCTCGCCCAAGACGCTTGCGAAGCAACCGTCCGTCGCTGCCGCAACGCCTCTCGCCGTTCCTGCTAGCGCCGCTCCAGAGGCTGGCCCAGCGCCTTCCGCTGCTGAAACGCATCGCGACCTCGCGGCCATCGCGGAAATCAATCGCTTAATGTACCGCCAGCCCACGCCGCGAGAAGTCCTTGCTACGACGGCTGCCGAGATTGCAAAGCATCTGGGGGTGAGCCGGTGCATTATCGCGGTGGGCGGTGCGGGAGAAATAGGGCAGCTATGGGCCGAGTATTCGATTCCCGGACTCCCGCGCGCGGACGCATCCGTCATTTCTTCCATTGTCGGGTTGCTTTCCAAGGCTTCGCCCGATCCTCTTGGCGGGATTGAGTTGAGCGCAGCGGGGGCGCCTGCTATGCGCACTCTCGGGCTGGATTCCGCGTTGGGGGTCGTACTCACCGACAAGGAAACGCAGGCTCCTGGCGGAACTCTCCTCGTGGGCGACGCTGCAGCCAGACGATGGAAGCCGAACGAGAGTTTTTTTCTTCAGGCCATCGGTGATCAGCTCGTCCTTTCGGTGGATCACACGCGCTTGCGCTCTCTCGTCCGCTCAATGGCCGTTGCGGACGAAAAGACCGGCCTCCTCAGCCGCGGCGCATATCTCGATTGCCTGATGGTGGAATCGAATCGCGCGCGCGCGCAGGGCGCGCAACTTTCACTTTTGATCCTTCACGTGGACCACGGTGGCGAAATCCTGCGCCAGCACGGCGACGCTGCCGTGGACTATTACATCGAGCAACTGGCCCGCGCTCTTTCTTCGGCCATCCGCCAGACGGATGTCGCGGTAAAATATACGGCGTGGTCGCTTGTATTCATTCTCCCCGATACGGGTCTCGAAAACGCCCGCGCTCTTGCCGAGAAGTTGCGCCAATTGGCCGCTACCGTGCATCCTTCATGGGAGCCGCAGGACTTGACCTTGAGTGTCGTCGTCGCCGAGGCCTCTTCGCGCCCCGGTGATGAAACCGAAGACCGAGTCACGGAATGGATCAATCGCGCCGAAGCGGGTCTCGACGATGCCCGCCAGCGCGGCGGAGATACCTTGGTGTCGCTCGCGACACCCTAGCAGGAAGGAAACATTGAAACATGTTCATAACGGATACTGTGATTTTGCATGGCGCGCGCACTCCGATGGCGCGCTACATGGGCTCTTTCGATTCGACCAGCGCGATTGACCTTGCCGCCGTCGCGGGCCGTGAGGCCGTTCGGCGCTCGGGTACCGACCCCTCCGAATTCGACCATGTTATTTTTGGGAACGTCATGCAGACGAGCGCGGACGCTCTCTATGGTGCGCGTCACGTGGGACTGAAGGCCGGTCTCCCCGTTGAGACCCCGGCCGTGACCGTCAACCGCCTGTGCGGTTCGGGAATGGAATCCATCAGCCAGGCGGCGCAGCGGATTCTCTTGGGTGATGCGAAGCTTGTCCTTGCAGGCGGCATGGAAAATATGTCGCAGAGTCCGCACGTGATTCGTGGCGCGCGCACGGGTTTCAGGCTGGGTGAAGGCAGGCTCGAAGATTCGTTGATGTCGGGCCTGCATGACACCTATTGCGGGTTCAGCATGTCCGAAACCGCCGAAAATCTCGCAGCCGAGCAAGGCATCACACGCCGCGCGTCCGATGAATACGCGTTGCGCAGCCAGCAAGCGGCCGAAGCGGCGTTTCGCGCGTGCCGCGTGAAGGAAGAGGTTGTTCCCGTCGAAGTGAAGAAGGGCAAGAAGACCGTCACTGTCTCGGAGGACGATCACCGCCGTCCCGACACCACGATGGAGATTCTAGAATCGTTGCAGCCCGCGTTTCGCAAGGACGGCATCGTGACCGCCGGGAACGCGAGCGGAATCGTGGACGGCGCTGCCGCCGTCGTGATGACGCATGCAAAGATTGCGAAGGAGCGAGGCTGGAAGCCAATTGGGCGTATCGTTTCCTGGGCGTCTGCGGGCGTGCCGCCCCGCATCATGGGCATGGGTCCGGTTCCCGCGATTCAGAAGGCGCTCGCTCTTGCGGGCCTGAAGCTCGAGCAAATGGACCTCATTGAAGTGAATGAAGCCTTCGCCGCGCAATATCTCGCGGTGGAAAAACTGCTCGGTTTGAATCGCGATAAGACGAACGTCAACGGCGGCGCGATTGCTCTCGGCCATCCTCTCGCCGCGAGTGGAACCCGTCTTGTGTTGACGCTCCTCCTCGAGCTCCGGCGGCGCAACGAGCGTTACGGCGTGGCGAGCGCTTGCATCGGCGGAGGGCAGGGAATCGCGGTCGTTGTAGAATCTCTTGCGTAATCCTGAGGCGCCGTCCGGCGCTGGCTTGCTTTCATCCGGGAGGAAGTGGAATGCCGATTGAGAAAGTGGGAGTGGTGGGATGCGGCTTGATGGGCTCTGGAATTGCGCAGGTGGCCGCACAGGCGGGTTGCCAGGTTATCGTTCGCGAGGTGTCTCAGCAACTCGTTGATAAGGGCCTGCAATCCATTGGAAAAAATCTCGGGCGCCTCGTTGAGAAGGGCACGCTAAGCGCTGCGGACCGCGATCAAATTCGCGGGCGCCTGCGCGGTACGACCAGTCTCGAGGACTTCAAGGATCGTGACCTTGTGCTCGAAGCGATCATCGAGCAATTGCCGGCGAAGAAAGAACTCTACGGCGCGCTCGACAAAATCTGCCCGCCTGCCACCATCTTTGCGAGCAATACGTCTTCGATCTCGATCACCGAAATGGCGGTCGTCACGAAACGTCCGGAACGGTTTTTCGGCATGCACTTTTTCAATCCCGTTCCGGTGATGAAGCTCGTCGAAGTGATTCGCACGATCGCAAGTGACCCTAAAGTCTTCGACGAGATGGTCGCGTTTGGAGCGAAGCTTGGCAAGACGGTGGTGCGCACGACTGATCGCACCGGGTTCATCGTCAACCGACTGCTTGTGCCTTATCTGCTCGATGCTGTGCGCGCGTTGGAAGAGGGCGTAGGTTCCATCGAGGACATCGACAACTCGATGAAGCTTGGCTGCGGGCACCCCATGGGCCCGCTTACGCTGCTCGATTTCGTCGGGCTCGACACCACGCACTACATCGCCAACATCATGTTCGATGAATTCAAGGAAAAGCGCTTCGCTTCGCCGCCGCTGCTCAAGCGCATGGTTCTTGCGGGATGGAACGGGCGGAAATCAGGCCGCGGCTTTTACGATTACGCGGACCCCGCGAAACCGAAACCGATGCAATTGAGCTGAAGCTCGAATACGAAAAGGGAAGGAAGCCGATGGCCTACGAGAACTTGGTTTACGATGTGAAAGATCAAATCGCGCGCATCACGTTCAATCGTCCGAATGTCTTGAACGCGCTGAACCCGAAAACTATAGACGAATTCGGCGACTGCCTGAATGCAGCCCGCCGCGACGATTCCGTCCGCGTCCTCATACTTACTGGCGCGGGCGAAAAAGCCTTCGTGGCCGGCGCCGATATCAACGACCTGGCGAAGCGCAACGCGGTTGACGGCAAGGAACACTCGGTTCACTCGCAGGAGATCCTTCATCGCTTGGAGACGATGGGCAAGCCCTCCATCGCGGCGATCAATGGCTTTGCGCTTGGCGGTGGCTGCGAGCTGGCACTCGGATGCACGATCCGCATCGCCAGCCGCAACGCGAAAATTGGCCAGCCGGAAGTGAAGCTCGGCATCATTCCGGGATTTGGCGGCTCGCAGCGACTTCCGCGGCTTTGCGGAAAAGGCATGGCGCACGAACTGATCCTTACGGGCGAAATGATCACCGCCGAAGAGGCTTTGCGCATCGGACTCGTGAATCGCGTTGTCGAGCTGGCGGATCTGATTCCCACAGCGGAATCCATTGCGAAAAAAATTGCCGCCAATGCGCCGCTCGCCGTGAAATACGCGATGGAAGCGGTCGAGCACGGCATGGAGATGACCCAGGAAGAAGGCCTATTCCTTGAATCCGCCTTGTTCGGCCTGTGTTGCGCCACGGAAGACATGCATGAAGGCACGCGCGCGTTTATCGAGAAGCGGCCCGCGAAGTTTCAGGGACGCTGACGGCAACCATGGCGCAGAATTTCAAATCCTCCGTCACGCGAGGCGGCCTCAACGCCGCCGGCTTTCACTTTGGCATCGTTGTGAGCCAGTTCAACAGCTTCATCACCGATCGGCTTCTCTCCGGTGCGCTCGACGCGCTCGAACGCTCGGGCGCCGGCGAGAAGCAGATTGAAATCGTGCGCGTGCCGGGATCGTTCGAACTTCCAATCGCCGCGAAAAAACTCGCAGCCGCGGGCCGCTGCGACTCCATCATCTGCATCGGATGCGTCCTGCGCGGCGAGACATCGCATTACGATCACGTTGCCTCGGAAACCGCGCGCGGCATTCAGCTCGCGCAGCTCGATATGGGCGTGCCCATGTCGTTTTGCGTTCTCACCTGCGACACGCTCGAACAGGCCATTGATCGCGCCGGCCTCAAAGGTGGCAACAAGGGATTCGAATCGGGGCTCGCCGCTATCGAGATGGCGCAGCTTTCGCGCGAACTGGCCCGCAAGTCTGCGAAGAACTCCGGTGGCAATCCCCGCCGCAGAAGACGCCGTTAGCATGACGCTCCGCCACAAATCGCGCGAGTTCGCCCTTCAAATGCTGTTCGAATGGGACATGGCTCATCAAAAGCCGGCGCGAATCCAGCAACATTTCTGGAAGTCGGCGCGCGCCGCCGATTCCACGCGTAAGTTCGCGAACCAATTGTTTGAAGGCGCAGTAGCCGAGGCGGATTCGAGCGACAAGCTTGTCGAGAAGCTTTCGGAAAACTGGCGGTTCGACCGGCTCGCCACCGTGGATCGCAATATTCTGCGCATGGCGATTTATGAGATTCGCTTTGCGACCGCCCCGCCGAAAGTCGTGATTAACGAAGCGCTCGAGCTCGCCAAGAAATTCTCCTCGGCCGATGCCCCCGCCTTTCTGAACGGCGTTCTCGACGCCGCGCGAAAGAGGCTCGAAGCCTAGCGCAGGGTTCAAAAGTTTTGTCGCGCAATCGAAGGCAGCTCTTACGCGTCGATGTGGCCTTCGAAGATGCGCACGGCGGAGCCGCTGACTTTGGGAACTAACCGGCCGCGCTCGGCTCTGACTTCCACATGAATCTCACTCGGGCGGCCCATTTCCACTCCCTGCGTGATGCGCAGAGTCTCCCCCGCGCGCAAGCGGCCGTGCTGCACCAGGTACGCGCCCAGCGAGCCGCCCGCTGATCCTGTCGCCGCATCTTCGAGTAAGCCCCAGGGCAACATTCCCCGCGCAAACGCTTTTCCACGCGCACCGGGCGTAAAGCAATAGGCCATCGTGGCGTGGCGCGAAATCAACTGCGCGAGCGCGCGCATGTTCATGTGGATTTTCGCGAGAGCGCTGCGGTTTTTCACCGGCACGATCATATTGGAGATTCCGGTGGAAACGAATTCGAGCGGCAGGTCTGGCGCGAAATCGCCGGGTTTCAGTCCGAGCGCTGCCGCCAGGGCAGCGCGGTTCATGCCGGCACGCACAAACTTCGCTGGTTTTTGGGTCATGGTCACGAGCTTGGGGCGGCCGTCGTGAAACGTGAATTCGACGGGAAGAATTCCCGCGCCGGTCTGCTGCAGCACGTGAACTTGACCCTCGGACGCAGGTACCACTCCGAGTTCTGCGAGCAAGAACCACGTGCCGATAACGGGATGCCCGGCGAACGGCAATTCGCGCGTGGTCGTGAAAATGCGCAAACGAGCGAGCGCCCGATTGTTCGTGGGGCGCTGCACGAAAACCGTCTCGCAGAGATTCATCTCGCGTGCAATGGCCTGCATCGTGGATTGCGACAGACCGTCGCCGTCGGTAACCACGGCAAGCGGATTCCCGTGGAAGGGTTTCGAAGTGAAGACATCGAGAGTATAGAGCCGCCGTTTCATGCTTTGCACTTTCCTTCCCGGTGCGGGTTCCCCTGAGCTTCCGCCCTACATTCGCTCGAGTTCTACCAGTGTGCGTTCGTTGCGAACGTTCCCGGTGTTGAGCGTCGTCTTCGGCTCAAGAAGAACCACGTGGACTTCGCCGCCTTCCGCCACCGGCATGTGCTCCACGCCTTTCGGCACGATGATGAATTCGCCGGGCTTGACCATCACGTCGCGCTCGCGGAACCGCATGCGCATGCGTCCTTTGAGAACGAGAAAAAGCTCGTCTTCGTTGTCATGGTGATGCCAGAGGAATTCGCCCTGAAACTTCACAATCTTTACGTAGGAATCGTTCAGTTCGCCGACGATCTTGGGGCTCCAGTATTCATTCACCTTCGAGAGCTTGTCCTGCAAATTCACGGCTTCCATGTGTGTGTTTCTCCCCTTAGAGTTTCCGCACAAGCGATGTGACGTCGTCGAGCACGCGCCGCGTTGTTTCCAGCCGCGTTGTCTCCGAGTAAATTCGCAGCATGGGCTCGGTCCCTGAAGCCCGCACCAGCACCCACCCGATCTCGCCCAGATACACTTTCACGCCGTCGAGATCTTCGCGGCGAATAACCGGCCAATCGAGCAGACGCTTGCGTTTGGCGTCCGCGAAGTAAGCGAGCGCCTTTTCCTTCTGGCCTGCTTTCACCGTCAAATCCACACGGCCATAATGATGCTCGCCGAATTCCCGGTGCAGCATCGCCACGAGTTCTCCCAGGCGCTTTCCGTGCCACGCCATCACTTCCGCCAGCAGCAGGGCGCTCACGGTTGCGTCGCGCTCCGGAAGATGCAGTTTCGTGCCAATCCCGCCGCTCTCCTCGCCGCCGAGGAGAATGTCACTTTCCAGCATGCGGTCGCAGATGTACTTAAATCCAATCGGCGTTTCCCATACCTTCCGGCCAAATTGGGCGGCAATCTTATCGATCATTTTCGTGGTTGAAAAAGTCTTCGCCACATCGCCCATGAGCTTTCGCGTGCCAGCCAGATGCCACAGCAGAATCGAGAAAATCTGGTGCGGCGTGATGAAGGTGCCGTCGGTGTCGATCGCGCCAATGCGGTCAGCGTCGCCGTCGAACGCGAACCCCGCATCATAGCGGCCATCGCAAACCG
>Ga0307479_10001819_pt1 | contig 19436 bp, 13 predicted proteins | sample atmos_gasesECM4C_FD_203743 | JGI IMG/M metagenome (GOLD analysis project Ga0307479, IMG submission 203743) | Hardwood forest soil microbial communities from Morgan-Monroe State Forest, Indiana, United States - atmos_gasesECM4C_515 | ecosystem: Environmental > Terrestrial > Soil > Temperate... | reverse complement strand
GGCGGCCGAGCTGCCCGCCGAGGGATCGGCCTGAGCGAATCCTCCGGCAGACGGGCGAGCTGATCGCTCTAGCCCAGCCCGTGGAGAAGGTGGGCCGTGGTCAGGACGCCCTGATAGAGGTGATCGAGGCGCAGGTGCTCGTTCGGGCTGTGCTGCCGATTGTTGGCGTTGGCGTAGGGCACCACGATCGTCGGCAGCTCCAGGAGGTCGGTGAACGCCCAGAGCGGCACGCTGCCGCCCATCGTGGGCAAGACCACCGCGGGCTCTCCGCGGTGGGCCCGCTCGACCACCTCGATCACCCGGCGGGAGATCGGCAGGTCGGCCGAGGTCTTCGCCGGATCGTAGCCGCGCCGCTCCACCACGCGGACCGCGCGCCCGCGTAGCTCGTTCGGGATCGGCCCGTCGGCCGACTCGACCACCGTGAAACCCTGGCCGCGGATGTGGTCGAGGATGCGCCGGTACACGGTCTCGGCGCGCTGGTTCTTCACGAGCCGCGCGTCGAAGGCCACCGTCGCCTGGTGCGGGATGATGGTCTGCGCCTCCTGGCCGGTGAAGCCACTCCTGAGCCCGCGGATGGTGAGGGTGGAGCGGAACATCAGCCGCTCGAGGTACTCGGGCGGGAGGGCGACGCCCAGCTCCCGCTCGATGGCGGCGCGGTCCAGCGGGATGCGCCCCATCAGCTCGCGCTCGGCCGCGGTCGGGGGCACCACGCCGTCCTCCAGTCCTTCGACCAGCGGAGTCCCGTCGGGTGCGGCCATGGAGGCGAGCAGGCCGACCAGCTGCCACGCCGGGTTCGGCACGCTGAAGTTGCCGGAGTGCACGTCGCGACGGGCGGACTCGAGGGTCAGCTCGAGGGAGAGAATGCCGCGTGCGCCGAAGGCCACCGTGGGCCGGCCGCTGGCGTCCTTCGGCCCATCGGTCACCAGGACCAGGTCGGCGGCCAGCAGGTCGCGATGCTGCTCGGTGAAGGGGCCGAAGTGCTGGCTGCCCATCTCCTCCTCGCCGTCGAAGATGAACTTCACCGCAACCCGCGGCGCGAGGCCCCGGGCGCGCAGCAGTTCGACCGCGGTCAGGTGCGCCCAGATCGGCCCCTTGTCGTCGGAGGCGCCGCGGCCGTAGAGGAGGTGGCGGGGCAGCGCCTCGTCCGCCACGTCACCCAGGCCGAGGACGGGAGCGCCCTCCTCGGCCGTCCCGGCCCGGAGCACGGGCTCGAAGGGGGAGGACTGCCGCCACCCGGCGGGCGCCGCGGGCTTGACGTCGTAGTGGCAGTAGATCAGGAGGGTGCGCTCGGCGCCTGGAGCCGGCAACGCCCCGTAGACCGCGGGGTTGCCGCCCGTCTCGAGCACCCGGGCCTCGATGCCCCGGGCCCGCATGGCCCGGCTGAGCCAGGCGGCCCCGGCGCGCACCCGATCGGCCTGCTGGCTGACCGTGTCGAGGCGCAGGAAGTCGGCCAGGCCCTCCATGATGGGGCGGTGGCGGGCCTCCACGGCCTCGCGGAAGGCTGCCCAATCCGGCGGCGGGGCACTCATCGGCCCAACGTTACCGGGGGATGACGCTCTGCGCTAGCCCTTTCAGCGAAGTGCGCAAAAGTAGACTATTCGGGGGCCTTCTCGGTAGAGTAGCGGCTCACGTGACGGCCGGCTCGGTCCGGCCCCACGGTCCGATGAGCCTTCTCGACGATCGACTCGGCCCGAAGCGGATGCGGCGCGCCGTGCTGGCGCTGCTGCTCGCGCTGGACCTGTTCGCCGCCAACGCGGCGTTGCTGGTGGGCGCGGGGCCGGCGGCGGCCCAGCAAACCGAGGCCGACGTCTTCGTGGCCCAGGCCATCCTCGCCTACGATGCCCGGCGCTACGACGAGGCCCTCTCGCTCCTCCGAGAGGCCCTGGCGCAGGACCCGAACAACGTCGAGGCCCTCTACTACAGCGGCCTGGTCCTGATGGCGCAGCAGAAGACCGACCAGGCGGTCGAGGTGCTCGAGAAGGCCCGGGCCCGCGCTCCACGAGACCTCTCGATCCAGTTCCTGCTCGGCGTCGCCTACTTCGCCCTCGAGCGGTACGACCAGGCGGAGGGGCCGCTGACCCAGGTGCTGAACGATCGGCCCCAGACCGAGGGCGTCGGCTACTACGTCGGCCTCATCCGGTACCGGAAGAAGGACTACCAGGGCGCGCTGAAGGCCTTCAAGGCCGAGACCTCGAAGAACCCGAACATCCAGCAGCTCGTGCGGTTCTACTCGGGGCTGACGCTGGCGATCCTGGGGCTGCCCGAGCAGGCGGTGGCCGAGGTCGACGCGGCCCTGAAGCTGCAGACCGGCTCCGCGCTCACCGGGCCGGCCGAGCGCATCCGCGATACGCTGGCCACCGCGCGCGATGCCGAGCGCCGCTTCCACGCCGAGGTGCGCGTGGGCTTCCTCTACGACAGCAACGTGGCGGTCCTGCCGCAGCCGAGTCACGATCCGACCGCGGAATCGCTGCGGCACCGGAACACCGCCACGCCCGGAGAGCTGGCCGCCCTGCGACTCGACTACGCGTGGCTGCGCCGCGGACCCTGGGAGTCGACCGTCACCTATTCGTTCTTCCAGACGTACAACAACCGGCTGCCGTCCTTCAACGTGCAGAACCATCTGGTGGCCGGCGCGCTGTCCTATCGCGCCGCCATCGGCTCGATGCCGTTTCAGGTGGGCGCGCAATACTCCTGGGACTACCTCTCGCTCGGGGGCCACGACTTCCTGCAGCGTCACACCGCGACCTTGTTCGGGACGCTGGTCGAGAACAAGGGCAACCTGACCACGCTCCTGGCCCGGTTCCAGGACAAGGATTTCTTCGCCACCCCGGGACAGCTCCGGGACGAGGACCGCGACGCCAGGAACTGGATGGTCGGCGGAACCCACGTCTTCCGCTTCGCGGAGGACCGACACTACATCCGGGTCGGCTACCAGTTCGACTACGAGAACGCGGACGGACGGAACTACGCCTATGCGGGGAATCGTTTCCTGGCTGGCGGGCAGTACACGCTGCCGTGGGGATCGACGCGGCTCAAGTACGACTTCGATCTGCACCAGCGCCACTACCTGCACGCCAACACGCTACTTCCGGCGGTCAATCCGGGCACCCGGGAACGCGAGGACCTCGAGCAGAACCACGTATTCCGGATCGAGCAGGTACTGGCCAAGAACCTGGGACCCACCTCGATCGGCTGCGCCTCGACCGCGCCGTGTCCGCTCACGCTCGCCGCCGAGTACCAGCGGACGATCGCGGACTCCAACCTGGCGGTCTTCGCCTTCAACCGGAACGTCTGGTCGCTGACCCTGTCCTGGCAGTACTGAGCGGGGGAAGGGGTGACTACGGCCCCTGCTTGACCTGCGCGCCGCCGGTCACCACGATCGCGGCCGAGCCCGCCGCGATGTTCAGGGTGTTGCCGGTCAGGTTCAGGATGGGGTTGGCGACGTTGATCGCCTGATTGACCGCCACCCCGGCGGGCACGAACACCGGCAGGTTCCCGATCATCGTGCAGCCGTTGCCGCACAGGTTGTTGCTGATGCTGAGCGTGTTGCCGGTGCCGATGAAGTTGATGAGCGCGCCGCCCACCGTGAGCGATGACCGGCCGCTCAGGCTCAGGAGCGCGCCGTTGGCGATGGTCAGCGTGCTCCCGTTGGCGATGCGGAAGAGGTCGCCCGCGACCGTCATGGTCGCCCTTCCGCTCAGGCTCAGGCCGTGGCCCTGGATGGTCAGGCTGCTCGCGGTCAGCGAGGCGAGCTGGCCGAGCCGGACGCTCGCGCCGCCCGACAGGTCGGCGAGGCTGCTCCCGGTCGCCAACGCGGCGCTGCGGGTCAGGCTCAGGAGCGGGGCGCTCGCGTTGACCAGGTCCATCATCGCGCCGCTGCTCACCGAGAGCAGCCCGCCGGCGGCGCTGGCGTTCGAGCCGATCAGGTCCACCAGGGCGGAGGTGCCGCCGCCCACGAAGGTGCTGCCGACCGAGAGCCGGAGGAAATCCGACTGGAGCGCGAGGACGCCGCCCTGATCGCGGAGCAGGGAGTCCACGAGCGTGAAGCGCGCGCCGCCGCTCAGGCTGAGCAGGCTGGCCGCGGTGAGCGTGCTGGGATCGAGGGAGAGCAGCGCGGCGGCCCCGGTGCTCGAGAAGGTGGCGGCGCCCGACACGTCCATCACGTTCTGGCCGATGCTCAGCCGGCTGTTGGTGGCCTCGATGATCGGCCCCGCCGGCGAGTCGGTGAGGCCGCGCGAGAGCGAGTAGAAGCTGCCGGGCTGGGTGACGGTCTGACCGCTGAAGGTGAAGCGCGCGGGGGCGGAGCCGCCGCCCGCCGCGGGCGGCGCGGACGCGCTCGCGAGCGAAGGAATGACCGGCGCGTCCGCGATGCCCGGCATGGTCGCGCCGGTCTGCGGAGTGGACGGCGCGCCGCCGTCGCCGCCCGCGCCCGCGCCGACCGTGCCCGGAGCCAGGAACTCGGCGACCGCGATCGCCTTCGCCTGCTCACGGGCGGTCACGCTCTGGATGAACTCGCTCGGCCCTTCCGCGATCTGCGGCGCGGCGTGCAGCCCCACGAACACCCGCTCCGCCGCGGGGCGGGAGAGGGGAGCGAGGGTCGACGGGTCGCTCCCGGTGCGGCTCCAGCTCTCCATCGCGCCCACCTGCGCGGGCGGGGCGCCCGGGTTCTTGGGGTCCGACACCTCGACCAGTCCGTGGATCACGTGGAGCTTGGTGGTGTACCGGGGAACGCCGCTCGATCCACCCGGCTCGGGGATCAGCTCCACCACCAGCACCGTGCCCCGGATCGCCGCGATCGCGTTCGGGGTGCGGATCTCGATGACCTCGCCGGGGCGCATCCGCTGGCGGAGAACTCCCATCGCGATTTTGCCCGACGACAGGTCGACGACGGAGCGTCCGGTCGCCTCGGTGACGGTGAGGGTCGAGAGCTCGCGAACCGTGACGAGCGCCTTGCCGCCCAGCAGCACGCGAACCACCGATTGCTCGGCGGTCGAGATCCGGTCGCGAAGGAAGACGTCGTCCTTGAAGCGGAGCGGCTGCGGGTGCGCCAGCGAGACTCGCGCCACCGTGGCGTTGCCGGCCAGCGTGGTCACGACTCCCACGTTGCGGCTCGAGTCGCCGCCGGTCTGCGCCGCGGCCAGCGCGGGGCAGACGGCCAGGACGAGCAGGACCGCAGCGATTTGCTTCATACCTCTCATCGACTCGCCTCCGTGCACGGGTTGCGCGGTCGCATTGACGCGGCGCCGCGCATGTGAGGTAGCAAGCCGGTTGCCACGAAGAGTGCCGGTCGGGTGCGGCGGAAAGGCCTGAAAACTGAGGGCCGGTGGGGCCCCGAGGCACGGTCGCGCCACAAAACATGACGGGCCCCGGACGGTTTTTGTCCGGAGCCCGCTCTTGCCGCGACGGTCCAGTCGCCGGGTGGGCCCGGCGGCCGCGACCGCTACATGCCGTTGATCGTGACCTTCGTCCCCGCGCCGTCCACGCGGATGACCGCGGCGTTCGGCGCGATGTTGAGCGAGCCGAGCCCGCCGTTCTTGATGGCGCCCGCTATGCTCACGTTGCTTGCGAGGGCCCCGTTGGTCAGGCTGACCGGAAGGCCACCGATCTTGGTGCAGGGGCAGAGGTTGTTGGCCACCGACACCAGGTTTCCGCCGGTGCCGCCGAACCCGATCAGCGCGCCGTTGACATTCAGGAGCGAGCCACCGCTCAGGCTGACGAGCGGGCCGTTCAGCAGCTGGAGTGAGCTGCCGTTGGTGAGGCTGAAGAGATCTCCGGTCGCCCGGAGCAGGCTGCCGCCGGCCAGGTTGAGCGCGGCGCCCTGGGCGACCACCAGACCGCTGCGATCGAGCCTCACGATCGGGCCCAGGGTGGTTACAGTGGCCTGGTACGAGAGTTGGATCGTATCCGTCGCGGTGGTCATCTGCGTGCCGCTGCGCAGGGCGAGGAGTGGAGCGGTCGCCTCGAACAGCGCGTTGTCGATGCGGACGGCCTGATGCGCGGTGATGGTGGCCTGTGATGCATCGAGGAGGCCGCCCTGGGTTTGCAGAGGCTGATCGGTGCCGAGAGTCAATCCGGTCTGAGCATCGATCGAGGCGTTTACCCCCGCGATCTCGAAGATCGGCAGAGCCATGACGCCCAACCTGTGCGTGCCGGCCAGGAGTTGAACCAGCGGATCGGTCGTCGTGCTGATGAGGCTACCGCCCTGGATGGCGCTTACCAGGCTGAACGGCACCGTCAGATCACTGTTCGTCGCCTGGAGCAACGGGCCCGCGAGTCTCGCCCGAGCGCCACAACAGACGACCATTAGCGAATCGAAGGTCTGCGCTGTCCCGGAGAGCCGGAGCAGGGGATCGCTCCCTCTTCGCGTGAGCGTGTCTCCGGATCCAAGAAAGTACAGGGGCGGGTCCGCGATCACCGATACGTCGTCCAAGCCGAGAAAACCAGGATCGTCCCGAAAACCGAGCTCGAGGGTCGTCGACGGCGCGGTCGCCACCTCGGTGAAGCTGAGCGGCGTCCAGCCCCCCGCCGGGATGTTGCGCTGGGAGAAGAACGTCTGCCCGCCCCACGAGGCAGAGAAATCGTTGACTAGTCCACCATCGCTCCGGAGCGCGAACGAGACTATATATGCCCTACCCGCGGTCGTTTGCAGCGTTTGGGAGAGAAACCCGTCGGAGCCAACCGGACCGAGGGATGCCCCGAAGGTTCCACTGTTCACGAAGAACGGGGAGTTGGTCACACTGGTGAAGCCCATGTTGTTGGGGAGCCCAGCACTGCTGAACGCCGGTCTGGTCCAGCCCGTGAAGTCACCGGTCTCGAATCCGCCGTTGACGATGAGCCCCGTTCCCATCGGGGATGGAGGCGGAGGGGGCGGGGATCCCGGATTCGCGGTACCCGGACGCGGGAGGCTGCCCGGGACGTTCCCGCTTTCGATTGTCGTGTGGGTGAGTGAGTTGACCGGTGCGCTCGTGGGGGTCGGATTCGGAGTCAGCGGCATGAGAGACGGTGTGACTCCGCCGGTCACGAACCGCGCGACCTGGATGGCCTGGGCAGCCTGGTTCTGGAACACGGCGCTCTGGAAGGTCGCATCTGGGGAGTTGAATGCCTTCGTGTTCGTCTGCACGTTCACCGCCGCGGTTCGCTCCGTCTCGGTGACCGGGCTGGTCTGGCCGTTCTTCGCGCCCTGCCCGGGCGGCAAGGGGTTGGTCGCGCCGCCCGCGTACTGGTAGGTGCAGTCGCCGGAATGGCAGATGGCGGTGGTCAGGTTCTGGCCCGCGTCGTACGCCACCGCGAGAATGCTGCCTCGCACCGCGGCCACCGCGTTCGGGGTGCGGATCTCGACGGACTCGCCCGGCCGCATGCGCTGCTTGGCCACCGCGAGCACGACCTTGCCGCTGGGCAGGGTGACGACCGCGCGGCCCGGCTCCTCGCTGATCGTGACCTCGGAGAGTTCGCGCACGGTGAGGATCGCCTTGCCGCCCAGCAGGACTCGCACGAGCGAGTTCTCCTGGGTGCTGATGCGATCGCGCCCGAAGACGTCGTCCTTGAACTTCAGCGAGACCGGAGACGTGAGCGCGGGGCGCGCGACGGTGGCGCGCCCGTCGATCGTGGTGACCACGCCGACGGCGTCCGAGGTTTGCGCGACGGCCGGAGCCGGCTGATTCGCCGCGAGAAGAGCTGCGAGCACTGCGATTGCCGTCCAGCGTGTCATCGTGTTCCGCCTCCGTGCCGTCGTGAAGTCCCTCGGCCCGCGACCGAGAGTGCCTGATTATGCGGGCAGCGTCGGGCCCGCGCAAGGAGAAGCGCGTGCTAGAATCCGCTCGGCGCGACGTGGAGTCGCGCCGGGAAGGTCGGTCACGGTCCGGGCGCGGAAAACGCGCACAAGTTGCGCCTCGGCGGCCGGCCACGCGCGAGGTGATATCATCGGAGCCCGAGGAGCCTAGTCAGACCCACTCATGTTCGACATCGGCCTGCAGGAACTGGTTCTCATCTTCGTGATCGCCCTTCTGGTCTTCGGGCCGAAGAACCTCCCCCAGCTGGGCCGGTCCCTCGGGCGCGCGATGCGCGAGTTCCGCCGGGCTAGCGACGAGTTCCGCTCCACGATCGAGACCAACCTCAAGATCAACGAGCCGGACCCGCTGCCCGAGCCCCCGGCGACCGCGGTCCCGGAGCCGGCGCCCCTGTCGGTCGCGGCGGCCGAGGCGCTGCCGGATGCGGTCCCGAGCCCGGGCGACCTCCCGGCCATCCCCATCCCCGAGGGCGAGGCCTACGTGGCCCAGCGAGGCGGCAAGCTGTTCCACGGCCGGGAATGCGGCTGGATCCGGCGCATCGGCGAGCCCGACCGGGTCTACTTCAAGCGGATCGCCGAAGCCCGCGAAGCCGGCTTCTCCCCGTGCCCTTCCTGCGAGCCCTGGGAGCCCACCGGGTAGCCTCTTTTTTTTCCTTGTCTAACTCAACGGGTGTTGACTATCATCCTGTTGAGGTTCGGGAGACCACGGTGACGGAGACCAGGGTGAGGGAGACCCAGTGAGGGAGCCAAGGTGAGAGACATGACGGCCCGGCAGCGCGAGGTGCTCGAGTTCATCCGGGCATTCGGGGAGCGGCACGGGGTGCCTCCCACCGTTCGCGAGATCGGAGAGAAGTTCGAGTTCACCGCCCGCGCGGCGTTCGACCACCTGAAGGCGCTGGAGCGCAAGGGAATGCTCGAGCGACGGGTGACCGGCAAACGGGCCTCGCGCACCCTCGTGCTCCCGAGCCAGAAGGGTTCGCGACGGGCCGAGTCGCCCGGCATCCCGCTGGTGGGCCGCATCGCGGCAGGCGCGCCGATCACCGCAGTGGAGCATCATGAGGACACGATTCCGCTGCGGCCGGAGTGGCTCGGCACCGGCGGCCAAGAGGTCTTCGCCCTGCGGGTGCGCGGCGACAGCATGATCGACGCGCACATCATGGACGGCGACCTCGTGCTCGTGCGCAAGCAGGAGACCGCCGGGAGCGGGGACATCGTAGCCGCGCTGCTCGACGGCGAGGCCACCGTGAAGCGACTGGGACGAGAGGGCGGCGCGGTGGTGCTGCGTCCCGAGCACCCGACCATGAAGCCTATCGTGGTCGACCCGGGACGCGGGGAGTTCCGCATCCTGGGCAAGGTCGTCGGCATCATGCGTCAGATCTGAAAGGAGCAGGTGATGCGGCACACGGTGAGGGTGACACGAGGCAGGAAGCGCCGGGCGATCACGCGCCGCGATTGGCGGAGCGTCGAGCGGCCGCGCGGTCGCTCGAAGGTCTGGATCGGATCGCGCGCCCGCGCCGGCGCGACCCGGCCCCTTTTTTTGGCCCTGAATGCTCAACACATGAGGAGATCGCGGCCGACCGAGTGGCTCGGCGCGGCGGCGATGCTGCTCGGCGTGCTCTCGTGGGGCGCGCTGGCGAGCCTGCTCGCCGGCTGAGCCCGCGACGCGATCAGGCGGAGTCGGCCCGCTCCCAGGGGCGGACCGCGATGAAGAGCGAGAGCAGATCGCCGTCCAGAGCTCCGGCGCGGCGCTCGTGCGCGAGGATGTCGAGCGCCCGCTCCACCGGAACCGCGGGCTTGTAGGGTCGGTCGCGCGAGGTGAGGGCGTCGAAGATGTCGGCGATCGTCATCATCCGCGTCTGCACTGGGATCTGCGGCGCGCGCCAGCCCGCGGGGTAGCCGGACCCGTCGAGCTTCTCGTGGTGGGAGCGGGCGATTTCCGGAACGTGGCGCAGCTCCTTCGTCCACGGGATCTGCTTCAGGAACTGGTAGGTGTGGACGACGTGGGACTGGATCTGGCGGTACTCGTCCGGAGTGAGGCTGCCGCGGGAGATCGAGAGCACCCGCGCCTCTTCCGGCGTGATCAGGGTCAAGGGCTCACCGAGGTGGTCGGGGAACGTCCGCGCGGCGAGCTCGCGGATGCCGACCGAGGCCGCGTCGGGCATGACGGTGGGCTCGTTGGCGGCCGCGACCGCCTTCAGGTGGACGTCGAGGTCGGCGAGCACCGCGGCCAGCTCCGCGTCCCACTCGGCGGCGCGGTCGGCGAAGCCGTCGCGCCCGTGCTCGAGGAGCCACTGGGTCTTCCGCCGCGCGTAGCGCAGCTCGAGCCCGCGCCGGATGATCTCGCCGCGCTGGCGGATCAGGTCGAGGTGGCCGGGCGGCAGCTTCTTGGCCTTCACGAGCAAGTCCTCCCGCACGCCGACCTTGCCGAAGTCGTGCAGGAGCGAGGCGTAGCGGATCTCCTTCATCTCGTCCGCGGAGAAGTGGACGTCGCGGAACGGCGTGGCCTCCGCGCGATCGACCGCGGTGGCGAGCGCCACCGTGAAGTCGGCCACCCGGAAGGAGTGGCCGGAGGTGGTGGGGTCGCGCGCCTCGATGGCGGTGACCGAGGCCTGCACGAAGCCCTCGAACAGGGTCTGGATCGACTGGTAGAGGCGGCTGTTCTCGAGCGCGACCGCGGCCTGCGAGGCCAGCGAGGCGGCGAGGCTGGGCGAGCGCGCGGGGTAGGGCACGACCTCGGCCTCGACCGCGGCCGGGGTGGCGAGCGTCGCGGAGGCGTCGCGCTTGGAGTTGATGAGCTGGAGGACGCCGATCACGGTGCGCTGCGGGGTGGCCATCGGCACGACCAGCATCGACCGGGTGCGGTAGCCGACCCGCTCGTCGAACTCCCGGTTGATCTTGAAGGGAGAGCCGGGCGGCAGGACGTAGGCGTCGTCGAGCTGGAGGACGGACGAGGTCAGGGCGACGTGCCCCGCCACGCTCGCCGCGTCGATGGGAAGCGTGAACTCGGCGAACGGCACATGCACCGAGTCGTTCTGGGCCAGCTTGAAGCGCAGCCGGGCCGGCCCGTCCGGCGACTCCTCCACCAGGTAGATCGAGCCGGCGTCGCTCCGGGTGATCTCGCGCGCCTTGGTGAGGATGAGCGTGAGCAGCGCGTCGGTATCGCGCTCCGCGGAGAGGCTGACCCCGATCTGGTTGAGCTGCTCGAGCTCCTGCCGGGTGGCCTCGGCCTCGCGGCGGGCCCGCGCGTGATCGCACGCGTTGCGCAGGGTGACCGCGAGCACCGCGGGCGCGGCCGGCGCGGTCACGTACGCGTAGCAGGCCGTGGGCGGAGCCGCGCCCGCGGCGACGAGCGCCACCACCGGCAGGTCGGGCACCCGCGCGGCCAGGTCGGCGGCCGCGGCCGCATCGCTCCCGGCGGGGTCGACCAGGTCGACCACCGCGACCGCGCCGTCGTCGGCTCCCGGCCGCGGCAGGCCGCGCGCCGGCAGCGGCATCGCTTCGAGGTCGCCGGGGAGCGCGGAGAGCAGGGAGGCCGCCGGGGAACCCGCCGGGTACCAGACCACTCGGCGTGGCATGTATCGAGCGTAGGACTCACCTCGGCGGCGTGTCAAGGTTGCTTGACCGCCTCGCGAGCGGGCCGCTAGAATCCTTCGTCTATGACCACGAGGGTTTCCACCGGCAGTCCGAAGCTCGACGAGATGCTGGGCGGGGGCCTGCTGCCGGGCACCCTGGCGGTGGTCTACGGGGCCACCGGCATCGGCAAGACCCACCTCGGCCTGCGTTTCTGCGATCACGGGGCTCGGGCCGACGGGGCCCGGGGGATCGTGTTCGACATGAACGTGCGCGGCGACTCGCAGCAGCACCACGGCTACGCGGCGCGCCTGCACGACTGGGATCTCAAGCGATGGACGCACAGCGTGCTCCCCATGGCCGACCCGTACCCGCCCGCCGAGCAGATGCAGGCCTTCTACTGCGACGCGCTGCCGTGGGTGGGGAAGCTGCGCGACTACCAGGTCCCCACCTCGGACGGGCTCGAGTTCGACTGGACCTGGAAGGCGCAGTACAACCAGGCCCTCTACACCGTTCGCCCGTTCGTGTACTTCCACCTGGGGGCGGGCAGCCGGCGCATCGTGGTGGACGGCATCGAGCCGATGGACGTGCCGGGCGACTTCATCCAGCCGTACATCTTCGACGACCTCTACCGGAGGGTGATCCACCGCGACAGCGAGACCCTCGGCATGGAGATCTGCCTGCCGGTCTGGCAGCACCGGGCGTTCATCGACGCGCATCGCTACGATCACGCCGCGGTCACGACCGTCTTGCTGGTGACCACCGAGGAGACCCAGCTCGAGCACCTCATCGCGCGCAAGGTGGCCGCGGGCGACATCGGCGCGGTCGCCAACACCATCGTGGTGATGGGGAGCGAGCGCGTGGGCAACCGGCTCGGGCGCTTCCTCTGCGTGGTCAAGCACCGGGGCAGCGCGAAGAGCGACGACATCGTCGAGTACCGCGTCAGCGAGCGGGGCTTCGAGCTCGGCTAGCCGCATGGACGCGGCCGCGCTGCTCGGGCGCCGGCGCTCGAGCTTCCGCCAGCTACCGGGCCGGCGGGTGAAGTCGGCCACGGGAGCGCTCGCCTTCGTGGACGCGGTCGGGCTCTGCTCCACCTTCTTCGTCTTCCCGGAGGGCGTGGGCTGTCTCTGGGAGGCGGTGGTCGGTCGGGCCGCCCCGCCCTGGCCGCGCCGCTCGCATCACGACGCGGGTATCGGCCTCACCTGGGAGCTGAAGGACGTGCTGCCCGCCCGCCGGCAGGTCTACTACGGCAAGCTGGTCAAGGGGCGCCCGATGCTGGTGTCCCTCGATCTCTTCCCGGTCTTCTACGCGCTCGCGCGGGGCCGCCAGCGGGCCCGCGACTACCGCCGCGAGTACGAGGAGGGCCGGCTGTCGGCGACCGCAAAGCGCATCATGGATCGTCTGGTCCGCGAGTCGCCCCAGTACACGCGCGGCCTGCGGGCGGAGTGCTTCATGCTGGAGGCGGCCAAGACCCGGGAGTTCGAGCGCGCGATGGGCGAGCTGCAGCAGGGCCTGTGGATCGTCAAGACCGAGGAGCGCTACGAGCCGACCTTCTCGTACCGGTGGGACCTGCTGGAGCGGTGGCTGCCGGACGAGGTGGCGGAAGGCCGGCGGCTGCGGCGGCCCGTCGCGGTCGAGCGGCTGCTCGCGCGGTACCTGCGCGGGGCGATCTACTCGACGCCCACGCTCCTGACTCGCCTCTTCGGGCTCGGCCGCGAGGAGGTCCGGACCGCCCTCGACACGCTCGCGCGCGCGGGCGTCGTGGAGCCGGAGGTCGAGGTGACCGGCTGGCCGGGACGCTGGGTGGTTCACGGCTGATGGCCGCGCCGCCGCCCGGTTTCCGCTACATCGACATCCACACGCACCTGCACCCGCCGTGGCTCTGGAAGGCGATCCGCCGGTGGTTCGAGGGCCGGCCCGGGTGGGAGTTCCGCTACCCGACCGATCCGGAGCTGGTGGCGCGCTTCCTCGCCGATCGGGCGGTGGAGCGGTTCGTCTTCTTCTCCTACGCCCACAAGCCGGGGCTGGCCCGCGATCTCAACGCGTGGCTCCACGAGACGGCGGGACGCCTGCCCGCCGGCCTGCCGCTCGGCACCGTGCACCCGGGCGACCCGGACGTGCTCGACGTGGCCCGGGAAGCGCTCGACCGCTACGGCTTCAAGGGCTTCAAGCTCCACATCAACGTGCAGCGCTTCCATCCCGACGACCCGCGGATCCTGCCCCTGTACGAGCTGCTGATCGAGCGGGAGGCCGTGCTCTTGATCCACGTGGGGAGCGCGCCGTGGCCGAACGAGTACGACGGTTTCCCTCGCTTCGAGCGGGTGATGACCGCCTTCCCGGAGCTGACGGTGATCGTGGCCCACATGGGGCAGTGGGAGACGCGGCGCCACCTCGAGCTGATGCCCCGCTGCCCGAACATGTATCTGGACACCACCGCGGCGATGACGGCCCGCAGCCCGATCTACCTGGGCGGAGGGGGCGCGAGCCCGGCCGACGTCACCGACGACGACCTGGTGCGCTGGCAGGACCGTATCGTCTTCGGCAGCGACTTCCCGAACACGCCGCATGACTACGAGGAGGAGCGGCGCCCGATCTGGGAGCGGGACCTGCCCGCGCCGGTCCACCGGAAGATCTTCTTCGACAACGCCCGCCGTCTCCTCGACCTGTAGCCGCGATGCCTCCGCGCATCGCGCTCGCCGCCATCCCGGAGCCCGGCCGGCGGGCGCTGGGCCTCCTGGTGGAGCTGGCCGCTGCCGGCGAGCCCCTCTGGCTCGTGGGCGGGGCGGTCCGGCATCTCCTGGCCGGGGAGGAGCCCGCGGACCTGGACATCGCGATCGCGACCGGCGCGCTGGCGCTCGGCCGGCGGCTGGCCGACCGCATGGGAGCGAGCTTCGTCGTGCTCGACTCGGGCCGCGGCGCCGGGCGGGTCGTGGGCAGCGCGGGCGAGGCGCTCGCCGTCGACGTGGTCGACTTCCGCGCGCCGACGCTCGAGGACGACCTCCGCGCGCGGGACTTCACGGTCAACGCGCTCGCGGTTTCCCTCGCCGATCTCCTGCGCGAGGGCCACGCGGCGGTCACGGACGCCACCGGCGGCGTGGGCGACCTCGCCGCGCGCCTGGTGCGGGCCTGCGGGCCGACGGCGATCGTCGACGATCCAGTGCGGACCCTGCGTGGCGTGCGCCTCGCGATGCGCGCGGGATGGCGACTCGAGCCGGAGACCACGGCGCTCCTCCGCGTGGCCGCGCCGCTCCTGACCCGGGTGTCTGCCGAGCGCGTGCGGGACGAGCTGGTGGGCATCCTGGGCGAGCCGCGGGCGGCGTCCGGGCTGCGTCTGCTGGATGGCGTGGGCGCGCTCCCGATGCTGTTGCCCGAGAGCGGGCCCATGCGCGCGACCGCCCAGCCGCTGCCGCACCACTTCGACGTCTGGGAGCACTCGATCCGCACGGTGGAGGGCGTGGATGCGCTGCTCGACGACCTCGACGCGCTCAGCCCGTGGGGCGCGACGCTGCGCGCCCACCTTGGCGAGACGCTGGGCGGCGGCATCACGCGGCGGGAGACGCTCCGGCTCGCCGCGCTGCTCCACGACGTGGCGAAGCCCGAGACCCGAACGGAGCAGGCCGGACGCGTCCGATTCTTCGGCCACGATGCCGCGGGCGCGCTCCGCACCGCGGCGATCGCGGATCGCCTGCGGCTGCCCCGGCGGGCGGGTCAGGTGGTGGAGCGGCTGGTGGCCGAGCACCTGCGGCCGATGCATCTCGCCCAGGCGGGCGAGATCACCCGTCGCGCGCGCTTCCGGTTCTTCCGGGCGCTCGGCGACGACGCGCCCGATCTGCTGCTCCTGGCCCTGGCGGACGCGGCCGCGCTCGCCGGGGGGTCGCCCCTGGCGGTCTGGGCGGGCGAGGGCGGGACGGTGGTCCGCCGGCTGATGGCGGGCACCGAGGCGGAGACCGCCGCCGCGGCGACGCCACCGCTGCTCCGCGGTCAGGACGTGATGGAGGCCTTCCATCTGCGGCCCGGGCCGGCGGTGGGTCGCCTGCTCGATCGGGCGCGGGAGGCGCAGGCCCTGGGGCTCGTGCGCACGCGTGAGGAAGCGCTCGAGCATCTCCGGCGCGGCGACACCTCCGGCGCTTGACTTCGCCGGGAGGCGTCCCTAGAGTAGCGCCACTCCGAGCCCCGTCGCGCCTCAACGATCCACCGACGTCAGCGCCGACAACGAGAGGAGTCTCCATGCCCGGCTGGCGCCCGATCCTCCCCCTGATCCTGCTGACCTTGGGTCCCACGCTCGCGGCGGCCGCGCCCACCGGCACCGTCGTGATCGCCCAGGGCGTCGATCCCACCACGCTCGACCCGATGAACCACCAAGAGACGCCGGCCGGTGTCGTGGCCCGGAACATCTTCGACACCCTGCTCGAGCGCGACGAGCAGCTCGTGGTGCGACCGGCGCTGGCCGCCGAGATGCCGAAGCTGGTGGCGCCCACCGCCTGGGAGTTCAAGCTGCGGAGCGGGGTGCGCTTCCACAACGGCGAGCCGGTGGACGCGGAGGCGGTCAAGTGGAGCCTGGAGCGGCTCGTCGACCCGAAGCTGAAGCTGCGCGGCTCGCCTCCGTTCTCGCCGATCGACCGGGTCGAGGTCGTGGATCCACTGACGGTGCGGGTGCACACCAAGGCCCCGTGGCCCATCCTCGACACGCTGATGAGCACCGGGCAGTCGGCGATCCTCCCGCCCAAGTACTACCGCGAGAAGGACGCCGCGTACCTGGCGCGCAACCCGGTGGGCTCGGGGCCCTTTAAGTTCGTGCGCTGGGTGAAGGACGATCGCATCGAGCTCGAGGCCAACGAGCAGTACTGGCGGGGCGCGCCGCGCGTGGCCAAGGTGGTGTTCCGCCCCATCCCCGACGACGCGGTGCGGGTGGCCGCGCTCCAGAACGGGGAGATCGACGTGGCGGTGAACATCCCGCCCCACCTGGCGACGGTCATCGCCAACCACCCGAAGCTCTTCCTCTCGACCGCGCCGAGCGTGCGGACGATCCAGCTCCTGTACTACACCCACCAGTACGACGCCCAGCACAAGCTGGTGGGGCCCTACCCGGGACCGACCGCGGACCGGCGCGTCCGCCTCGCCATGAACTATGCGGTCGACGTCGACGATATCATCCGCACCGTGCTCGACGGCAAGGCCACCCGGGTGGCCACCATGCTTACCGACAAGCACTTCGGCTTCGATCCGTCGATCAAGCCCATCAAGCCCGATCCGGCCCGGGTCAAGCAACTCCTCGCCGAGGCCGGGTTCCCGGGCGGCCTCGAGATCACCCTGAACAGCCCGCAGGGACGCTACATCCGAGACAAGGAGGTGGCCGAGGCGCTCACCGGCCAGCTCACCAAGGCGGGCATCCGCACCACGCTCCGCACCCACGAGTGGGTCCACTACTTTGGCACGCTCGGCTACAACCACCGAGCCGCCCCGGTGTGGCTCATTGGCTGGGGCACCTCGACCTACGACGCGGAGGCGGTCTACGTGCCCCTCTTCCGGTCGGGGCGCTTCCTCAGCAACTACTACAACGCGGACTTCGAGGGCCTGATCGAGCAGGCCCAGTCCACCATGGACGCGCGCAAGCGGGCCGAGCTCTACCAGCGGATCAACCGGATCTGGGTGGAGGACGCCGCTGCGATGCCGCTCTACCAGCAGCAGGATCTCTACGGGGCGAACCGCCGCATCCAGTGGAAGGCGCGCGGCGACGAGCTGATCAAGGGCTACGAGATGGCGGTGCGCGAGGCGCGCTGAGGCGCCCCAGAACTTGACACGCCCGGCCGCGGTTGCCTAGAGTGTGGGCACTTTCCCCGCAACGTTCCGCTTCCAAGGAGGTTCGAAATGCTCGTGAGACGTCTCGGTCTGCTCCTGGTCGGCCTGCTCGTGGCGCCGGGGCTCGCGTGGGCCGCGCCCGAGGGCAAGGTCGTCATCGCTCAGGGGGTCGACCCCTCGACGCTCGACACCATGAACCAGCAGGAGACGCCCGCGTCGGTGGTGGCGACCCACATCTTCGACACGCTGGTGGAGCGCGACCAGAATCTGAAGGTCGTGCCGGCCCTGGCCGCCGAGCTGCCGAAGCTCGTGGCTCCCACCGTGTGGGAGGTCAAGCTGCGCAAGGGCGTCAAGTTCCACAACGGTGAGACCTTCGACGCGGAGTCGGTGAAGTACAGCCTGGAACGGGTCAAGTCGGGCCTGCGCGCCAGCTCGAACTTCCGGCCGATCGACCACGTGGAGATCGTCGATCCGTCCACCGTGAAGGTGCACACCGCCAAGCCCTGGCCGACCTTCACCTCGATCATGACGTTCCGTCAGGCGTCGATGTACCCGCCTAAGGCATACGCGGGCAAGGACACCGCCTTCATCTCGAAGAACCCGATCGGCACCGGACCCTACAAGCTCGTCCGCTGGAGCAAGGACGAGGAGATCGTGCTCGAGGCCAACGACCAGTACTGGCGGGGCGCCCCCAAGATCAAGACGGTGGTGTTCCGGCCCATCCCCGACGACGCGGTGCGGGTGGCCGCGCTCCAGAACGGGGAGGTCGACGTGGCGGTGAACATCCCGCCGCATCTCGCCACCATCATCGCGAGCCATCCCAAGATCTTCCTCTCGACCGCGCCGTCCATCCGGACGCTGCAGCTCATGTTCGTCACCCACGAGTTCGACGCCCAGCACAAGCTGATCGGCCCCTACAAGGGGGTAACCGCGGACAAGCGGGTGCGCCAGGCCATCGCGTACGCCCTCGACGTCGACGAGATCATCAAGGGCGTGTTGGACGGCAAGGCGATGCGGACCGCCACCCTGCTCACCCCGCTCCACTTCGGCTACGACGCGTCGCTCAAGCCGATCAAGCAGGACCTGGGCAAGGTGAAGCAGCTCCTCACCGAGGCCGGGTTCCCGGGCGGGCTCGAGCTGACCCTCAACAGCCCGCAGGGCCGCTACGTGCGCGACAAGGAAGTGGCGGAGGCGGTGGCTGGCCAGCTCACCAAGGCCGGCATCAAGACCCAGCTCAAGACCTACGAGTTCGTGAGCTACCTGAACACGCTGGTGTATGCGCACAAGCCCGGGCCGATGTGGCTGATCGGCTGGGGCACGCCCACGGTGGACGCGGAGACGGTGTACGGGCCGCTCTTCCGCACCGGCAGCAACCTCGGCAACTACAGCAACCCGGACTTCGACGGCATGGTCGACCAGGCCCAGACCGAGATGAACGAGAAGCAGCGGCTGGCCATCTACCACCGGATCAACAAGCTCTGGATCGACGACATGCCGGCGGTGCCGCTCTACCAGCAGCTCGACCTCTACGGGGCGAGCAAGCGGCTCAACTGGAAGGCCCGCAGCGACGAGCTGATCAAGGCCTACGACATGTCGCTCAAATAGATCCCGCCGGGTTTGACCGGGCGGAGGCTGGGGGCACAAGGGACCGATATTCGAGAGGTTCCACAGCACTGAGCCCGCGGCCGCCGCATCGGGTCACCGCTCCCCACAGGCACCAGTTGCACCGGCCGAGCCCCAAGGAGCGCGAAACGGGACACCTCGTGGCGCAAACTTCCGGCGAGGTTGGCTCTCTGATGTCGGCGTAATCAGAGCCCGACGGGGCAGCCTTCAGAGGGCGGCTCATTCCCTTCGGGCGATTGCCGGGCGCGGGGTCCAACTTCGAGCGAAGTTCGCGCTATCTTCCTCGCGCCTCGACTCCCGTTCCCTGCATGTCACAAATCCCGAGGCTTTGCCGCCACCAGCCCCCGCCGCGCATACACTGCTGTTCCTCGCTGACCATCGGGTTGGTGGTCGCTGGAGCAGGCATGTTCGAGCCACACCCTGCCAGAAGCCACACCGTAACGGCGATTCCAATAGTCTCTCGCACCATAGATCACCTCCATTGCGCTGAAGCCTACCGAAGTGCGCCCAAAGAGATGCCGGAGGAGAGCGCGCCAACTAGCGCCGCCGTGAGCAGCCGATGGTAGCGCAGGGCGTCAAGTCGTACCGAGCATTACACGTTCCTCCTGCCCCTCCCCCGTCGGCCGAGTGTGCCGGGCGGGCACACCTTCCTTACCTT
>Ga0307479_10001818_pt1 | contig 19439 bp, 17 predicted proteins | sample atmos_gasesECM4C_FD_203743 | JGI IMG/M metagenome (GOLD analysis project Ga0307479, IMG submission 203743) | Hardwood forest soil microbial communities from Morgan-Monroe State Forest, Indiana, United States - atmos_gasesECM4C_515 | ecosystem: Environmental > Terrestrial > Soil > Temperate... | reverse complement strand
AGAATTATTGGGCCAAGACACGGCTGAAAATTTCCCCTGTCCAAACAATGTATGTTGTAGTAGCATTGCCGGGGATAGTAGGAGATATGAGTAAACCACGCCTGTCAAAAGCGGAAACACGAATACTGCAGCAGTTCTGGAAGCTGGGGACCTGCTCGGTCCGCGAGATTCTGGACAGTTTGCCGGAGGAAGAGCGCGTTGCTTACACAACCGTTCAGACGCTCGTTTATAGGCTGGAGCAGAAAGGCGCCCTGCGGAAGGTGAAGAAAATTGGTAACGCGCAATTATTCGAACCGTCTATCAATCAGAGCGAGTTTCGCAGCGGGTTGGTTAGAGACCTTCTGGATCTATTCGATGGGTCGCCTCGCTTGCTGGTCTCTAACCTTCTCGAAGAAGGCACGATTACGCTGCGGGACTTGAAGGCGCTGCAAAGCACGACGCAAAAGAGCAAGAGCAGCCGGGGTCGTGGAGGAAAAGGCGTTGCTTGAGCACATCACCCGCGCGTTGTATTACTTTCAAGTTCACCTGCTGTTTGCGTCCATCGTCGGACTCGTTGCCTGGGTTCTGACATCGGTCCATCGCGGCAGCGCGACTACTAAGTATTGGATTTGGGTAGCGACAACGCTTAATTTTCTTTTGCCCATGGGCGCGGTTCTCGACAGAGTGTTTGCGTCGCGTCTCGCCTGGGCTACACCGCTGGGGGTCATCGGCGACGCGGCAAATAGCATTTCTCATAGCCCCACCGTTAGTACGCTGTGGTTGGTTGGCACAATTTTAATGTTTACACGCCTTTGTTATCGGATGCGGGCCGGGCGGCGCGGCAACCATCAAGTTACGTCGGGCGAAAGTGCTCTTGAGTCGACGCGGAATTTTATTGCTGATGGCGTCCCGGTGAGGTTCAGTACGGCTCACCAAGGTCCGGCGGTGTACGGATTTCTACGTCCGCACATCTCCCTTCCCGAGGGAATTCAGCGGTTGCTGAGCGAGCATGAACTCAACGCGGTGCTGATCCATGAGCTGACGCATGCAAGACGGCGGGACAATTTAATACGCCTGATCCATGAAGTTGGGCTTTGCGCATTGTGGTTTCATCCGCTGGTGTGGATCAGCGGCTCTCGGCTGGCCTTGTATCGAGAGCTTTCCTGTGACGAATCGGTGATTCAGCGGGCCCGCGGTGGCGACCTGGTTTCCGCACTCGCAAAACTTGCCGAGCCGGAACAGGCATTCCTGCTGCAAGCGTCGGCCTCGTCATTCTTAATGGCTCGTTTGCCGCGGTTGACTGCGGTCCAGCCTCAACCGAGGTCTCGCACAGCGAGCACGATGCTGGTCCTGCTATTCGGGGCGGTACTGCTGACGTGCGTGGCCGGAACGGTATCGCATACAGCCTGCTGCTTTATTCACAAATAGGTCTTATCGCCGGGGCTTGGATCTGATCGCCGATATGGCGAGCCTCAGCAGGTTCAATCTGTTGTGAAGGACGGGCAAGTGGTGAGGAATGACGTTGCGTCGCATTGAGCGACGCTGAAACAAACCCAACGCGGCACATCGCTGCGCGGGCGCCAGAAGTACCCCATTGAAACCACGAAAAATCGTGTTACCACTGCAGGTAATTCTACGCATGTGGGGTCGCTATCCGATACAATTGCAAAGAGTTTTAATTGAGGCGTTTAATTGGCGAAGTGGGTGAGTGGCGATGGTGATGTTTAGCGATAAGGTGAGTGTGCCTGCTCATGTGCTGGTGCGTTTCCTGGATAAGGAAGCGGTGCTGTTGAATATTGAGACGGAACGTTATTTTGGCTTGGACGAAACCGGCGCGCGGATGTGGCAATTAACGACGACAGCGGCAAATATTGATGCTGCTTACCATGCCCTGTTGCACGAATACGACGTTGATGGCGAGACGCTTCGCGAGCACTTGAGCGAATTGCTGGAAAAATTGGTCGACAATGGGTTGTTGACCTTGACTTCTTCCGATGTGGGAACCGCTACGGCGATTTAGGGCGTTGGAGCCAAGCACGCGCGGAGTTTTCCTGCGTGCCGCGGTGCTGTTGCCAGTTATTTCTCTCAGCCTGCGGCTTCGCGGTTTTCGCGCTACGCAAGCGAGCCTGCAAAAACGTATCGATGGCGGGACGTCCAGCCGCTACGATCCATCGGGTCCGGGGAAAGCAGCATGTATGGCGTTGACTGCCCGCATGGTGAGAGCGGCGGCTCATCGGTGTCCTGGAACCGCAACGTGCTTGGAAAAATCTCTAGGACTGTGGTGGTTGTTGGGGAGACAAGGAATTGGCTCGAACTTGCGTATTGGAACACGTAAAACCGGAGGCAAATTCGAAGCCCACGCCTGGGTGGAATGCGATGGGGTCGCGCTCAATGAGCCGGAGGAAGTGCATAAGCACTATGCGGCGTTCGACGAAGCATTCCCGGTTCTTGAGGTAGCAAAAAAATAGCGGCAAGCACCGTGGCGCTTGCCGCCAGGAGGTCCTTGGGAGTTAGCTAGCGCGGACGCCAAAGTTTGGCTTGAAGCGTAACACCGCCAGTCCGACAGCGACGAGCCCAATGGCCAGAAGAATGGTGACCGAAGGCTCAGGCGTCGCGACGGTAGTAAGGTCGGTGATCGTCAAGGTGTACGTGCCGGGGACGGTTCCCACGGGCGCGTTTCCATCGGTCAGAGTAAACGATCCGGGTGCGAATGTCGGGTTGGCTTCACCGCCGCTGTAAATTTGAGGTCCGAACGCGTAGGCAACAACCGAAGGGCCCGGCGCGAAAATCTCGAGACCTCCATCTATGCCGGGCGCGCCGTTAAAAAAGGCAAGAAAGTCCCCAGGAGCCACGCTGCCATTAACCGTTACACTAGCAGGCATAATTATGAACCCGAAGGTAGGATCAGCGTTACCCATAAGGATGGTAGGACTAGATGGTAGGTCAAAGGTGGCTGAGACTGGACCAGCCAGAGTAAATTGCAGGGTATCAGCAGACGCGACTCCAGCACCAATAAAGAGAGCGGCGCAAAGAAGAACTAGTACTTGAAATAGACGATTCATGGGACCTCCCACCTAATGTTAGAGCAATTTGATGACCCCGGAAGCCGGAAGCCAAGCCCTATAAGTCCTTGATGAGGTAAGACTTGCCTAGCTATGATGACGGGCGCCTGGTGCCAATATGGAACATTTCTTCACATAAATGGCTAAACTTAGGGTATTAGACTGCAATAGCCTGGCAAAGATACCTGATGCAACAAATTACGCGAACTGACAAGAGTGAAGAATGAGTGGTGTCGTGGGCATCTTCCACCGCACGGGAGAGCCAGTAGAGGCTCAGCAACTGCAAGCCATCACGAGCTTTATGGCCTACAGAGGGCCGGATGGCATGGACACGTTCGCAGCCGAGAATATAGGACTCGGCCATACCCTACTGCGCACCACAGAGTTGGTGGATGACCAGCAGCCCGCGCGACTGGGTACCTTTTGGATCACGGCTGATGTACGTTTGGACCGTAGAAGTGAGCTCGCGCAAAAACTAAGGAAGGCAAATAACGGGCTCATAGTATCCGACGTTTCGGACGCGATGTTGATTCTGCACGCGTATGCGATGTGGGGGCGAGAGTGTGTTGAGCACTTACAAGGCGACTTTTCATTTGGGATATGGGATACAGCTGCAAAGAGTCTTTTCTGCGCCCGCGATCATCTGGGAATCAAGCCTTTTTATTATGCAGACCTTGGTACGGTCTTTCTATTCAGCAACACCCTTAATTGCCTGAGACAGCACCCGCAGGTTACGGCCGAGTTAAACGAGGCTGCGATCGGTGATTTTCTGTTATTTGGATTGAACTACAACAAAGCTACCACGACTTTCCGCGACATTCAGCGATTGCCGCCGGCTCATTGCTTGGTCGTCTCACAAGATAAATTGGAAATAAAAAGCTACTGGCAGCCGCCGACGGAGGGGCGGATTCGATATGCGCGGGCAGACGAGTATATAGAACGGTTTGCCGAACTGCTGCGGGGGGCAGTTGATGATAGATTGCGCACGGACAAGGTTGGGATTTTTTTGAGCGGCGGGTTGGACTCTGGAGCGGTAGCCGCGACAGCCAAGGAAATTGCGCAGAGCCGCGGCGGGGCGCCGGTTCTTAGTAGTTATACAGTGGGCTATGATTCCTTAATCCCGGACGATGAAGGCGTTTATGCGAGTCAGGTAGCACGCCACCTGGACATTCCTAATAAATACATACCGCTCGATCAGGTCCAATTGTTTGAAAACTGGGAACACGCCAGATATCGTTTTCCGGAACCCCATGATGATCCGTTGTCATCCGGAGATTTGGATGTCTGTGACACGATTGCGGCGGATTGCCGTGCAGCACTGTTCGGCGAAGGCGCTGATAACTTGATGTATTTCCAGATGTGGCCATACATAAATGAGCTGCGTCGCAATCGCGAATGGGGCCGCCTGATTATCGAAACCGCTTGGTTTCTGTGGGTGAGGCCGTTGCCGTGGCTAGGCGCAGCCCGAAGGATTCAGTCACTTTTCGTCAGAACGAGAGGAAACCCCGGAATTCCGCGATGGATCCGCCCAGAGTTCGCAAAGCGAGCGGGGCTTGAGGATCGGTGGAGGGAATGCGACCGGCTTTCGTTTCCTGCTGAGCGGCATGCGGTTCGCCCAAAAGGCCATGCGTCCATGCTGCTGCCCCAGTGGACCGCTATGTTCGAAATGGGCGATCCTGGTGTGACCCATTTGCCTTTAGAAGTGCGCTATCCGTTCGTGGATTTGAGACTGGTGGAATATCTGCTCGCAATCCCGTCGTTCCCTTGGGCATACAAAAAAAACTTATCGCGGAAACTAATGGCCAGTCGGTTGCCTCGTGAAGTGGTGTTACGACCCAAAACGGCGGTCGCTGCAGACCCAGTAATGGCCAAGCTTAGAAAGAGTAGAAATGAGTTGCGGACTTCAGTTATTTTGGGAGGGAGCACACGGGAGTTCGTCGACGTGGAAAAACTCGGTAAGCTTTATGGTATTACTGAAAGAGAGGAGTTTCGGCCATACTGCCTCGACTTCTGGTTGAAGGGCACTGCGTGAATACCAGAGCATTTGGAGGCTCATGACGAAGACGGAATGTAGTAACGGAAGAAAGTTTGCCATTTTCGAATTAGGCGTACGTGTACTTCCGGGCTAAACGCGGGAACCAGCCGCACATAAGGAATCCGGCGGATGATCCTGGCAATCAATACCTGCTAACTTCTGTGGTAGGATTGAAGACGAAGAAGTTTTGATGACAAACCTCGATGATTTAGGGGTTCGTAACATCCGCCTGGGGGATATGCATGCGTAAAGTCGCCGCTAAACGGGACAAACCTTATTCGAAACCCACGTTGACCAGGTATGGGACAATCCAGGAGCTAACCGGCGCACTGGGCAGGAATCAGAAGGCTGATGGTGGCAAAGGTAGTATGAGCAAGACGGCTATTTAATCGCGATGTTGCAATGGTAATTCTCCCCTGAGACTATTTCAAGAGTGAGTTCATGCGATCCTGAGCACGCACATAGTTACTTAGCATACGGACTGCTCTTTACCTCCAACAGGCCCATCCCGGGCTTCCAGAACGCGGACTCGATACCGAGACCGGCGGATGTTCACATAAAATTTGGATCCTCACCCAAATACAATTCCGCGATTAGCGAAAGTAAACTGCGATACGCGAGTTCCTACGTCAGCCAAACGGGTGTGCCGGATCTTCGAGTCTGGGATGTAGCCAATGGCGAATTTTTGCGCATGCTATACAGTGACGGAGCGGAATTTTGGCTGGATCAAGAATTATTGACGCTGTGGGTTCAATGGCCCTCAAGTTCATCACTGGAGAACACCCTCAGTTATTTAGTCGGCCCCATACTGGGATTGCTGCTGCGGCTTAAAGGAATTGTATGTCTCCATGGAAGTGCGGTAAGCATTAACGATCGGGGAGTAGTTTTTGTCGGACCGGAAGGGGCCGGAAAATCTACCACGGCGGCGGCGTTCGCAACACAAGGACATGCGGTGCTGTCCGATGACATCGTGGGTTTAACGGAGCGCGGAGTTGAGTTTCGGATACTCCCAGCGTATCCACGTATAAATTTGTGGCCCGATTCGGTCAAATTGCTGTTCGGTTCACCGGACGCACTGCCGATGATAACGGCCGGTTGGGATAAGCGTTGCTTTAAAATTGGAGAGGTAGAGGGCACAAAATTCGAAGAACGCTCGCTGGCGCTCGGGGCGATATACGTTTTAGGAGAAGAGGCGGGCACATCCGGGGAATCTGTCGAAACAATCCCACAGAAAACAGCGTTGATGATGCTGATCGGAAACACTTACGCCACAAACTTCCTGGATGCCAACCAACGAGCTCAAGAGTTTGAGGTTTTGAGCCGGCTGGTCGGCGCGGTTTCTGTGCGACAAATCAATTCCGGACGCGAGGGCGTCGGACCACAGGAATTGTGCAAGATGATCCAGCGGGATTTTGCAAGTATCACTTCGGCGGCGAGTTCTCTCGAGCGTTGATATGTATTCTGTTCGCCAGTTCGGAGAAATGATCCGTGATGCCGAGCGATTTAAAGCCTATGAGAAAGCAATTGCGCGCGGCGTACACGCCGGGGATGTCGTGACTGAGATCGGCTGCGGCCCAGGAGTATTTGGGCTGCTGGCGTGCCAAGCTGGCGCAAAACGCGTTTTCGCGATCGAGACGGAAGATATCATCCATGTCGCCAGGCAAATTGCGGCTGCAAATGGATTCGCGGATCGAATCCAGTTTTTTCAAAGTGATTCGCGCAAGGTGGAACTGCCGGAGCGTGTGGACGTAATTGTTTCCGATATTCGTGGAGTATTACCCTTGATTGACGGGGTATCGGCATCGTTACAAGACGCAAAAAAAAGATTCCTGAGACCCGACGGAGTGATGATTCCGCGGCGTGATGTGTTGAAGGCCGCAATCATGGAAGGAGAGAACGTTTATTCAATTCTCACATCACCATGGAAAACCTGTGTCAGAGAAATAGAGCTTTCCGTCCCGCTTCAGTTGGTGCTCAACAGCGGGCATTGCACCAACCTAAAAGTCGAACAGTTGATGAGCAACGCGGAAGAGTGGGGCGCGCTAGATTACATGGGGGATGCGGGACCGAACGTGTCGGCTAAGTTAGGGTTCCGGGCTAACCGAAACGGAACGGCGCACGGCATTTGTGTGTGGTTCGAAACGGAACTCTATGAAGATATCGGATTTTCTTCAGGGCCAGAATCGCCTTCCACCGTTTATGGGCAGTGGTTCCTGCCGTGGCTTGAACCGGTGGTGATCGAGGAAGGCCAAGAAATTTTGGTGAGGCTACACGCAGACCTGGTAGGCAAAGATTATATTTGGAGGTGGGAAACGGAGATGGCCGCAGTGGACGGCGGCGATAAAGTGCATTTCCGGCAATCAAATTTTGAGGGCTCGCTTGCTTCGTCGCGCACTTTGCGGCGGCATGCCTTCGATCATATCCCGGTGTTGACTGCCGAAGGAGAGGCGGAGCGTTTTTTGCTGGGAGCAATGGATGGAAAGGCTTCGCTAGAGGAAATCGCGAAGAGAGCAGCTGAACGATTTCCTGAGGTCTATGCGTCGAATGAGAATGCATTTGCGCGTGCGTCGGAATTGTCGCGAAAATTTTCACGGTAATTTACGGGGGAGTAGCCGTAACAATTCATGCGGAAGGTAGTGCAAGGGAGCGCGTCTTTCAAATCTTTGTTTTATTGCTGTAAACTTCGGACTGCCCAAGTAACCGATTAGCGGCGTCGATTCGCGTGATGGAGGTCTTTCTTGCCTGTAGTCCGCGCCTGCAGCCATTGCGGCCAGAACAATCGTATCCCGGCAAAATATCTGGCCAGCAGCGGCCGTTGCGGAAAATGTAAATCGCCGTTGCCGCCGCTGTCCGAGCCCTTGGCGGTCGATGAAATTTTATTCGATGAAATCATCAATAGCGTACCCGTTCCGGTGCTCGTCGATTTCTGGGCGGACTGGTGTGGACCCTGCCGCATGGCTGCTCCTGAGGTGGCTCGAACCGCGACGGAGATGGCGGGCAAAGCAGTGGTGCTGAAAGTGGATACCGAAAAATATCCGGGACTCGCGGCACGGTTCGATGTTCGGGGCATCCCGAACTTTGCGGTTTTCTCCGGTGGGCGCCTGATGACGCAGCAGGCCGGCGTGGTAAATCACGATCAGATGAACCAGTGGCTGAGGACCGCCGCCGCGGTTTCTGCTTGAAGAGCACGGCGATTAGCAAATAAGCCCATAGCGGCGCATTTAACATAACTGGCATAGTTCCCTCTCCTGCCGAGACTTGCTAATTGGGCAGCACACTTGATCTTTGACCTTTGACGCGGACGCGCAAAGTGCTATTTAGACCTAAGCCCACACCCGATCCGCTTGAGGAGGGAAGAACCCATGAGGATCTTCATCGCAGCGGCTGCCCTAAGTGTTGCTTTAATTTCCGCCGCCACGCGTTTTCCAGAGGCCCCAACTGGCTTTGACAACAAGAGCAACGGCGTAGTCGATGATGCAACGCATCAGGCGGACCAAGTGAAGTTCGAGGGAGTCGAGCAACTGAGTGATGGTCTTGGACCGCTGTACAATGCACAGTCGTGCGCCGAATGCCACCAGAGTCCCGTATCCGGCGCGGCGTCGCAGGTAACGGAATTGCGTGTCGGCCATGTAGGGCCGGACGGACGATTTCGCACTCCCGAGATCCCAATCGCTCACGGAGCAGAGGTGGTTACCGGCCGCTCTCTGGTGAATGATCGCGCCATTTGCCCCAACGGGGCGTTTCCCGACAAGGAAATTCAGGAACGCGTTCCAGAGACCGAGACGATCCGCACATTTCGCCTCTCCTTGAATCTTTTGGGCGATGGCTTCATTGAAGCCGTTGCCGATCAAACCCTCATCGATCTTTCCAAGCAACAGTGCAAATCTTCGCATGGGAAAATCTGCGGTCAGATTCTCTATGTGCCCGTCGTGGAAGCGCCTGGACAGATGGGCGTAGGACGCTTCGGCTGGAAAGATCAGCATGCCAGCCTGTTATCATTCGCCGGCGACGCGTACCTCAACGAGATGGGCATCACCAATCGCCTGCAACCCAATGAGGTAACCAATCTCTGCAACACGGTGTCCGAGCCGAATGACACGGTTGCGGCGGACGGCCTTTCCGACATTGACCACTTCGCTCGCTTCATTCGCGCTACCAAGGCGCCCGCGCGTGACGCCGCCCTCGCCAGCAGTGCGGCAGCGAACAAGGGCCTGGGCTTGTTCCAGAAAATCGGTTGTGCTTCCTGTCATGTTGAAACGCTGACCACTGCGCCCGCGGGAACAAAGATTAATGGCGGCACGTTTACCATTCCCGCTGCTCTAGGCTCTACCACCCTGCACCCGTACGGCGATTTCCTGATGCACGATGTGGGCACCGGAGACGGTATCTTGCAGGCTACGCGCGAGCACTATGGACACCAGGTCTTCCAACAGATGTCCGGGTATCTTTCAAAACAAGATTTTGAGAGCAGCCGTAACAAGATTCGCACCGCTCCTTTATGGGGCGTCCGCTTGCGTCCACGATTGATGCATGACGGTGCTTCCCTGACACTTCTCGAAGCTATCACCCGGCATAGTGGCGAGGCCGGCCACGTTATCAAGCAATTTGAGAAATTGAAACGCCCGGAGCAGAACGCCATCATCGAGTTCTTAAAATCTCTGTAAACTCCCAGTTATTTGCTAAGTTAGCAACTGAACGAGCTTTAGTGTTCGCCCTGATGGAAATTCTTGATAAGTGAGCGCGATTCTTACCAAGGAGAATAAGCGGCTTGGGGATTTGCTGATTGGTTCTCTGGTGGTCCGCGAATCGTCGCTGGCGGAAATCAGGCCGGGATGGGGGGCTCAGGCGGACGCTAATTTCTCGAGTAACGCTCCGCTTGGTTCGGCGCTCCTGTCCGCAGGAGATTTCGCCTTGATCGATTCGTTCCTCAATCGACGATTCGACCTGGAACCTACGGTACGGTTTCCAGTGAAAAAGTTCTCGAGGCACTGGCCTACGAACGCCGCGCCATCAGCCGCTACACCCGATCTTCGGACCGTCGAATGTTGTCGGGATTTAGAACCTAACTTCGTGTGCGTTGGTTTCAGGCATTCGTTCCGCCATCCACGGTAAGATTCGCGCCGGTAATGTACGAGGACTCCGGACCGGCGACAAACGCCACCAGCGCAGCAACCTCATCAGCGTGCCCGTAACGGTTGAGTGCTGTGACGGCCTTTTGCGGTGCCGCCCAATCGCCCGCGGCGGGATTCAAATCCGTATCGATCGGACCAGGCTGCACGTTGTTAACCGTGATGCCCCGGCTCCCGACCTCTCTGGACAGCCCCTGAGTAAATATCTTTACGGCTCCCTTGGTGGCCGAGTAGGGCACAAGTCCGGGCACCAGGACACGCTCACCCACTGACGAGCCGATCATGATGATGCGGCCACCTTTATTCATGTGCTTCAGCGCCGCCTGCGTGGCGACGAATACCCCGCGTACGTTGATGTCGAGCACGCGATCCATCTCTTCCAGCGTGGTCTCCTCGAACCTTTTGGGAATGGCCGTGCCGGCATTGTTCACAAGCACGTCAAGCCGGCCGAAGGTCGCGACGGTCTTTTCGACCGCGGTTTTGACGGCGTCGGCATCGGCGGCGTCCGCCTGAATCGCGATCGCCTTTCGGCCAGCGCGTTCAATCTCCTTGACCACCGACGCGGCCGCATCGCCACCCTTCGTATATGTGATGGCCACGTTCGCTCTGTCCGCAGCCAGACGCTTAGCGATTGCGGCACCAATACCGCGCGAGCCTCCCGTAACGAGTGCAATTTTTTCTTTCAGGTTCTTAGACATTGTTTTTTCTCCCATTCCTTTGATCTCGATATTGGGGATCCAGCCGACGATCAGATCACAAACTATTTCTCATGCTGTGCAGCACTCTTGATTTGCGCAACGCCGCTCTTGCATGAAAGAGGCGCCCCTTGGCCGCTGAAACCGAAACGCCGATTTCCGCTGCAGTTTCGTTTATCGAATGTTCTTGCAATGAATGCAGCTCAAGAGCTCGGCGAATGCTCGGTCGTAAGTCGGCAATTGCCTTTCGGACAAATTTTTGCCGTTCTCGCCGCGCGTACTGCTCTTCCGGGTTTGGAACCGAGTCGTGTGCTTCCCAGAGCGTCGCGTCTTCTTCCTGACCATTTGGAGAAATTTCACGCGAATTGCGCTTTGTTCGAAGGATCATCAGCGCCGAATTGACCCCGATGCGCGTCAACCACGTGGAGAAAGCGGACCGTCCTTCGAAGCCCTGGAGATGGAGAAATGCCCTTAGGAGAGAGTCCTGCACCGCATCTTCGGCGTCTTCACGGTTTCGCGTGATGCGATGCACAATGCGAAAAAGCTTTTCCGCGTGTGCCCGATACAGCGTCTCGAGCGCCGCAGTTTCTCCGCTCTTTGCTGTTGCCAGCAAGCTAGCTTCCTTCGTGGCTGTCACCTCTTGTAGAGCCAATGGCGCAACGAATCCGCCGCCCGGTGCTGACGCTTCCACCGTCCTATACGTGCTTGTCATCTTCACCCTCCAAAGGAGCCTGTTCCTTTTTACGTTTATGTGTTCGTGCTTTTGGCCGATTTCGCTCCCGGGACATCCACTCCCGGATATAAGGCGAACAGCGCAGCACTGAGATGCCATCCGCCCCACAAGCATTGAGGAAGCGAACACCTTCGACATCGACGAGATCCACCTCCTCCAAATCCAAAGCTAGTCGTGGTCCGCCACGTTCGATCTCGGCCTTCACTTGATCAAGGTGCTCAGATCGAAACGCGCCGCTCAGCCGAATCCTCGTTCTGCGCTTACCAGAAATCCGTTCAATTCTCAGCGTCATCGATTTCTGGCTCCGAAGCACACTCTTACGAATGCAACGACTAGGCCATTCACAATTCGTTGAAGAGATGCGACTTAGAATTGCCGCCCATCCTGAATTTTGAGGAATTCCTGTATAGGGAGGAAAACGCGGTTGATCAGCAGGTTGCCACGATCGAATCAGCTAGCCTGTGGGACTTTGAACCGATATTTGTTGATTCGCAGGCGCTTGATTTTTGAGTCGAGGGTCTGTTTCGGGAGCCCCAGATTGGCTGCCGCGCCAGTTGGGCCTGAGATTCGGCCGTGGCTTTCTGCCAGTGCGGCTTCAATCATTTCCTTTTCCTGACTAAGCAGTGCGCCATTGAGTGCAGCTTTTGGAGCAGCGACTTGGGGCGGTTCCTGTTTGAGCCAGGTCTCGTCGACAGAAAAAATATCTCCGTCGCTCAGGATGACGGCCCTCTCAATCACGTTTTGTAGCTCACGAACGTTGCCTGGCCAGCCGTACACTTGGAACAGTTTGAGAGTTTTTCTATCGATTGTTCTGAACTTCTTTCCCGCCTTTTTTCCGAAGCGATCAATGAAGTACTCGACAAGCAAGGGTATGTCTGGTGCGCGGTCGCGCAACGAGGGCATCTCAATAGGCACGACATTCAGTCTGTATAACAGATCTTGGCGAAACTTGCCTTCGGCCACGTGCGTGTTCAAATCACAATGGGTCGCCGCCAGCACCCGTACATCAACGGGAATTGGCCTGTCACTGCCGACGCGTTCGATTTCGCGTTCTTGCAACACTCGTAACAGTGCGATTTGGATTTCCGGGGGCAAGTCGCCTACTTCGTCCAGGAAAATCGTCCCGCCATTGGCCGATTCAAAACGCCCCAGGCGCCGTTGCGTCGCACCGGTGAAGGCGCCCTTCTCGTGACCGAAGAGCTCGGAAGCAATTAAAGATGCCGGGATTGCGGCGCAATTTACACCAATAAATGCCCGCTCCCCGCGGTTGGATCGCTTGTGGATGGCGCGCGCAATCAATTCCTTTCCCGTGCCGGTTTCACCCAGAATCAGGACAGTGGAATCCGAATATGCCACTTTGCCAACTTGGCGCAGCACTTTACGCAGCGCTTCGGAGGAGCCGACTATGTCCTCAAACATCGAGTCACGATCGATTTGCTCTCGCAACACGAGGTTTTCATTGCGCACCCTCTGTTCAGTTTGCTTGCGATCTTCTATGTCAGTAGCCGTCGCGAACCACCGCGCTACTCGGCCCTGTTCATTGAACAGCGGATTGTAACGAAACAGAAACCAGCGATATCGCCCATCTTTGCCGCTCATCCGTTTTTCGATCTCAAACGGCACTCCACTTGCCAGGCCGAGGCGTCGTTCGTTCCGCGCCCTTTCGAGATCGTCTGGATGAACGTCTCTCTTATGTCGCTCATCAGTTCCTGGGCCTTGCATCTCTTCAAGGGTATGTCCGTTATAGTCGAGCATCATCTGGTTCGCCTGAAGTAGAAATCCCTCGGTGTCCAGGACCAGGACGTGCTGAGGAAGGAAATCTATGAGTTGCCGGAGCTCCCGCTGGTCCTGACGGAGTTTCTCCTCCGCCCGCTTTCGCTCGATGGCGATTCCGGCAATGCGGCTCGCGTAATCGATCAACTGAATTTCGTCAGGTCCTGGCTCTCGAACTTCCCGGTAATACATGCCGAAGGTTCCCAGCACCTTGCCGTCGTGAGACAGGATGGGGCTCGACCAGGCGGCGCGCAGTCCAGCTGCCACAGCAGAGTCTTTAAAATTCGCCCACTTAGGGTCAGAGAGGATGTCAGAGACGAAGACGGATTGCCGAAGGTAAGCGGCTGTGCCACACGATCCGACGTCAGGACCAATGCACACTCCATCAGTCGCCGCCCGGAACGCCTCGGGCAGACTAGTTGCGCCATATCGCAGGTGCAGGCCGTCTTCGTCAAGAAGGAAAATGGAGCACAACAGCCCCTTACTGTGGGTTTCGATCAGGCGGGCGACACTCGTTAGGACTTCGTTCAGGGGGGCACCGAAAAGGATCATCTTCAACGCATCGAGCAGCGCCTCGCTGGGCAGGGTTTGGGCGGGAGATGGAAATGTTGGAAGCGCTTGCAGGTTAGTGGATGCCATAGCGTTGGCCATAAACCAGCCGCTTGTCAATCGCGACGCCAGCAGTATCGCACAAAAGATGTCCGGCATTTGATTGCAAAACTTAGCCAGCCTTCTGGTCCGTTTCGCGGGATTTCCCATTGACGAACTACATCATGCGTGCTCCGCCATCTTTCTTGTGCCTAGCTCGACACTCAGCGAGCATTCCAGGCCATGTTTTCTAGCCGCCGCTGATCGCAGGCACAATCGAAACTTCTGCCCCGGCAGGAATAGCCGTCGCAAGTCCACCGGTGTAACGCACGTTCTCGTTGGCCACAAAAATATTCACGTGTCGTCGAGTTTCGCCCGTTTCGGTTAGAACTCTGTCGCGCAGTCCCGGATATTCAGCGAATAGCGCTTGCAAAACTTGGAGCAGGTTAGCGCCTGCATCCACCTCCACGCGCACGTCGCTCTGATTCGCTGTGAACTCACGAAGCGGACCCGGAATTTTGAACAAGACCTGCATCAGTGTGGTTTCCTGCGCATGACACTTTTCGTACGTGTAGTTTTCCCTTTTTTCGCGGTCTTGGATTTCAAATTCGGTTTCGTTGTTGGCGCCCCATCCATGTGGACGACAGCGGCCTTCACGCACAAGATCTGTGGTAATCCTTCGACAATTTTCTTCCAGCTTTTTCCTTCATCTCTCGAGGCGTAGACCTTTCCGCTTCGCGTTCCAAAATAAATTCCCGCCGGATCAAGTGAATCGGACGACAAGGCATCTCGCAATACTGTTTCGTATGCTCCTTTTTGGGGCAACCCACGGCCCAGGGCCTCCCAGGAGCCACCTGCATTTCGCGTGCGATAAACGCGTAAATGGCCCTCCGGAGTGCAGCGAAACTCATCCGATTCCACCGGCACTATGTACACGCAGTCCGCATCGTGGGGGTGCATCAGCATCGCGAAACCAAAGTCTGAGGGCAACCCACGGGCGATGTCCTGCCACGAATCACCACGGTTATCAGAACGGTATAGCCCCCAGTGGTTTTGCAAGAACAATCGCTCCGGGCGAGATTCATGGAGCACAATTTTATGCACGCACTGTCCGAACTCTGGATATTTCTCTGGCAGGAACACCACGCGTACTCCATTGTTGCGCGCCTGCCATGTGGTCCCACCATCCTCGGTGCGGTAAACACCTCCGGCAGACACCGCCACGTACATGCGGTCTTTGTTGGACGGATCCGGCAGAATTGTGTGCAGAATCAACCCGCCATTGCCGGGCATCCAACGTGGCCGATGTGGATGATCGTATAACCCGCGGACCAGTGACCATGATTCGCCTGCATCCCCCGATTCGAACAGGGCCGCGGGTTCCACCCCACAAAAGAGTTTTTCAGGGTCGTCGTTTCGGCCCAGGCAAATTTGCCAAATGTTTCTCAGTGAAGCACCAGACTCCGTCGGAAACCTGATGGCCGCCTCGAGAGGATTGGTCCAAATTCTGCCGAAGTCATCACTGGACCGCAGAAACGCACCCCACATCACGTTGTTTGCCGAAACCCACAAGCGATGCCGGCCGCTACGTCCGTCATAGGCCATCGCATAGATGCCTTGACCATGAAAATACGGCCCCGCGACGTCCCAATTGGAGCGGTCGCGGGCCGAACGCAGAAAAAACGCTCCCTTATTCGTGCCAACTAGCAACAGCACGTCTCCGTTCTTCACCGAGAGGTGTTCCATTCCCCGGAGTACAAGCGTTCGAGGCCCCCGCGTTTCTTCCGAGGGATGTCGGCTTTGCAGCACTGCGCCCTGAACCGCCTCGAGCGCCGCGCGAACTTCACTCGCGCGCTGGTAACGTCCCGCGCGTTCCTTCATCAAGCAGCGATGGATCACCGCTGCCAGCCCGTAAGGGACTGTTGAAGGCAGTGGGGGCGGCGGCTCGCGCAGGATCGCCGAGGTCACCTCGAAGCCGGTGTTCCCGCGAAACGGTAGCTTCCCAACTGCGGCTTCATAGAGCAGCACCCCCAGCGACCACAAGTCGCTCAGGTGATCACCCTTTTGCCCGCGCAAAACCTCTGGCGCGATGTACGGAAGCGTTCCCACCAACTTGCTTTCCAGGGAGGTATAAGAAAGTGTGAGGTCACTGATTTCCTCACGATCGAGCCGCGTGGCTAGTCCGAAATCCAGCACTTTCACACGTCCCTCGGGCGTTACCATCACGTTCGAGCCCTTCAGGTCGCGATGCACAATTCCGCGGTCATGGGCATGGGCCAAGGCGTCCGCGATTTGCGTGCCGTAGCGCGTCACTATTTCCATTGAGAGGCCTGTCGAGGTGATTAGATCGCTCAACGACCGCCCCTCAATCAGTTCCATCACCACGTAGAAGTCGTTGCCGGCCTCTCCCACCTGGTGAATGGTGCAAATATTCGGATGACTAAGGGACGACGCCGTCTGAGCTTCGCGAAGCAGATGGCCGGGGCTAACTTTGTCGACTGCTCCGTGGGCAAGCAGCTTCAGTGCCACATCGCGGTTTAAAACTTCATCCCGCGCGCGGTACACGACACCCATGCCGCCTTCGCCAATTTGCGCAAGCACTCTGTAGTGATCTAGCGTTTGTCCGATCATGGGGATCGATCAGCACGCCATCCTATCATTTCTCGCAGCTCCAACCAGGACTGCGGAAAATATGACATCCCTTTTGGTGGACCCTGCAGCTCGTCTAAGTTATCGGAGGTAATTCGCAGATACTGTCTAGGGCTTCCAGCAATTGAACTGTCGGAATGCCATCGTGATCCGCGCAACCCCTGGCCATGGCAGATTGGTTTGTAGCCTGTGCTCCCGCGACAGCCAACTACCTTTGTGTTTTCGTCCACACGCCCAGTAGTTCTCGCAGGAGCCACAGGCTAACCGTTTTTTTCGCCCGATGTCTCTTGTCCACCTAGGCGTTGTTAGAGGACTTTCTGTACGAAGAATCGCCGAAGGACTGTGATCAAGTTGGCTCGATTACTGATCATTGCCTTCGGTCAATTCCGCAGAAACCGCTGTGATATAGCCGAGCAGGCCTCCGGTCGTGTGGTTGGGTCCGGCGGTGAAGTACACCTGTGCGGCGGGCGCGGCTGCGGCGTCGTTATTATTCGGGCTGACATTTCCAGGGCTAAGTGCCCAGACGCCGTTGATGGTCAGTGGCTTCCCGCTGGCATCCTGCAGCAGCCCGTCGAATTTTCCGGTAGTCAAATCGTAGGCGGCAATGAATCCGCTCGACTGGGTATCTCCGCCGCCTGCAAACTGCCCGATGAGCAGGTCGTGGCTGAAGCGTCCGAAATCAAGCGGAGCGAGAGCCACGCCCCACGGAGCGTTCAACCAATCACCATGTTCGAGACGCTGCAAAAGGCGGCCAGATGAAGTATAAATGTCCACGAAACCGAGGCCCGGACCGTCGGTTTCAAATTGCGAACCTTCCTCGTGGAGCGCATAAGTGACGACAAGGTCATTGCCGATTGCTTGCACGTTGAAAGGAACGTAGCCGCGGGGTAACTGCTCATCCACGAAAGGATTTTCCGCGGACCGGCCATCGCCATTGGACGAGTCCTGATTGAAGTGCTCCCTAGACAATTGCACAACGTGAAAGGCATTGTCATAAACATCTACACGGCCCTTGTTGAAGTTTGCTGCGTACAGGAAGGGTTTGCCATCGATGAAGGCGCTGGTCAGTCCCGTGTAGCTAGAGCCGTCGGTGTTTTTGGCCACAATCACAGCTAGCGTTGCAGCCACACCTGGATTCCATCCAGAAATCGCTCCATCATTCGTGGAGAAGAGGAATAGTGCTGGTTTGCCTGACGCCAGTAAGAAATCTGTTTTACTGCCGTTGAAGATGGTGCCGGTTGGCGTCCCCGTTGGAGTTTTCTTATTATTCGGATCGGCAGGAGGAATGGTGACGATCAGAGACTGCTTCGCTCCCGCGCCATTGTACAGCGTGCTTAACCCTGTCCTTTCATCTGAGACCCACCACGGACTGCCGGAACCTCGGGATATTCCCCACGGATTAATCAACTCGGGATCCGTGACAGGAGCGACTCCTGACTCGTTGGAAACAAGATTGGTTTGGGTGTAGTGCTGCCCAAAACAAGCAGCCCCGGTAATCAGAACCAAGACTGCACTGGCGCAAAAACGTAGCGACATCTTCATCCGCAATTCTCCTTTTTTTATTTTTTGGACAACAGTTCACTAAGTTCGGTCAACGGGACCGAAAAATCACATGACACGTCATTGGTGCAAGCTATGATTTCAACGATATTCGCTATTGCTCACGCTGATCGTCGGAGTGGTTGTGGTGTTCTCATCGGCCGGAGTCCGCGACGTGAGCGTTTTCGCCGGCCAGAGTAAACGCATAGACTTTGTTGTTTCCGATTCCAGGTGGGATATTTCGGTAACCTGATCCCCAATAGAGGGCGCCGTCCACTATGGATGGCCCATCGATTACTGAGCCCCCGCTCGCGAAGTTCCAGAGGATTTTTCCGGTTTTGGTGTCCAACGCGTACATCTGCCCTGAATAAGAGCCGGCAAACATGACGCCGTTTGCAACGCTCACTGAACCGGTATCGATGGTACCTGTAGTAGGATCTGCCGTCTGCCAGAGGATCTTCCCAGTGACAACCTCAAGAGCGCTCCATGCACCCCAGGTTATTTTTTGTCCCGAGGGCACCAAGGTGTAAGGGAGTTGGAAACGATTCGCGATGGCGACATAGATGCGCTGACCGTCGGTCGCCGTACCCCACTCGATGCCCCCTAGCGAACTGCCGGGTCCAACGAGTGTGCTCCAAACAATGTTGCCGTTATCTGGATCGAGTGCCCAATAGATGCCGCTCTTCTGGCCAAAGCCGACGATATTGCCCACGAGATTGGGACCTGCCCCTCCAAAATCGAAATCTTGGCTGTCGGGTACGGGACAGTTGGGGTTCCCTGGAGTTGGGCGGGCAGCTCCAAAACCGCAGGTTCCTGTGAAGGTATCAAAACCTTGTAACTTCTTTGACCACTTGATCTGCCCACTCTTTAAGTCCAACGCGAGAGCAGTGTCAAAAAAATCGTCAGCCGCGGCGCAGTTCGCCGTAGGAGTTGCGTTCTGGCAAGCTTCCACAGCCGCGGGAGCGGTGTAGTTGTTTCCAGTGCCGGCGAAGAGCATACCGCGCTTGGGATCAATCGCAGGTGGTTGCCATATCGCGCCGCCGCTGTATCCTCCGACCTGTCCGCCATTGTCAGGTATGTCGAAAGTTTTCCAACGGATCGCGCCGCTCTTCTCATCGAGTGCTACGACACTGCCGCGAAAGCTGCAACACGGATACGCCGGATTCAGTGCCAGAGTTTCTTCGCTCGAGGAGATTCCAATGTAAACCATGCCGTCGAATAAAACCGGGGATCCGGTGATAATTGCCGCCGGATGCG
>Ga0307479_10001817_pt1 | contig 19443 bp, 11 predicted proteins | sample atmos_gasesECM4C_FD_203743 | JGI IMG/M metagenome (GOLD analysis project Ga0307479, IMG submission 203743) | Hardwood forest soil microbial communities from Morgan-Monroe State Forest, Indiana, United States - atmos_gasesECM4C_515 | ecosystem: Environmental > Terrestrial > Soil > Temperate... | reverse complement strand
TGTGCTTGTCGCGGATACGATGGATGGCGCGCCTCTCGGTGCAAACCAGGGTCCGTTTAGACTCGTCGCGCCGCATGAGAAGCGTCCTGCGCGATGGGTCAGAATGCTCAAATCAATCACTGTTGTACGCGCCGCCACGCAGTAAAGTCGCGCTGCGCTACGAACAAATCTTTAATAGTTCATGATTTTTTGTAAGCAGGATTGAATCGCTCTAGGAAAAAATGGCTAAGCGTTTTCACCGAAGCGCTTGATGTCTTCAGGGCCTTCCTTGAGGGGCTTGACCGCGCGGCCCTGCACGAGCTGGCGGATCTGGGCAACGATATCGGGATTGGCAAGCGTGGTAATGTCGCCAGTGTCCATCTGGTTTGAGATCGCTGCCAGGACGCGGCGCATAATTTTTCCTGAACGCGTCTTGGGCATGTCCGGAACAATGTGGATGCGCTTGGGGCGGGCGATTTTGCCGATCATCGTCTCGATCGTGGAGACAACCTTGTCTTGTATGGCTTTCTTGGGCAGAACGCCGGGTTTGAGCGAAATGTAAACTTCAGGAACGCGTCCCTTCACTTCGTCAACCACTGGGACAACGGCTGCTTCGGCAATCTCTGCTAAGGTCAGGCAGGCGGATTCGAGCTCCTTGGTGCCGAGCCGGTGGCCGGCCACGTTGATGACGTCGTCGACGCGCCCGAGAATGCGGTAATAACCGTCGGCGGGAATAACGGCGCCATCGGCGGCGTAGTACGGCCAGTCGCGCCAATCTTTACTCTGTGGGTTTTTGCAGTACTTTTTATAGTACTGAGTGACGAAGCGCTCAGGATCGCCCCAAATCGTCTGCATGATGCCGGGCCAGGGATTTCGAATGCAAATATTCCCGGCTGTGTGGGAGCCGGCTTTGACTTCTTTTCCGTTCTCGTCCCAGATCACCGGATAAATTCCGAGCGCCGGTGGCCCTGCGCTACCTGGTTTCATGGGATCGAGCGCAGGCTTTGTCGTGCACAAGAAGCCGCCGGTTTCCGTTTGCCACCAGGTGTCCACGATAACCGCCTCCCGTTTGCCCACCACGTCGTAATACCAGCGCCAGACTTCCGGCTCGATCGGTTCACCCACGGTGGTCATGTGCTTGAAGTGATAGTTGTACTTCTTCGGCTCGTCCGCGCCGGCCTTGCGAAGCATGCGTATCGCCGTGGGGGAAGTATGGAAAATGTTCACGTCGAGACGCTCGGCGATGCGCCATGGGCGGCCCGCATCGGGGAACTGCGGTACGCCTTCATAGATCACGTTGGTTGCGCCGAGTGCCAACGGGCCATAGACGATGTAAGAGTGGCCGGTGATCCATCCGATGTCGGCCATGCACCAGTAGACATCTTCAGGATGAATATCCTGGTAGAGCTTTGCGGTGCCCGTCACATAGGCGAGGTAGCCTCCGGTGCGGTGCTGGCAACCTTTTGGCTTGCCGGTTGTGCCGCTGGTGTACATGAGGAAGAGCGGGGCTTCGGCGTCCTGCGAGACGGGCTCGACAATACGGCTGGCGTAGTCCTTGAGTACATCCTCGATGTAGAAATCGCGGCCCATGATCATCGGAGCGTCCGAGCTGTACTTGTTCGCGTAGCGTCTCCAGATCAGCACTTTGTCAATCGGCTGTCCTTCTTTTTTCGCGGTTTCGACGGCGAGGTCCGCGCTGACCTTGTGATCGACCCACTTCCCGTTGCGATGATATCCGTCAGCATAAATCAGGACGCGGCTGCCGGAATCGGCGGCACGCAGGCCGCAGGCCTCTCCGCTGAAGCCGCCGAAGACGACGGAATGAACGACGCCAAGGCGCGCGCAAGCAAGCATGGTAATGGGGAGTTCCGGGATCATCGGCATGTGGATGGTGACGCGATCTCCGGCTTTCAGTTCCGCAAAATCACGCAGCATCGCGGCAACTTCGTTCACGCGGCAGTACAGCTCGCGGTAGGTGAGCACGACGGGTGATTCGCCTTCCGGCTCGGGCACAAAGATGAGCGCGGCTTTGTTCTTATGCTTTTCCAGGTGGCGGTCGACGCAGTTGTAGCAGGCGTTGAGCTTGCCGCCGACGAACCACTTCCAAAACGGCGGGTGACTTGTGTCGAGTGTGGTGTGCCAATAGTGGTCCCAATCCAAGAGCTGCGCATACTCGTGGAAGCACTCGGGGAAATGCTCCTCGCTGAATTTATCGACCACAGCGGGGTCGGAGAGATTGGCTTGGGCAATGAATTTCGCGGGAGGATAAAAATACTCTTCCTCTTTCCAGTGAACGGCGATTTGCGCTTCGCTTACGCGCTTATGGCGGTTGCCTTCGCGCTTCGTGGCGTTGCTTGGGATGCGTTTTTTGGCGCGAGCTTTGGGCACGGTGGTAGCTCTCCCTTGAAAAATCAGCCTATTCTATCCTAACGAACGCTCGCGATGCGGCCGCGGAAAGAGATGGTGGGCGAAGGACGCTCACCACAGCGGGACATCTTGCACCGAGCAGTTCCAGGCAGGTCTGAAGCGTCCGGTGCTGCACCCGATGGAGCTGCTGGCGGCGGTGTTGAAAGCCTGATTTGACCTGGAGACGCTTGACAACGCAGTGGCGCAACAAGGAGACTTTCCGCCATCACCAGGTGGAAGAGCTTTCCGGGACCAGCCGGCAGATATGCGGCAAATGTAATCACGGATGCAAAATCGAGGGAGAGACGATGAAGACAAATTATGCTGCAGTTTTTGTCTCGGCTTTAGCCTATTGGATTCTCGGAGCTGTGTGGTTCGGAGTGTTGTTCAGCAAACCGTGGATGGCGTTCGAACATATCACCAAGGAGCAGGCGCAGAGCATGAATCCCGTTCTGCCCTACGTCATCACGTTCCTTTTGAATTTATTAACCGCATTTGTGCTCGCACAGCTTTGTATTTGGCGCAATGCCGGCACTGCCGCGCGAGGCGCCGCGCTTGGAGTGCTGATGTGGATCGGCTTTCTCGGTCCGGTTACGTACACGACCTACATGTACGAGATGCGGCCAAAGGAACTCTTCGCAATCAATGAATTCTATCCGCTCGTCGGATTGTGCTTGATGGGCGCAATTCTCGGCGCGTGGACGAAGAAATCCACCTAGATTTGCCAGGCTTCGATACAGACGGATGTTCGCAGACAGGTGATAAACTCCCGCTCTGCGCCTACCGGTTTTTCATCTCAAGAAATCAACCTTTCCACCTCGGATTGACGCATCGAGTAGCTCGATGGTGTGGGCGACCGGCGTCTTCTGACCCGCACGCGCCAGCGACGATTGAAGCTGCATAATACAGCCGGGATTTCCCGTCGCAATCACGTCGGCACCCAGAGGGACAACGAGTTGCGCCTTGCGATCACCGAGTTCCCGAGCCGCGTCCGGCTGAACCAGGTTGTAGATTCCGGCCGAACCACAGCAGATGGCGGATTCGGGAATTTCCAGCAAATCCAAGTTTGGAATTTTTGATAACAGCGACCTGGGCTGCGAACGCACGCCTTGAGCATGTTGCAGGTGGCACGAATCGTGAAAAGCCACGCGCATGCGCAGCGGGTGGCGCACAGCCCTGGGCTCGAGCTCAACGAGAATTTCGCTGACGTCTTTACACTTTGCCGCGAACTGCGCGGCGCGCGCGGCATATTGTGGATCGTCGCGGAGGAGGTGGCCGTACTCTTTCACGCTCGAACCGCAGCCAGCTGCATTTGTGACGATGATGTCTACATCGGCGCGCTCAAATGCGTCAATCATCCGCCGGGCCAGCGCGAGGGCATCTTCATCTTCACCAGCGTGGGCCAGCAGGGCCCCGCAGCAAGTTTGCTCCTGCGGAGCGATGACTTCGCATCCCTCGGCGGCAAGCACGCGCGCCGTGGCCGCATTTATCTGCGGGAAAAATTCGCGTTGCACGCATCCCAGCAGCAGACCGACCCGCAAGCGCTTCTGACCCTGGGCGGGAGTCACCTCGGCGACAGCATCGCTCGAAGACAGGTTTGGGAGAAGCGCTTCCATGGCTTGTATCTTTCTCGGCAAAAGCTTCAGCGCGCCCGTGCTGCGCAGCAGCGTTTGCAGCCCCGACTTTCGGTACGCGAGAAGAGGCCAGCGCATCAGCCGCAGGCGATCGGGGCGGGTGAACGTGGATAAAATGAATTGCCGATGCAGCTTCTCGCCGATCGAGCGCTTGTGCTTGCGCTCGATCTGGGCGCGCGTGGCCTCGATGAGCTTTCCATAGTCCACGCCCGAAGGGCACGCTGGCATGCACGCCATGCAACCAAGACACGAGTCGAAGTGGCTGACCCATCGCGGATTGATCGCTGCCGCTCCTTCGCTCGCCAACTTCATTAAGTAAATTCGGCCGCGAGGCGAATCCATCTCCTGGCCCCAAAGGACGTAGGTGGGGCAAACCGGCAGGCAAAAACCGCAATGCACGCACGTGTCGATGATCTTGTCTGAAGGAGGGTGGTGGGCGTCGAATGCGGAGAGAGAACCTGACGTCGTGGTTTGATTCGCCATCAGATTCCACCCACGAAACGTCCGGGATTCAGAGTGCTGTTCGGATCAAATTGTTGTTTTACGGCGCGCATGAGCGGCAGTGCATCTCCGGCGTTCCCCCAAGCCTCGAGCGGCGCGATTCCTGCGGGGCGATGCAAAACGATGAGAGAGCCGCCCACATGTTCCAATTCTGTACGCATCTCTTGCATCCCCGTATGCAGGCCATCCGGGGAGCCATCTAGCCGCAACCAGCCGAGTCCAGTCGCTTGGACGACGGCTCTCCATCGGATTTGGCGATGGGCTGCGACGCGCCGAACCGCCTCAAACCCATTGGCAATGTCTGCGGGAAGAACAGAGAATTTCACGATGGCAGCGGAATCCGAAGAAAGCCATAGCTCCTGCCGCGCATTCCAAACCGTTGGCGGAATTTCTGCGACGGCCACGAATTCGAGCAATTTTTTCAATTGAGTTTCTTGCGCGGCCAGGCCTGCGGCAGTGCCTTCGAAAAGAATATCTGTTTCCGGTGCTGCATCATCAGACGCCCGCACCTGCATCGCCGTGTGTGCGAACTTGGAATTCTGCACGGCGTGAAGAGCTTGTTGGGTCGCTTCGAGATTCCCCGCCGAAACAGAAAATGTTCGCGTGATTTTCGGAAGCGGATGGAGGCGGAAAACGGCGCGCGTAATGACGCCAAGCGTTCCCAGCGCGCCGGTCATTAATTTAGGCAAATCATAGCCCGCGACGTTTTTCACTACCTTTCCGCCGCTGGATGCCAAGGTGCCGTCCGGCAAAGCAATGGTCATGCCAATGACCAAATCACGCAGTGAGCCAAACCGAAGTCGCAATGCGCCGCTGTCGTTTGTCGAAAGCACTCCGCCGATGGTGGCGCGCTCCGGCCATAACGCGTCGAGCGCTAGACGCTGGCCGTGCTGCGAAAGCGTCTCCTGCAATTTTTGAATGGTGCAGCCGGCTTCGACGGTTACAGTGAGGTCCGCCCAGACGTGTTCGATGATTTTGTCCAGCCGCGCCGTGGAGAGGAGAAAATCCGCACGCACTGGAGGATTTCCCCAGTTGCACTTCGTGCCGCCGCCACAGGGAATGACGGCGAACCCCGTTTCATTAGCAAGGCGTAAGACACTCGCGAGCTCCTTTTCGCTTCCAGGTTCGACGACGATTCGGGGTTGCACTTCACCGAATGCCTTTGCCGTGCTTGCCGCACGCACATTCGCAGCCCCTACGACTTCACGCAACTTGTCTTCGATAAGTGTCGCAGCACTGATCGCTTTTGAAGAACTGCTTGTGTTCATGATCAGAAACGTTCCGCGACGCCGGCGGTTTCCAAAGGATGCGAAACATGCTCGCCGGGTTTTTCGCCGCAGAGCCGGGGGCGCGGGAAAATTTTTGTTGGATTGGAAAGCTGAAAAGGATCGAAAGCGCACCTTACCCGTTGCATCGTGTCCAGATCGGGTTCGGAGAACATTTTCGACATCATCTTTTTCTTATCTTCGCCGACGCCGTGCTCGCCGGTGATCGAGCCGCCGGCCGCGATACAGAGCTCCAGAATCCGGTTGGACAACGCTTCCGCCGCTTGCTCTTGTCCTGGGATTCGCTTGTCGTAGAGCACGAGCGGGTGGAGGTTGCCGTCGCCCGCATGAAACACATTAGCGACGCGAAGGCCAGTGTCTTTTCCCAGCCGGTTGATTTCGTTCAGGAGTTGTGGCAAAGCGGTTCGCGGGATCACGCCGTCCTGAATGATGTAGTTGGGCGAGATGCGCCCCACAGCCGCAAATGCGGACTTGCGTCCCTTCCAGAACAGCGCGCGCTCCGCATCGGATTGCGCCAGACGTATTTCCGATGAGTCATTCGCCCTGCAAATTTCACTCACCTGGCTCATCAGCGCTTTCACTTCCGCCGTGGGACCGTCCAGTTCCACGAGCAGGAGCGCGCCGCAGTTTGGATAGTTCGCGTGGACTGCCGCTTCAGCGGCCCGGATCGCTAGATTGTCCATAATTTCCATCGCAGCGGGCAACATCCCGGCGGCGATGACACCGCTCACGGCAGCGCCCGCTTCGTTGGTTGAGGGAAACGCCGAAAGGAGAGTCTGAACGCACTCCGGACGCTTCACAATCCTCAGGATGATTTTCGTGGCGATTCCCAGCGTGCCTTCGGAGCCGACAAATACACCCGCGAGATCGTGGCCGGGAGCGTCGAGAGTTTTTCCGCCGAGATGAATGAGCGAGCCATCCGGGAGCACGACTTCCAGGCCCAGGACGTGCGTCGTGGTGAAGCCGTATTTCAGGCAATGCGCTCCACCCGAATTTTCTGCCACGTTGCCGCCGATGCTGCAAACCGATTGTGAGGATGGGTCAGGCGCGTAGAAATACTCTTGCGACTGTACGCGGCAGGTCACATCCAGATTGAGCACGCCGGGCTCCACGATAACGCGGGCATTTGGCAGGTCCACTTCGAGGATGCGGTTCATCCGCACCAGGCTGATCACGATTCCGTTTTCGACTGGCAGCGCGCCGCCGCTGAGGCCGGTGCCGGAGCCACGCGCAACGAAAGGAATTCTTTCGCGATGGCAGACGAGAACGATGGCCTGCACTTGTTCCCTGGAATCGGGCAGCAACACCGCGCGGGGCATGACGCGGAAATTCGTCAAACCATCGCACTCGTACGTGTGGAGCTCTTCCGGCGAGGTAATCAGGCCGCTCTTACCGACGATGGCGCGTAGTTCCCGAAAAATGCGCGTGTCCACGGCTGCCTTTCCGAGAGCAAGTCGGCTGCTCCCGAGCCAGAACCACGAGAGCAGCTTGCCCCATCAGTGCACGAAGGTCAAACCGTGAGGGATGAATTGGGGAAACACGTACGCGTACACGAGCACGATCACGCCGACGATGGCCGCCAGAGCGACGGAGTGCCAGAAGAGGAAGCGGAAGATCGCGCCTTCGTTGCCGACCTGATTGGTCGCGGCAGTCGCGATGCAGATGGATTGGGCGTCCACCATTTTGCCCATGACTCCGCCGGCGCTGTTCGCCGCGCACATCAGAATGGGGCTGAGATGCAATTGCTCCGCGGTGATGCGCTGCAAGCTGCCGAAGATCGCGTTCGAAGAAGTGTCGCTGCCCGTCAGGGCGACGCCGAGCCAGCCGATGTAGGTTCCGAAGAAGGGAAAGAGCCAGCCCGTTCGCGTGAGTGCCAGTCCTAAGACTGCGTCCATGCCCGAGTATCGCGTGACGTATGCCAAACCGAGCATGCAGGCCATTGCGACGACGGCATAGCGCATGCGAAAAAGTGTATGCGCAAAAATCTGAGCGATTCGCTTGGGACTCAGCCCCAGAATCGCGCCGGCGAGCAATGCCGACAGGAAGCATCCAGTTCCAACCGTGGTCAACCAGTTAAAGTCGAACTTGGCATTTTCGGGTGTCGGCTTGGCAACGACTGGTTGCGCGCGCGAGACCGCTCTGTGCAGATAAGGGACTTCCCATCCTCCCTTATCGAACGCCGGAGTTGTTGCTTTGCCCATCGCTGTCTTGATCGATGGCAGACCCCACACCAGCACGAAGAGAGAAAGAATCGCGAATGGCATCCAGGCCCTGACTACCTGCCCTTTCGTGTATTGCTTGGCAACTTCTCCCCTTGCCAGTTTAGCGGCATCCTCTTCGCGCTCCTGATCGAAGCGCCAAATTTTCTTAGGCTGCCACACCCGAAGGAATATCAGTGTCGCGGCCATTGATACAACAGCGGCGGCGATGTCCACAAGATTGCTATCCACGCGGTTGGACCAGAAATATTGCGTTCCCGCGAAGGAAATGCCCACGACGAGGATGGCCGGGAGGACTTCGAGGGTTTCCGCCCAACTGACCATCGTGCGCACCAGCCAAAACGGCACGATAATCGCGGTGAAGGGAAGTATCCGCCCGATCATGGCGTTGAGGTCGCTTTCCGGAAGTGCGCTCACCGCTGCGAGCGTGTGCACAGGGATGCCGATGGAGCCCCACGCGACGGGCGCGGTATTGGCGATCAAGTTCAGCACGGCGGCGTGGAACGGTTTGAATCCGAGTCCGATCATGAACGCGCCCGCGATCGCTACTGGCGAACCGAACCCTGCGGCGCCCTCGATGAATGCGCCGAAGCAAAAGGCCACAAGAAGCAACTGCAAGCGCCGGTCCGGCGTGATGGCCGCGACGGAGTGCTTCATAATCTCGAACTGGCCGGTTTCCACGGATATGTCATACAGAAAGACGGCGGAGACTACGATCCAGACGATTTTGAGAAGTCCGAAGGCGGCGCCGTAAAAAAAACTGGTGACGGCGAGCTTCGCGGGCATGCCGAAGACGAAAATCGCACAGAGTACCGCCGTCGCCGCCCCAGCGATGGCGCACAGGTGCGCGCGCACCTTGAATCCCGCCAGCAGACCAAGCAGCACTAGGATTGGCAGCGCCGCCACCAGGGTGGAAAGCCACCAGTGGCCGAGCGGGTTGTAAACTTGCGTCCAAGTAATGGGCGGCTCTCCAGTAGGTTAGATTGTTAGAGCATCGGCCCTTGAAACGGTTGGGTCACACTCTAAGACGGCGGAACGAAGACGTGCATGGCCCGCTATTCTTAACAACGTCGCCGTGTTGCGGATGTTGGGATACTTCGTTGGCGGGCTAATGTCAAGCGGTAAGTCTTGTGCTAATGAAAGTCGTCCGTTTGGTCAGATTGTAGGTGTCAGGAGAGTCTGGGCTCTATCTTGAACGGAAAGTGATTTGTTGATTCCAGAACGCGCGCGAGGCTTAGTGAATTCTGGCCCAAAGGCTTGCGAGGTCGCTATGCCCGAGGGCGCTTCACAGCGTGGGCTAGGCCGAGCAGTTCGAGCGCATAGATGAAATACCAGCCGATGTCGGTCTCATACCAGCGCAGTCCGAGGCGCGCCGAACCCGCGTGCGAATGGTGGTTCCTATGCCAGTTTTCTCCCCAGGCGGTGAGTTGAAAAGGACCTAACCACCAGAGGTTCATGCTGGAGTCACCCTCGGCAGCATGGTCGAGGTGCGTGAGGCTATTCACCAGGCATTGCATGTGCAGCGAGTAGGCCAGGCGAATCGCGCCCATCCAGAAGAAGCCCTGCCATCCGAACCCGAGGAGTAGGCCAGTGAAGATGGATAGGACAATGATTGGCGTTTCGGCGTAGCCCCAAATTTTGTAAATGCCACGATCCAGATCAGGACACCACCGCTGACGATCAGCGGGCGCGGTTTGATAGAGCCAGCGCAAGTGCGCCCACCAGAAGCCTCCTTGTTTTGGGCTGGAAACGTCGTCAGGCGTGTCCGTGGTCGAGTGATGAAGCCGATGATAAGCGACCCAGCTCGCCGGATGCCCGGAGCCGTTGAAGACCGCCCAGAAAATCAAGACCTGCTCGATGAGCTTGTTTACTTTGAGAGTGCGGTGCGCCAGCAAGCGGTGATAGCAAACCGTGGTGCCGAGTCCACCGAGGGCGAGGAATAAAAGAGAGATGCCAAAGATCTTCCAGCCGGGTAGGGGAAACAAGATCACGCCCACGATCGCCAGGACGTGGATGAGAACGAGATATGCGAAAACGCCTTCCTTGCCTCGCACTGGTTTCCAGAACGGCCGGTCCCACGGCCGTGACACTTCGATAGCGTTTGAATTCATCTCAGCTCCGCACTTTCAATTTCTCGTTTGGACAACTATTGTACAGTCGCCTTGGCCGCCGTACTGTTCTAGTTCGGCTTGGGACCGTCGAGAACAAATTGTACACCACTCCGGCGCCGATTCCTGTTCAATTCAGAACAGGTGTGAATTACAAGTCACTGACCATCGGGACACTGTTAATAATGCGGCTCATTTCAGGTAGGTGCGCATGATTTGAATCACGTCATCGGCCGCTTCTTCAGAGGACTTGGATTTGCGTGGCATGTGGTGTCGGATGTGGTCTTCCATGAGTTCCGCCATGAGGCTGTTGATCGCCCCGCGCGCGGCAGAGAGGCGCTGAAGCACGTCCGCGCACGCCGCATCTTCTTCTAGGGCGCGCTGGACGGATTCCAACTGACCCACAACCTTCTTGGTGCGATTGAGGAGATCTAGTTTTTCTCGAGAAGTATGCGACATTTTTTCCTTTTTTTGATTACCCTATGGGGGTATGGTATCAAACACACAGCCGCGGAGCAATGGCCTTCGAGGACAGTAGAGCAAATGGACGTTTTCGCGCAAGAACCGGATCCCCCGCGTAGAAGCAGTGCACCGGAGTCCCGCACCGCAGCGGCAAACATCCCGCCTGAAAAAAATGATCTGGCTCGCGAGAGCGCGGAATCAGGGAAAGGAATCCACAGAGGTAATCCTGATTGACAGCAGCTCGTATTAAGCATAGTATATGAAATTAGTTTAGTTTAGTTAACTTAATTCTTGGAAGCGCAGATCCGCGAGCACGTCGGATCGTTCATCATTTGGAAACAACCCAGTTCTATGATTTCGAGCACCCCCTGGCGCTCTACATTTGTGGGATGGCGGCAAACGCGAAAGGAAGCTGGTAGTGCGGAGGAATAATCTGGCTTTTGGCGCGCGCATCTGGGTGCTTCTTGGTACTCTGTTGTTCTTGTGCGCGCCGCCCCTGCCTGCGCAAGGAACGGCCGCCGATCAAGAGCAAACCTCCGTCAACGTGTCCGCAGAGAGCCCCGACCCCGATCCGCTGTCAACGATGTTTCCGCATCTCGAAACGGACCGTCTTTGGATCTCCGGCCAGGCCAATTTCATTTCTCAATGGCATCCGGCGTTTCATTCGCCGTACATGGGACCGAACAGCCTGCCGCCACAGGCACAGGATGCTACTTCCCGCGTCTTGACGTTGTTCACCGGATTGCGGCTGAACGACACGACGGAATTTCTCTGCGACGTGCAGGAGACCGCCGGACACGGACTCGGCGAAGCGCTGGGCCTCGCCGGCTTTACGAATCTCGACGTGGTGCGCAATCCCTTGCTCAGCAAGGCGCCCTACGTGGCCCGTCTGATGTGGCATCAGATTATCCCGTTGAGCAAAGTGAAAGTTTCATCCCAAAGAAATCCGCTTTCTCTGTTTCGTGACCTTCCGGTCCGGCGATGGGAAATTCGCTTCGGGAAATTCAGCATGGTTGATTTCTTCGATTTGAATACCTACGGCAGCGACAGCAATTTCCAGTTTATGAATTGGACCGCGGTCAACGCCGGCACATACGACTATGCAGCGGACACACGGGGTTTCACGTTCGGGGCGATGTTGGAGTACCACGATCGCCGGTGGGCCGTTCGCTTTGCGGAAGGGTTGATGCCGAAGGTGGCGAATGGCATCAACCTCGACGCCGATGTGGGCCGAGCCCGCGCCGAAAATCTCGAATTCGAACTCCACGGCACGATCTTCCCGCGCCGCGAGGGAGTCCTCCGGCTTTTGACTTTCGTAAATCACGCCAACATGGGGAGCTATCGCGACGCGGTGGATAATTTCCTTGCCGGCGAAACGCCGCGACCGGAGATTACCGCACACTCGCTCCAAACCACGGTCAAGTATGGATTCGCCGCAAATTTTGAGCAGCCCCTGAATGACTGGATGGGTGTCTTCGGCCGGTGGGGGTGGAACGAGGGTCAGCACGAATCTTATGCCTACACCGAAGTCGACCAAACCTTGCTCTTTGGGGCTGGCGGCAACGGCCAGCGCTGGAATCGGAAGCTGGATCGAGCGGGAATTGCCTTCGTCTCGAACGGAATTTCCCGCGACCATCAGACCTATCTCGCTTTAGGCGGATCGGGCTTTTTGTTGGGAGACGGGCGGCTCAACTACGGCCGCGAAAATATCGTTGAGACGTATTACACGCTCCATGTCTGGCGCGGAATCTATCCATCATTCGGGCTTCAGCACATCAACAATCCTGGCTATAACCGCGACCGAGGACCGGTGCTCGTGCCGACGCTGCGCCTGCATCTTGAATTCTAAGTAAGCCAGGATCAAGCGTCGGCGGTTAGGGCGGCGGGGACTGGCATGGGGACGAGAAAGTTGCTGGCGAGAAGATAGGCGAACAGGTGTCCAAGAGGCGGCGCTCGACGCAACTGGGAGGCAGAAACCCATCCATTGGTGTCACTCCATTCCCAACCGGAGGCGGAAGCAGTGTTCAGCCATTCGCTCAGATCCGCGGCGGTCATCGGATAAGCGTAGATGCGCACGTTCTGGGCGAAGAGGCGCCCGAGAGCCTCCAGACGGCTGCCTTCGAGATTGCCGTAAGCTTCGTCAAACCCTCGAATGATCAGGGAGAGACCCGCGGCGAACCGCAGGGGTGCTTTTGTGTAGCGGTTCACGAGAGCGGTCATATGGTAGAGCTCGGGCTGGCGAAAGAGCAGCACGTCGCTGCCAGTGGCGAGAAGGGCGTCGATGCGGCGAAGCAGGCCGGGGATGTCCGGAGGCGGTTCGTTGGGCGCGAACGGGGCAGCCGTAAGGCAGAAAAATCCAGCGGGCGCCGAGTGCGCATCGCCCAGCTCGTTGCGAAGCTCCTGAATAGCTGAAGCCAGCAATCGCGCGTGAACCTGAGCGTGAGCGGCATCGACGTGGCCAAAGTATCCTGGCGCAAGCACGACGGCTTTCTTGTAGATAGCCTCGGTAGGGGGAACGGCGGGGCCCTTGGAAGGGAAAAATACGGCGTCGGCGAATCCCGCAGACACCAAGTGGGCCAGGAGGATGCGGTGATCCCAACTCTCGAATGACGGCCCGCGAAGATCGATGTAGTCGATTTCGATGCGCTCCTTGACGACATCTTGCGCCACGCCTTCCAGAAATGATTCCTTGGTTTGCAATTCATAGAACGCCGCGTAGATAAGATTGACGCCCAGAATACCGATGGCTTCCTGCTGGAGCACATTGGCAGGATCGAGCATATTGATGTGCAGCAGGACGTCGTTGGGAGGGCCCCCGGGTTGCAACTGAAACCGCAGGCCCATCCAGCCGTGGGGCTCGTTGGTTCCGGCGAAGTTGCGCGCGGAGACGGTATCCACAAAGGAGAAGAAGCGAGTTTGCGGCCCGCGGGTTTTGCTTAATTGCGTCAGAAGCTGGCTCCATTCGTGGTCCAGCATGGCCTCGAGCCGCTGCCGGGATACGTAGCGCGATCCGGAGCCGTAGAGATCGTCGCTGACTTCCTTGTCGTAAGCGGAAATGGTTTTGGCCACCGTGCCGGAGGCGCCTCCTACTACAAGGAACCAGCGCGCGACTTCCTGCCCGGCGCCGATTTCGGCGAAGGAACCGAAGGCGGATGCATCAAGATTCAGGGTGAGCGCTTTGTGGTGAGTGTCGCGTTTTTCAGTGGAAGGCATAGCTAGACTCCGGGCTCCGTATCTTCAACTCACACTTTGAACGACCGCAACAATGGAAACACTCCAGATGGAGTGTTTTTTCGCTCCCACGGACTTCTCTGCGCAGTGTACCACCATCCTGGTGAGCCCTCACGGGACGGGATTTGGATACCGCCACCGGAGCCCCGGTGTGGACATTGGCTCGTTCTCCACAAATGCTGGAAACGAGCCTTCCGGGCGTGTTTGCGGTGGGCGATGTGCGCTCAAGTAATGTGAAGCGCGTGGCCTCGGCTGTGGGAGAAGGAGCGATTGCTGTCCACCTTGTTCACCATGCTTTGGCGGAACTTTAGCGGGTCGCCCTCCACATAACAGTGTACCGCCGGCATAGGCCTCGCCGGGGCCTGGAACTTCACCGGTGCCGCGTGCCTAACCAGCGCAAGCTGGCATCAAAGAAATCGCTGATCGGTGTGCGAACGTCATCCAGCGACTCTCGGAGATTCGGGCGGACTGACTTTATGCTTGTCAAGAAATCGGGTACAGTACGGCTTGCGGTAATCAAGCCGGGGTGGCGGCGTTCAACCGTTGCCGCTTGGACCTGATATCACCGCACTCCTGATCACAGATCGCACGCAAGGAACGTCAAACCATGCTCAGAATAAAGAGTCTCCCACGTTGGAGATCACGTATAACTTCTGAAAGAGCTTCGTCCATCTTGGCTCTGCTGGCCGTGTCCACTTCGACCGTGCTCCTGGGTTGCCAGAGGGCGGCTTCCTCACCACCGTCCCCCGAGGTGGAAGTTGTCAGCGTAGTACAGAAGGATGTCCCGATTTTTGGCGAGTGGATCGGCACGCTCGACGGATTCACGAATGCCGACGTCAAGGCGCAGGTCACCGGCTACCTACTGCGGCAGGGCTACCAGGAAGGCGCATTCGTCAAGAAGGGGCAGCTCCTCTTCGAGATTGACCCGCGGCCCTTTCAGGCAGCGCTTGATCAGGCCAAGGCACAGTTAATGCAGACTCAAGCGCAGCTCGCCAACGCGGAGGCCACGCAAATGCAAGCACAGCTCAACGTGAACAAGTACACGCCACTGGCCCAACAGCAGGCCGCCAGCCAGCAGGATCTCGACAATGCCGTTCAGACGAACGTCGCGGCCAAGGCTACCGTGCTGAACTCCAAAGCGGCGATTCAAGCGGCGGAGGCCGCAGTGAAGACCGCTCAGATCAACCTTGATTTTACTCGGCTCATTGCGCCGATCGACGGCATTGCCGGGCAGGCCCAGCTTCAGGTGGGCGCCCTGGTCAATACAAGCAGCTCAGCTATAACCACCGTTTCGACGGTTGACCCCATCAAGGTTTATTTCACCGTGAGCGAACCTGAGTATCTCGATTGGAACAGACGGTTCCCGACGGAGGCCACGCTCGAGGCCGCGAACAAGCGCGTGCGTCTCGAACTTATTTTGGCCGACGGCTCCACCTATCCAAGGGACGGGACATTCTACTTTGCGGACCGCCAAGTCAATCAGAGCACCGGCGCAGTTCGGATTGCCGGGCTATTTCCCAATCCTGGAAATATTCTGCGCCCTGGTGGGTACGGCAGAGTTCGCGCGGCCGTCCGAGTCCAGAAGGATGCGCTACTTGTCCCTCAGCGTGCCGTGTCGGAGCTCCAAGGCAGCTATCAAGTCGCAGTGGTGGACGACGAGAACAAAGTGAGCATCCGCACGGTCACAGTCGGCGACCGTGTCGGCACGCAGTGGATTGTTGCGGAAGGGCTGAAGCGCGGCGAGCGCGTGGTTGCCGAGGGAGTACAGAAGGTGCGTCCGGGCATGCAGGTAAATCCCAAGCCTTTTGCCGCAGAGGCGAAGGAAAGGTAATCCCATGTCAAAGTTCTTCATCAACCGCCCCATCGTCGCCATGGTGATCTCCATCGTCATGGTGATTCTCGGCACGATCACGATTATTGAATTGCCCGTAGCCCAATTTCCGAATATCGCGCCGCCGGAGATTCAAATTCAAGCAACGTACGTCGGAGCGGATGCGCAGACGCTGGAGCAATCCGTCGCTACGCCGATCGAACAGCAGATGAGCGGCGTGGACAACATGAACTACATGTATTCGTTGAACGCCACGGCCAATGGGCAAATGACCATGATCGTGGATTTCGATGTGAAAACCGATCCGAACACGGACCAAATCCTGGCCCAGATGAGGGAGACGCAAGCTGCTTCGCAGCTTCCGGCGGATGTCACGAACTACGGAATCACGGTCCAGAAGTCCGTAACATCGCCGCTAATGCTGATCACGCTGTACTCGCCCAAGGGAACGTACGACGCATCGTTCCTCGCCAACTACGCGTATATCAATATTCACGATCCGTTAACGCGTTCCACGGGCGTCGGGAACGTGCAGATCTTCGGCGCCGGGCAATATGCCATGAGATTGTGGGTGAAGCCGGATCAATTGGGCAAGCTGGGCATCACCGTTACCGACATTATCAGCGCGATCCAAGCGCAGAACACTGTGAACCCCGCGGGGCAAGTGGGGGGCGAGCCAGTGCCGAAAGGGCAGGAGTACACCTACTCGGTTCGGGCGCAAGGGCGATTGATTTCCACAGATGAGTTCGGACAGATCGTGGTTCGCGAGACGCCGGATGGCGGGGTGGTCCGAGTTAAGGACGTGGCGCGGGTAGAACTCGGCTCGCAGGACTACACAGTGGTGGGCCGGCTGAACGGCAAGCCGGGAGCAATCATCGCCATTTACCAGTTGCCGGGATCGAACGCCGTAGAAGCGGCGAACGGCGTGAAGAAACTGATCGCCGGAATGAAGCAGACGTTTCCGCAGGACATGGATTATGTGATTTCTTTGGATACGACAAAGGCCGTGACGTCCGGGATCAAGGAGATTGTCCAGACGCTGCTGATCGCGATTGTACTGGTGATCCTCGTCGTGTACATTTTCCTGCAAAGCTGGCGCGCGACGCTGATTCCGATGTTGGCAGTGCCAGTGGCGTTGGTCGGAACATTCATCTTTTTCCCGTTGTTCGGCTTTTCGATCAACACGCTTTCTCTGTTGGGGCTGGTGCTGGCCATTGGATTGGTGGTGGACGACGCGATCGTGGTCGTCGAGGGCGTCGGGCGGCATATCGAGGAAGGGCTTTCCCCCAAAGAAGCGGCCCTCAAGGCGATGGAAGAGTTGACCGGGCCAGTAGTTGGAATCGCGCTGGTGCTCTCCGCCGTATTTGTTCCAACGGCGTTTATTCCGGGAATCACGGGACGTCTCTATCAGCAATTTGCGGTTACGATCGCTATTTCCGTCATCCTTTCCGCTTTCAACGCGCTCACTCTGAGTCCAGCTCTGGCGGCTCTTTTGCTCCGGCCGAGAGAAGAGAGCAAGGGAGTGCTGGGAAGGTTTTTTGCATGGTTCAACCGAGCGTTCGCTAGCGGGACAGACACCTATGTACGCGTGTCCGGGGCGCTGATTCGCAAGAGTGCAATTGCGCTCGTGTTATTGGCGGCATGCGGGGGAGCTGCGGTATTTTTCGGCGCACGGGTGCCGTCCAGCTTCCTGCCGGATGAGGACCAAGGCTATCTTTTTATCAACCTCCAGCTCCCCAACGCGGCCTCGCTGCAACGGACGGACGAAGCTTCGCGACAGGTCGAGAAAATCCTGGCAGCGACCCCCGGAGTGAAGTACACGTCGACCGTAATCGGCTTTAGCCTGCTGAGCTTCGTGCGAACCAGCTACAACGCATTTTTCTTCGTTACCCTGGATGACTGGGATGCAAGGAAGTCGAGGGCGAAACAGTTCCAGGAAATCAAAATGCGTCTGAACCAGCAAATGAGCCAGATGCCCGAAGCAATCGCCTTCGACTTTTCACCTCCGGCGATTCCGGGAGTTGGCACTTCAGGGGGATTTACATTTGTTCTCGAGGACCGGGCCGGGAAGGAGGTGGAGTTTCTCACACAGAATTTGGGCGCGTTTATGGGGGCGGCGCGCAAACGTCCCGAAATCGGTTTTCTGGCCACTACGTATCTGCCCAGCGTGCCGCAGCAGTTCGTGACCGTGGACCGGGACAAGGTGATCAAGCAGGGAGTGAACATCAGCGACGTCTACAAAACACTTCAGGCCTTCATGGGCGGGTATTTTATCAATTATTTCAACCGGTTCGGCCGGCAATGGCAGGTGTACATCGAGGCGGAAGGCGAATACCGGACGAGGGCGGAAAACGTGGGGCAGTTTTACGTCCGAAACGATAAGGGAGATAATGTGCCACTTTCCGCGCTGACAAAATTCGAGCCGCGTAGCGGACCGGAATACACGATGCGATTCAACGAATATCGCGGCGCGCAGATCGTCGGGAGCGCGGCGCCGGGCTACAGTTCCGCACAAGCGATGAATGCGCTCGAAGAAGTGTTCACGCAAACGATGCCCCGGGAAATGGGCTACGACTACAAGGACATGTCGTTTCAAGAGAAACTGGCTCAGCGGGGAGTTTCTCCGACCGTTGTTTTTGGGTTTTCTTTGTTGTTCGTGTTTCTGATTCTGGCGGCGCTCTACGAAAGCTGGTCGCTGCCATTCAGCGTGCTGCTGAGCACGCCGGTGGCGGTGTTCGGCGCGTTCGCGACGCTTTGGTTGAGGCGCACGATCGCCGGATGGTTTTATCCACCCTACATGGTGCAAATCGAAAGCGATGTGTATTCACAGATCGGGCTGGTCATGCTGATTGGGCTGGCAGCGAAAAACGCGATCCTCATCGTGGAGTTCGCAAAGGACGAATACGAGCAAGGCAAACCGCTGATGGACGCTGCGTTGGCAGGCGCGCGGATCCGGCTGCGACCCATCTTGATGACCTCATTCGCGTTCATCCTCGGGAACGTGCCTTTGTGGGTGGCCACAGGGGCCGGGTCCGTGGCGCGCCAGATCATCGGAACGACGGTAATTGGAGGGATGCTGGCGGCGACCGCGCTCGGTGTTTTTCTGATTCCGGCGATTTTTTATCTGGTCGAGAAGTGGTCAGGCGCGGGCAAGGAGCACGCTTCGGGAGCGTTGCCGGCAGAGCCCGCACCGGCGCCGGGAGACTGAGACAATGTGGTACCGACTGATAAATGCGCGGGACGCGCAGCGGAGCGATTCATGAAGAAGCCGCAGCCATTGATTTCTGTTCTCCTGGCATCGAGTCTCATCGGAGGGTGCACGGTGGGCCCGAACTACCATAGGCCCGCCGTGCAAACGCCGAACGCATATCGCGACCTCCGTGAGAGCCCGGAAGCCCAAGCGCAGGCCGCTTCGTTTGCGGACCTTCCCTGGTGGCAGGTCTTCCAAGACTCTGTTCTGCAGGACCTGATCCGGCGGGCTCTCAAGCAGAACTATGACCTGCAAACGGCCACAGAGAGAATCACCCAGGCACGCGCTCAGCTCATGGTCACTCGCTCGAACCAGTACCCGCAATTGAACGCAAATGGAACTGCAACGGATGAACGGACCGACCAGGGCTTCCCGGCCAAGACCAGATATGGAGCCTACGCTGCGGACGCGACCTTTCAGTTGGACCTCTTTGGCCAACTGCGCCGCGCAACGGAATCTGCGCGCGCCCAGCTTCTGTCAACCGAATATGCCCAGAAGACCGAGATCCTCACGCTGGTGAGTGACGTGGCCAGTGA